>Ga0255338_1001292_pt1 | contig 49079 bp, 53 predicted proteins | sample MeOH1_35cm_T4_19_FD_203715 | JGI IMG/M metagenome (GOLD analysis project Ga0255338, IMG submission 203715) | Sandy soil microbial communities from University of British Columbia, Vancouver, Canada - MeOH1_35cm_T4_195 | ecosystem: Engineered > Artificial ecosystem > Sand microcosm > Unclassified ...
TCCGGGCCGCCAGCGCGTCGCGCTCCTCCGCCGGCAGCTTGCCCTTCGCGACCAGCTTGTCGAGGCCGGCGAGGATGCCGGACCGTCCCTTCTCGGCCGCACCGTCCAGCGCGTCGTAGAGGCGCACGGCGTGTCCGGCCTGCGCCGCCACCTGCGCAATCCCCGAGCCCATCGCGCCAGCGCCAATGACAGCTACCAATTGCGCGGTCGCAAGCGCACCCATCACGCGCCCTCCCCGACACGGACCACGGCCTTGCCCTGCACCTTGCCTTGGGAAACGAGGTCCAGCGCCTCTGGCAGCTCCGAGAAAGCGAAGTCGCGCATGATCCGCGGCTTCGCCGCGCCGGCCCGCCACAGGTCGAACAGATCTTGCTGCACCTGCCGCACCCGCTCCGGGGTCCGGTCGCGGTAGTCGCTCCATTGCAGGCCGCTCACCGCGATGTTCTTGAGCAGCAAATAGTTGACCTTCAGCGTGGGGATGTCCCCGGCGGCGAAGCCGATGACGACGAGGCGCCCGCACCAGGCCATGGCGCGCAGCGCGCCGGCGAAGAAGTCCGCGCCGAGCGGGTCGAGCACCACGTCGGCGCCATGGCCGTCCGTGGCGGCGAGAACCTGGGTGCGCACGCTCTCGCGCAGGTCCGGCACGGAAAGGTCGATCACCGCGTCGACGCCCGCCGCGCGCACCACTTCCGCCTCCTCGGACGAGCGCACGCCGGCCAGCACCTTTGCCCCGAGGCCCTTGGCGATCTGCACCGCCGCAAGCCCCACGCCGCCGGCGGCGCCGCCCACGAGCACCGTCTCGCCGCGCTTGTACTGGCCGCGCTCCACCAGCGCGAAATAAGCGGTCTGGTAGACGAGGCCCATGGCCGCGGCGGCCTCGAACGACAGCCCGACGGGCATCCTGAACGCCTGCGAGGGATGCACGATCGCCTGCTCGGCGAAGGCGCCGTATTCCACCTGGGCCATGATCCGGTCGCCCGGCGCGAACCCGCTCACGCCGGGTCCGACGGCGCGGACCACGCCGGCGAGGTCCTTGCCGGGGGTGAAGGGGCGCTCCGGCAGGAGCTGGTACTTGCCGGTGACCACCAGCGCATCGGGGAAATTGATGCCGGCGGCCTTCACGTCCACCACCATCTCGCCCTCTTTCGGGACGAGGTCGGCCAGCGTGTCGACGCGCATGGATGAGGGAGCGCCGTGCTCCCAGACACGATAGCTGCGCATGGGGAACGCCTTTCAGATGGACAGGAGGGGGTCGGTGGTCTCGCCCAAACGGGGGGCAACACCGCGCGAGGCGTCGGGCCGGAAGGTGGGCGCGATGGGTACCGGCAGGGCCGGAACCTCGCGTCCGCCGGCTTTCAGCGCATGGGCAAACAGCCGCCGCGCCGCCACCTGGGGATCGTTCACCGCCTCCTCCAGCGTGGCGACGATGGAGCAGCACACGTCCTGGCCGGCAAAGGCCTTCTGCCATTCGGCGGCTGTCTTTTGCGCGATGAGTCCGGCCACGGCGGCGGTGACCTCGTCGGCTGGCGCAGAGGGGTCGCGCAGGGGCTCGGGCAAAGCGATGGTGCGGGTGAAGTTCTCCCAGAACTTGTCTTCCAGCGGCGCGGCGGCGAGGTAGCGGCCGTCCGCCGTGCGGTAGATCTGGTAGCGGGGGGAGCCGCCGGTGACCAGCTCCTGGCCCGCTTGAGGCCAGCCCGAGCCGGCGAAGCCCGAGCCGAGGCCCCAGTAGAGGAAGCTGAAGAGGTTGTCGCCCATGGCCACGTCGAGATAAGAGCCGAGCCCGGTGATGTCCCGCTGGCGCAGCGCGAACAGGATGTTCATGACCGCCGGGAAGGTGCCCCCCGCCACGTCGGCGGCGAGCACCGGCGGCAGCACCGGGGCGCCGTCCGCTCCCGTGGAGAGGCCGAGCAGGCCGGTCTCGGCCATGTAGTTGAGGTCGTGGGCGGCCACCTGGGCCTTGGGGCCGGTCTGGCCCCAGCCGGTGATGGAGCAGTAGACGAGCTTGGGATTGATCTTGCGCACCGCCTCATAGCCGAGGCCGAGGCGGTCCATGACGCCCGGCCGAAACTGCTCGACGAGGACGTCGGCGCGGGCGAGGAGAGGCTTGAGGCGCTCCACCGCGTCGGGCGCCTTCAGGTCGAGGGCGATGGACTGCTTGCCGCGGTTGAGCATGACGAAGTTCACGCTGTCCTCGCCGAGCTTCGGCTCGTAGGTGCGCATCTCGTCGCCGCGTCCGGGGCGCTCGATCTTCACCACACGGGCGCCGGCCTCGGCCAGGATCAGGCTCGCCAGCGGGCCGGGCAGCAGGGTGGAGAAGTCGAGGACGAGGAGACCTTCCAGGGGGCGCATCTCACACTCCCCTGAGCTGGCGGGCTTTGGCCACCTGGGCGCGGCGGGCCGGCGCGTAGGCGGGATTGCCGAGCGCCTCGTGGAGGGCGGCCGTCACGTCGTGGTGGGCGGCGAGGCCGGTGCGCTCCAGAAGCTCGATGGGCCCTTCGGGGTAGCCGAGGCCGAGCTTCAGGGTCAGGTCCATGTCGTCGGCGGTGGCGAGCTTCGCATCCAGCCGGTTGAGGGCGGCGTTGTAATAGGGGCGCACCAGCCGGTCCACGATGCGGCCGGGGAAGTCGCCGCACACCGCGGTCTTGAGGCCGTTCTCCTCGAACAGGGCGCGGGCGGTGGCCACCACGGCATCGGGGGTGTGCGGCTGGCGCACGATCTCCACGAGGTCGGAGGGGGCGGCGTCGCCCAGGCGGAAGCGGGCGAAGCCGAGGGTGTTGGAGCCCTCCGCGCCGCGGCCCTCGCCGGTGTGGACGCCCAGGCACTCGGTGCCCAGCTCGATCAGGATGAGGCGGTAGGACGCCTTGTCCGCGAGGGCGGCATAGGCCCGGCCGGCGCCGATGCCAGTGAACACGGCCACGCCCTCCTGGGCCTCGACGGCCTTCAGGAACGGGTGCGGCTCGGAGAAGGACCGGCTGTCACCGGACTGGATCACGCGCTCGGACATGGGACGCTCGGACATGGGATCAGGCTCCGAAAATGGCGGCGGTCTCGTAATTCAGGAAGCCGCGCTTGGTCTTGCGGCCGAGGCGGCGGGCGGCGACCATGCGGCGCAGCAGCGGCGGGCAGGAAGCGCGCGGCTCGTTCGTCACGCCATACAAAGCCTCGCAGAGCAGCACCTGGGTGTCGAGGCCCACGAGGTCGAGCAACTCCATGGGACCCATGGCATAGCCGAGCGCACCCTTGATGGCCTTGTCGATCTCCGCCGGTTCCGCGACGCTCTCTTCCACGAGGCGGATGGCATCGTTGTTAAAGGGAACCAGGAAGTAATTGAGGATGAAGCCGGGCGCGTCCTGCGTCTTGACCGGGCGCTGGCCCATGGCCTCGCAGATCTTCCACGCCGCCTCCAAGCTCTCGGGCGAGGTGTTGATGCCCGGTGACATCTCCACCAGCTTCATGAGCTGCGCGGGCAGGCAGAAATGCATGCCCACGAACCGGTCGTCACGCCCGGATTTCGCCGCGATCTCGGTGATGGAGAGGGTCGAGGTGTTGGAGGCGAACAGGGTGTCCGGTCTGCACACCGCGCTGAGCGCCGAGAACAGCTTCCCCTTGACTTCCAACTCCTCGAAGATCGCCTCGATGACGAGCCCGCAGGGCGCCATGGCGGCAATGTCGCTGGTGGCGGACACCCGGCCCATGATCTTGTCCACCTGCTCCTGGGTGAGCTTGCCGCGCTGGACGGACTTGGCGAAGAACGCCTTCATCTGGCCGACGGCGCCCTCGGCTCGGGCCTGGTCGATGTCGAAGATGATGGTGGGGAAGCCGCCGCGCGCGGCGACGATGGCGATGCCCGTGCCCATGGTGCCCGAGCCGGCGACGCCGATGGTGATCTTGTTGGTCATGGTTCTTCTCAGCGCTCGATGAAGCTGCGGCCGATGAGCTGGCGATGGATCTGGTTCGTGCCTTCCCAGATCTGCGTGATCTTGGCGTCGCGCATGAGGCGCTCGACCTTGTATTCCTTGACGTAGCCATAGCCCCCGTGGAGCTGGACCGCCTCGGTGGCCATCCGCATGGCGAGGTCCGTGGCCCGCATCTTCAAGATTGAGGCCTCGATGCCGATGTCGGAGATGCCCGCATCCACCATCCGCCCCACCTGCATCATCCAGGAATCGCAGAGCGCCAACTCGCTGGCGAGGTCGGCGAGGAGAAACTGGATGCCCTGGAATTCGATGATCTTCTTGCCCGATTGCTTGCGGCCGTTGATGTAGCCCGTCGCTTCCTCAAACGCGGCGCGCGCGATCCCCAAGGCATGGGCGCCGACCGAAGGTCGCGATTTGTTTAGGGAGGCGAGCAGCAGCTTCAGCCCCTCGCCCGGCCCGCGCAGCAGATTGGCTTTCGGCACGCGGCAATTGTCGAAGGACAGCGTCGCCGTGGACGATGCGCGATGGCCCATCTTGTCCTCGAGCCGCACCACCAAGAGCCCGGGCGTGCCCTTTTCGAGGATCAGACAGGAGATCGCCTGCTTGGCGTCGGCCGTGTCCGACCACTTGCCGAAGACCACATAGAGGTCGGCCACGTCACCGTTGGTAATGAAGGTCTTGGAGCCGTTGACCACGATCTCGTCGCCCTCGGGCGTGAACTTCGTGCGCATCCCGGTGGCATCTGAGCCGGCGTCGGGCTCGGTGATGACCAGCGCGGCGAGGCCGCCCTCGGCGATGCGCGGCAACAGGCGCTGCTTCTGCTCCTCCGCGCCGAAGTCGATCAACGGCTTGATGGCGTGGAAGTTCGTCGCCCAGATGATGCCGGTGGAGGCGCAGGCTGCCGAGATCTCCCTGACGCAGGCCAGATAGGAGAGGTACGAAAGGCCGGCGCCACCATAGGCTTCCGGCACGAACATGGCGTTGAGCCCGAGTGCGTTGATGCCCTTCACGTTCTCCCAGGGAAACTCCTTGGTCTCGTCGTGATGGGCCGCGCGCGGGGCGATCTCGTCGCGGGCGAAATCGCGCACGCTTTGGAGCAGAAGCGCCTCATCCTCGGGAAGGCCGAGCTGGGCGTCCAGGCGGGAGATAACGTTCATCGGCGTCCTCAATGGGCCATGCCCTGACCGCCATCGAGATAGATGGTTTCGCCAGTCAGGAAGGGAATGTTCTCGTCGAACAGGCAGGCGATGAGCCGCGCCACCTCGTCGGCCTTCGCCGGGCCGCCCACGGGGATGCGGGCGGTGAGGAAGGCGCGGGTCTTCTCCGAGGCCAGGAAGTCCTTGTTCAAGTCGGTCTCGATATAGCCGGGGGCCACCGTCATCACGCGGATGCCCTTCTGCGCCCACTCCACCGCCAGGCAGCGGGTGACGGCCGCCACCGCCGCCTTGGAGGCACAATAGGCGGTGTTATGCTTCACGCCCAGCTTGTCGAAGAACGAGCCCATGTTCACGATCAGCCCGCCGCCGGCCGCCACCAGATGCGGATAGGCTTGCTGGCACACCGAGAAGGTAGCGGTGGTGTTGGTCCGCAGCACCTCCTCGAACTCGGGGAGCGGCTGGCTCTCAGAGCGGTTGGTGAGGTGCACGCCGGCATTGTTGACGATGCCGTCGATGGAGCCGGCGGTCTTCGCGAACGCTGTCATCGCCTCGGCGATGCTGGCGGCGTCGCCCACATCGCCCTTAAGCGGCACGAGGTGCTCGCGGATCTCCGCGGAGATCTCGACGCCTTCCGGCCCGGTCCCGCGGCGGGAGACGCAGCCGACCCGGTGGCCGCGCCGGGCCAGCTCCAGTGCGGCGACGGCGCCGATGCCCCGGCTGGCGCCGGTGAGGAGAATGTTGAGGGGTGTCATCTCAGCGATCCTGGAAGTTCGGCTTGCGCTTCTCGACGAACGCGGTGAGCCCTTCGGTGGCGTCCTGCGTGCGGTAGGCGAGGGTCGACAAATCGGCCTCGATGCGCAGGCCCTCGCTGATCGGCGTGTCCAGCGCGCGGCGGACTGCGGCGCGTGCGAAAGCAAGGGCGGGAAGGCTATGACCGGTAAACTCGCCCGCCATGGCCTTCGCGGCCTCAAGCACGTCGCCCTCCGCCAGCCGGTTGACGAGGCCCATGGTGAGGGCCTCCTCGGCGCCCACCGTGCGGCCGGTGAGAACCATCTCCAGCGCGCGCGCCTCGCCCACGAGGCGCGGCAGGCGCTGGGTGCCGCCATAGCCGGGGATGAGCCCAAGCTTGATCTCCGGCAGGCCCATCTTCGCCTTCGGCGAAGCGACGCGGAACGTGCAGGCCATCGCCAATTCCAGACCGCCGCCGAAGGCATAGCCGTTGATGGCGGCGATGGATGGCACCTTGAAGGTGTCGAGTTTGGCGAAGGTGCGCTGGCCGAGCTCGGCGCCGGCGCGCTCCTCCATCAGCGGACGACCCATCAGCTCCTTGATGTCCGCACCCGCACAGAACGCCTTCTCGCCCGCGCCGGTGAACAGCAGGGTCCGGATGTCCCAGCCCGCCGCCTCGTCGATGGCCGCGCTGATGTCGCGGATGATGGCGAAGGACAGCGCGTTCAGCGCGTCCGGACGGTTGAGGGTGATGACGGCGAGCGCGCCGTCCCTCACGAGGTCGACCATGTCAGGCTCCTTTGGCGAGCGACGCGTCTGGCGCCCGGAAGCGCACGGGGGTCGGCGAGAGGGTACCGGCGCTGACCATTTCCACCATGTCGCGCTTCAGCACCTTGCCGCTGGCGGTGACGGGGAAGGCGTCCAGCTCCAGGTAGAATTCCGGCATGTCGTACTTGGAGAGCCCGGCCTCGAAGAGGTGGGCCAGCATCTCCTCAGCGGCGATGCGGGTTCCGTCCTTGGCGATCACCGCGAGGCACACCTTCTCCCCGAGCCGGTCGTCGCGCACCGGAAACGCGGCCACCTTGAAGGCGGACGGGTGGCGGATGGCGAGATCCTCGATCTGCGAGGGATAGATGTTGTGCCCGCCGCGGATGATGAGGTCCTTGGAGCGGCCCACGATTTCCAGGTTGCCCTGAGGGTCGAGCCGGCCGAGATCGCCGGACATAAACCAGCCGTCCGCATTGAACGACTGCTCTGTAGCCGGCTGGTTGCCGAAATAGCCGAGCATGAGGCAGGCGCCGCGCCCGCCGATCTCGCCCATCTCGCCGGGCGCGGCCTCCAGGTCGTGATTGTCGGCCTTGAAGATCCTCACCTCATAGGCGGCGCAGGCCTTGCCGCAGGTGCGCACCATGGTCTCGACGTCGTCGTCCGGCAGCGTGTACTGGTGCGACCCGTTCTCGGTCATGCCGTAGATGTTCTGCGGTTTGACCCCGTAGGCGAGGAAGTGCCGCGCCACATCCATGGGGATGGCCGCGCCGGCGAGGTAGAAGGTCTTCACGTTGCCGATGCCGGCGAAGCCACGCCGCTCGATTTCGCCCAGAAGGTCGATGGCGTGCGTGGGCACGCCCATCACATAGGTGGCGCCGGTCTCGATGATGCGGTCCAGCGGGCTCTGGCCGCGCGGCGCGTCGTTGACAACCAACTCGGCGCCAGAGACCAGCATCTGCTCTAGCGCAACCGTGGAGATGTGGTGGCTCTGCGGACTCAGGGAGTAGATGATCGTGTCCGGCCCCACATGCCAATCCGCGACCATGGCGCGGCCATTGGAGATGAGCGTGTTGTCCGAGTGCATCACACCCTTGGGCTGGCCGGTGGTGCCCGAGGTGAAAGCGAGGTAGGTCACCTTGTCGGGGTTCGTCACTGGGGGCGTCGCCGGCGCGGGGCCGTCGGCCGACGGGAAGGCGGCGATCCGGTCGGCGTGGATCGGCGCGCTACCGCCCACCACATAGAGCCGACGCATGGCCGGCAGGGCAAGGGCGGCGGCGAACACGTCGTGGCGGTCGGCGTCAGCGCCATGGCCCATTTGGGCCACCAGCGCGGCGGCGCCGCACCGCTCCATGAGAGTGATGATCTCGCTGACCGTGTGGTTCACATGGAGCGAGGGTGTGCACACGAGCCCGGCCCGCGAGCAGGCGAGGAACACGATCACCGATTCGACCCGGTTGGGGAGCCACACGCCCACCCGGTCGCCGTGCCTGAGGCCGGCGGCGGCGAAATCGGCGGCGGTGGCGTCAGCCCAGCGGATCAGGTCCGCCCAGGTCAGACGCCGGGAGCCATCGGCGAGGGCGTAGGCGTCCGGCCGCTGCACGGCATGGGCTGCGGCAAGGCCGTAGAGGGTGTCGTCCTGCCACTGCCCGGCGGCGTAGTAGGCCCGGGCGATGGCGGGATCATGCAGGGTGAGAAGGGTGGGCTGCATGGGGCAGCCCTCACTTGCCGAACTTGGCGGGATCGGGTTTGCGGCGCTGGGCGAAGGATTCGGCGAGCTCGTGGGATTCGTCGCTGTCCAGGTAGCCGCGCAGCAGGAGGTCGTGGGCCATGCGGGCGAGTCCGCCCACGCCCGAATGGCGCGCCGAGAAGGCCGCCTTCAGCGAGGCGATGGCGAACGGGCCGCGATCGGCGATGGTGAGCGCCATCTCGCGGGTGGCCTCGGCCAGCTTGTCGTCCGGCACTACCTTGTTGATGAGGCCGTAGGAGAGCGCCTGCTGGGCGGTCAGCTTCTCGTTGAGGTACCAGATCTCCTTCGCGCGGCGCTTGCCCACGATGTCCTCCAGGAACCAGGTGCCGTAGCCGGCGTCGAACGAACCCACCATGGGTCCGACCTGGCGGAACACGGCGCTTTCCTTGGCGATGGCGAGGTCGCAGACCATCTGGAGCACGTTGCCGCCGCCCACCGCGAAGCCGTTGACGGAGGCGATCACCGGCTTCTGGAGGCGCTCGATGGCGTCGTACATCTCGAGCGTCGGCAGCACGCCGGCATAAAGGTTGGTCTTTTCCAGTCCGTCCTTGCGACCGCCGGTGCAGAAGAACTTTTCGCCGGCGCCGGTGAGCACGGTCACGCGGGTGCGGGTCTCGTTTCGGATGGTCTCGATGCAGTCGCGCAGCTCACGGCACATGGTCGCGTTAAACATGTTACCGTCATCGGGCCGGTTCAGCGTGATCGTGCCGACGGGGCCGTCTTCGCTGTAGAGAATGGTCTCGTAGGACATGCGTAAGCGTTCCTTCCTGATGAAATTTTTTTGGTGCGGGACCGCGATGCGTCTCTCAGATGACGCCTTTTGCCCGCAGCTCGGTGATGGCCCGTTCGTCATAGCCGAGGAGCCCACCCAGTATCTCCTCGCGATGCTCGCCGAGTCGCGGCGGGGGCGAAAAAAAGCCAGCCGGCTCGCCGTCCATGTGGATGCCGAGGGCGACCTGGGGCACCTCGCGGCCATCTTTCGTGATGCGGTAGAAGGTGGAGCGCGCGTGGAAATGCTCGTCTGCCACCACCTCGTCCACACGGTAGATGGGGCCGGCGGGCACCTTCGCGGCGGCGAAGCGGCGTAGCCATTCAGCGCGTGGCTGGGTGAGCAGGATGGCCTGGATGCGGGCGACGATCTCCCCCCGGTGCAGGCGCCGGTCAGCGTTGGTGGCGAGATGAGCGGCGTCCGCCTCCCCGGGGTGGTCCACCGCCTCCCAGAACCGCCGCCAGATGGCGTCGTTGCCGAGCCCGAGGGTCATGGGCAGGTCCTGCGTCTCGAACGTCTGGTAGATGGCGATCACGCTGTCGCGGCCACCGGTCCGCCGCGGCACCTCGCCGGAACCGAGATAGGGCAGGATGCGCGGCGACATGAAGCGGATCATGCTCTCAGTCAGCGACACGTCGATGCTCGCGCCCTGGCCGGTGGCGGCGCGGCGATGCAGGGCGGCCAGCACCGCCATGGCGGCATCGGCGCCGGCCAGCATGTCCGCGGCGGGGGCGCCGACCTTCTGCGGCTCGGCCTCGGCCGGGCCGGTGAGGTCCATGACGCCGCTGTAGCCCTCGGCGATGAGGTCGTAGCAGGGCAGGCCGGCCCGTGGGCCGGACAGGCCGAAACCGGTGAGTGAGACGTGGATGAGACGCGGGCGGGTCGCGCGCAGGCTGGCGGCATCGAGACCGAGCTTCTTCTGCACGCTCCCGAGTTGGTTGGTCACCACCACGTCTGCGGTATCGATGAGGTCGGCCAGCACCTGCCGCCCGCCTGGGCTGGAATAGTCGAGGGCGAGGCTCTTCTTGTTGCGGTTCACGGCCAGGAACCACAGGGATTCGTCCTCCAGGAAAGGAGGCCCCCAATGGCGGGCGTCGTCGCCGGATGGGCGCTCCACCTTGACGACCTCGGCGCCGAAATCCGAAAGCAGCATCGTGGCGTAGGGCCCGGCGATTGAGGTGGTGAGGTCAACCACCCGGACGTCCGAGAGAATCCGGAACGACTCGTTGACGTGCCCCTCGGGCAGGTTCGAGCCAGGGAGGTCTTCAGCGGGAAGGGGAGCTATTTTCATCATTGGTACGATCCTCGCCGCACCGCTGCAGCAAGGCCCGTGCCAAGACTTGGAATCGGACGAAACTCCCCGCATTTGCCGCTTGCGTTCTGCGAATTTTGCCTGCTAGATGTTTCTAGATTGGACACTGGAATACTCATTGTGTCTTCAAGAAATACAAAATTGAGACTGGGATGGCGACGCCACTAGAGATCGTTATCGTCGACCGCGCCGGGACGCTGGCTTTCGCTTCTCATCGACTCCGGGCTTCCGGGCTTGCGGAGGAGGTTCGCACTCATGTCCGCGGTGCAGCCAAGGGGAGAAGACTCTTTACTGTCTCCTTGGGTGATGCGGCTTACGTGGTCGTCTGCGGCCAAACCGGCGACGGCATGACTGCCGCCCTTGTTCATCCCGAGGACAAGGCGTCCACACTGGTGGACTTTGTCCTCAGCGTGGACATCGCCTTCGATATCCTCAACCACTTCCTCACCAATCCCTACGAGGGTATCACGGTCGTGGATCGCGCCGCGGTGCTGCGCTATGTGAGCCCGGTGCACGAGCGCTTCTTTGGCTTCGAGCGCGGTGGAGCGCTGGGACGCCCGGTGCAGGAGGTGATCCAGAACACCCGGCTGCACGTGGTGGCCCGGACCGGCAATGCCGAGATCGGCCAGGTGCAGGAGATGCGGGACGTCACGCGGGTGGTGAATCGAATTCCCATCCATCACGATGGCGAATTGGTCGGGGCCATCGGCCGGGTCATGTTCAAGGCGCCGGAGGAGGTCCACGAGCTGTCCCGGCAGATCTCCACGCTGCGCGCCGAGGTGGACTACTACAAGAAGGAGCTGGCGGGCCTGCGCCATCGCACCTTCGGCCTCGACGAGATCGTCGGCGAGAGCGACTCCATCCGCCGCCTGAAGGAGGAGATTCGCAAGGTGGCGCCCCTCGATGTGCCGATATTCGTCTCCGGCGAGAGCGGATCGGGCAAGGAGCTCGTGGCCCATGCCATCCACAATCTGAGCCGCCGGATGGAGCGGCCGATGGTAGTGGTCAATTGCGGCGCGCTGCCGGCCAACCTGGTGGAGAGCGAATTGTTCGGCTACGAGGCTGGCGCGTTCACCGGCGCGCGGCGCGAGGGGCGGGCCGGCAAGTTCGAGATGGCGGACCGCACCAGCCTGTTCCTGGACGAGATCGGCGACATGCCGATGGAAACGCAGGTCAAGCTTCTGCGGGTCATCGAGAACGGTGTATTCGAGCGGGTTGGCTCCAACCGCAGCCGCTCCACCAACTTCCGGCTCATCAGTGCCACCAACCGGGATCTGAGGCGCCTGATCGCCGAGGAGGCGTTCCGCGCCGACCTTTATTTCCGCATCAACGGCGTGACACTGCGCGTGCCGCCCCTGCGCGAGCGCGCCTCCGACATTCCCCTGCTGGTGAAGCATTTCGTGCAGCGCATCGGCCCGCGTATCGACTCGAAGATCCACCGCGTTCATCCCAAGGCGGTGCAGATGCTCCAGACGCTTCCCTGGCCCGGAAACGTGCGCCAACTTCACCATGAGGTGCGACGGGCCATGATCTTCGCCGACGGCGGCGAATTGACGTTGGCGAACTTCCGCGACCTCGACGACATGCCGGGGGAGGCAGTGAACGCTACCGTTCCGGAGGCATCGAGCGCGACGACCATCCGAGAGACCGTGGGAAACATGGAGTATGCGCTGATCCGGGAGGCGCTGGACCGCCACAAAGGCAACAAGAAGAAGGTCGCCGCAGAGCTGGGGATCTCCCGATCTTATCTTTATAAAAAACTAGGCGAGATGTCCTCTCGCCCATAAGTGGGAGGGATCGCGCGGAATGGGCCTGGCGGCGCGGGACTTGACGTCCCTCTTTGCGGCTTTGCCCCCTTCAGCCCTTCTTCACCAGCTTGCAGGTGGACTTGTCCAACGGCTGGAAGACTTCATCGCCGGGGATCGTGCGCAGCACCTTCATGAGGTCCCATTCATTCTTGGATTCCTCGGGCTTCTTGGCCTCCACCAGATACATGTCGTGCACCATGCGGCCATCGGCCCGGATGACGCCGTCCTTGGCGAAGAAATCGTTGATGTGGTTGGCCTTCATCCAGTCCGTCACCTTCTGCGCATCGTCGGACCCGATGGCCTGGACGCCCTTCAGATAGTGCATGGTGGCGGAATAGGCGCCCGCCTGGACCATGGAGGGCTGGGCCTTCATCCGCGCATAGTACTTCTTCGCGAAGGCGCGGCTTTCGTCATTCCGGTCCCAGTAATAGCCATCGGTGAACTTCAGTCCCTGCGCCACCGGAAGACCGAGGGCCTTGATGTCGTTGATGAACACCAGCATGGCGGCAAGGCTCTGGCCGCCCTGGGTGATGCCGAACTCGCTGGCCTGCTTGACTGAATTGACGAAGTCACCGCCCGCATTGGCGAGGCCGATCACCTGCGCCTTGGAGGATTGCGCCTGAAGCAGGTAGGAGGAGAAGTCCGTCGAGGAGAGCGGGGCGCGCACACTGCCCAGCACCTTGCCACCATTTGCGAGCACGACGCGGGAGGTGTCGGCTTCGAGCGCATGGCCAAAGGCATAGTCGGCAGTGATGAAGAACCAGCTCTTGCCGCCTTCCTTCACGATGGCCGAGCCGGTGCCCGTGGCGAGCGCGTAGGTGTCGTACACATAGTGGATGCCATAGGGCATGCAGCCGGCATTGGTGAGGCCGGTGGTCGCCGAGCCCGCGCCTATGATGACGCGCTTCCTCTCCTCGCCGAGGCGGAACAGGGCGAGCGCGGAAGCGCTGTCCGTGGATTCGACAACCATGTCGACTCCTTCGGTATCGAACCAGCGCCGGGCGATGCCCGAGGTCACGTCGACCTTGTTCTGATAGTCCGCCGAGACCACCTCGATGGGTTGGCCATTCACCTTGCCGCCGAAATCCTCGACGGCCATCTTTACCGCCTCGACGACCCCGGGGCCGCCATGGCGCGAGTAAACGCCGGTCATATCGACGATGGCGCCAATCTTCACCGACTTATCGTTATTATTTTGCGCAGAGAGCGGGGCCGGAGACGCAGCAACGGCTGCCGCAACAATGGCCGCCCTGACGCTGGCACGAATGGGGGGGAAATTCACTGGCGTCCTCCTTCACTTTTGGCGGCGCACACTTTGGCGCCGGTGATTGACGAGATCACCAAAGCAATATTTAGGCCACTTTATAATATATTGTTTTAATTAGCCTTTTTTCCGACATAGAGATTTTTCGTGTAGTCACTGGAGACACCATTTCCAAGAAGGGAGTGGCCTTCCGGAGACCACCAGCCGCTGGCAACCCCTCGTGTGCTTGGCTCCTTGACCTCGCGCCTTGGAGTATCGCCTCCGCTCAGATGGCGCCGATTGGGTGTCCCTCTCACGGACAACCGCTGACCGTCACGCCGACATCCATGGCCTGTCGCTCAATACCCCCCTCCGGGAGAATGTGTTGCGAATAAACGATTTTACCCTATGGCACGGCGCTTGCTGGTGGCCAGACATACCGCTCACCCCTCACAGGGGAATGCACCAAAAGCACAATCGGGCGGACATAGCAGGAGGAAACGTCATGCGAGTGAAGAAGTTGTTGTTTCTCGCCGGCGCATTGGCTTGTCTTCATGCCCTCCAGGCGATGGCGCAAAACTCGACGGCACGAACAGTGAAGATCGGTGTCCTGAGTGACCTGTAGGGACCCTATGCCGATAGCGGCGGAATGGGATCTGTCGTGGCCGCGCGCCTGACGATTGAGGATTCGGGCCTGGCGAAGAAGGGATGGACCATCGAGGTCGTCGCGGCCGACCACCAGAACAAGGCGGACATCGCCGCGAACACGGCCCTGAAATGATACGATACTGAAGGCATCGACGCCATCACGGACCTCTTAAATTCCGCTGCGGCCCTGGCGGTCAGTCAGATCAGCCGCGACAAGAACAAGGTTGTCCTCGCCTCCGGTCCGGCGACATCGGATCTGACCGGGAAGGCCTGCTCGCCCAACACCGTCCACTGGACGAGCGATACATGGTTGTTTGCCAACGGCACCGGCAAGGCGCTGGTGAAAACTGGCGGTGATACGTGGTTCTTCCTGACCGCGGACTACACCTTCGGTCATTCGCTGGAGTGGGACACCGAGAAAATCGTGCTGGAGAACGGTGGAAAGATGGTCGGTAAGGTGCGTGCGCCGATCGGCACCTCGGATTTTTCGTCGTTCCTGCTCCAGGCGCAGGTCTCCGATGATCGGGAGGCCGAGTTCCTTGAGGGTGTGATAGAGCAAGGGCGTCAACGGACCTGTCTCGAGACCGAGCCGCACCAGGTCGGGGGCATGGCGCCGCAAAGCTGTTGCGAGCACTTGCGGATCGCTGGGGGTGAATAGGGTGAGGTGATGGCCCTGATGACGGCTCTGCGGACCTGAGGCAGGGTCGGCTGAGGCGGTCCCTTTCGGAAACTTTTTTCTCCCCCAGCCTGCATCAGACGCCGATGCTGCAGGAAGGCGTAAGCGATCATGGTCATCAGGGCGTGACGGTGGAGGCCGCGCCAGGAGCGCCCCTCGAAGTGGTCGAGGCCGAGTTGCTCCTTCATTTGCTGATGGGCCTGCTCGCACACCCAGCGCGCCTTGATGGCGGCCGCCAGCTTTCGCAGAGAAACCCCGGCCGGCAGGTTGGACAGATAGTATTTGCGCTCGCCCGAAGACCGCCACTCGCCCACGAGCCAGGCTTCCTCCCCCGGCATGTGCTGCTGGCCCTTGTCAAGGATGTGCTGAGGCGGCCCATCCGCGACGCCGATGCGGCAGGCCGCGAAGCGTGCGCTCAACGGTCCCTTGGAGCCGCGCCGCCAGGAGACCTTGCGCCATCGCGCGCCGGTCAGCACCGTCTCGGCGGACACGGAGAGCTGGTCGGGGACCTGGTTCTTGCGGGGCCGGCCGCGTCCCGACACGGGGAAAACGAGTGCGACGTCGTCCGGGTAGACCAAATCCTTAAATCGTCACTACCCCCTAGATGTTTAGTCCCGGCATTTGATGGATCGGATTTAGCGTGAAGTTTTCGGGCTCGATCGTCCAACGTTTGCAGATGAACTCGTAGGGCGTGAGACCCTTCAGGGTCTTGAGCCGCCGGCCGAAGTTGTAGGCGCTGACGAAGTCGGCGAGGTGCTGCTCGAGTTGGTCGTGGTCGTCATAGTGGTAGCGCTTGACGGTTGCATCCTTGATCGTGCGGTTCATCCGCTCGACCTGGCCATTCGTCCAAGGATGTTTCGGCTTGGTGGTGCGGTGGTCGATATCGGCCTGGGCGCAGGCGTATTCGAAGGCATGGGCGCGGAACCGCTCTCCCTTCGCCATGGCCTCCCGGATCAGCGGTACCGCTGAGCCACCGGCGCCCGGCGTCGTGAAGTGGAGGCCGTTGTCGGTCAGGATGGTGTGGATCTTGTAGGGGACCGCTTCGATCAACCGCCGCAAGAAGTCGCCTGCGGTGCGCTGTTTGGCTTGCCGATGAAGCTCGACAAAGGCGAACTTACTGGTCCTGTCGATGGCGACAAACATGTAGAGCCTGCCCTCGGCGGTCCGCACCTCGGCGAGATCGATGTGGAAGAAGCCAATCGGGTAGCTCTTGAACTTCGTCTTTGCGGGCTGTTCGCCCTCAACCTCGGGCAATCGGCTGATCCCATGACGCTGAAGGCAGCGATGCAGGGACGAGCGCGTCAGCGTCGGGATCGTCGGCTGCAGCGCATACAGGCAATCGTCGAGCGGCAGCAGGGTGTGCTTCCGAAAGGTGACGATCACCGCCTCCTCTTCGACCGACAACACGGTCGAGGTCGGGTTCTTCGGCCCGGTCGGCACATCAGCCACCGACGTCCGCTTCTTCCACTTCGCGACCGTCTTCTGGTTGATGCCATAGCGCTTCGCCAGCGCCCTCAGGCTCGCTTGACTATGCTGTATCGCTCGACGGATTGCCTCAGTCGTCGTGGCGCTCCCGTGAAGAACCTGCCCCATAGCGCGTCCCTCCATTCATGCGTCGAGATTGCACCATCAAAGCCCGGGATCAAACATCTAGTGCTGGGCTGAAACTGCCCTAAATTTCTACGATGAGTAAGTGTCGGTCTCGGTCAAAACCTGCCTGGCCACGGCGGTGCAATACGGTCCGCGCCCTGTCCCTCAGCCCTATCGTGCCCACTGTCGGTGGCGACGGGCACGGCGGTCGCCTGCGGGTCAGCTGATGCGGTAGAGCTTCATCTTGTCGTAGAGCGTGCTCTTGGCGACGCCCAGCTGCCGGGCGGTCTGCGTCCGGTTGCCGCTATTGTCCCGCAGGCAGCGCAGGATCAGCTCCCGCTCGCTCATGCGCAGGGTGCTGAGGTTGTCGGCGCGGGCGCCCGCCGCCTCCGCGAGCGCCGGCGGCAGCAGGTCGATGGTCAGCTCCTCCCCCTCGGACAGGGCGGCCATGCCCTCCAGCACGTTGGCCAGCTCGCGGATGTTGCCGGGCCAGTCATAGGCCCGGAAGGCCGCAATGATCGGCGCGTCGAGCGCAAGCCCGGGCATGTGGTAGCGCAGCCGGATGCGCTCCAGGAGGGCTTCCGCCAGCTCGGGCAAATCGTTGCGGCGCTCGCGCAGGGGGATGAGCGTGATCTGACCGACATTGAGCCGGAAGAACAGATCGGCGCGGAAGCTGGCGGCGGTGGATGCCGCCTTGAGCTGCACGTTGGTGGCTGCGATCACCCGCACGCCGACGGTCCTCTCGCCGCCGCCGCCCACCCGCTGGACGCTGCCCTGCTCCAGCACCCGCAGGAAAAGGCCCTGCACGTCGAGCGGCATGTCGCCAAGCTGGTCCAGGAACAGCGTGCCCTGGTCGGCCAGCTCGAAGAAGCCGGCGCGCCCCTCCCGCCGCGCGCCGGTAAAGGCGCCCGGGGCGTAGCCGAACAGCTCGCTGGCCGCCAGCTCGCGGCTGAGGGTGGCGCAGTTGACGGCGACGAACGGCCCCCTGGCCTGGGGCGACGCGGCGTGGATGGCGCGCGCCATGACCTCCTTGCCGGTTCCGGTCTCGCCGAGGATCAGCACCGGGGCGGCGATGCGCGCGATCTGCCGGGCCCGCGCCACCACCGGCTGCATGGCCGCGGACCGCCCGGCGATCTGCCAGAACGGATCGCTGCGGTCCGGCGTCGCGGTGGCGGGCGACGGCCGGGACGCGCGGGCGCCCCCGCCGTCGGCGGGAAGGACGAGCATGGCGCCGAGGCAGTCGCCGCCGTCCTCCAGGGTCTCCATCTCCACGCCGGGGGCCCAGAAGGGCGCGCGGAAGGCGCCACCCTGGGGCTCCAGCAGCTTGGCCTGCCGCGTGGGCGCGCCGTCCTGGCCGACGCGGCGCATCAGCTCCCGCACCCTCGTCGTGGGCCCGAGGGCGCGCACGAAGCGCCCCTTGCGGTCCAGCAGCACCACCGCGTCGGCGCCCGACAGCGCCATGCGGCCCTCCAGCCATGCGGAGAGATGATATTCCTCAAGGGCATATCTTTGGGCGAGGGCGGCGCGGGCCTCCCCCGCCGCAGACATGGCCAGGGCGAGACAAAGGGGATGCACCGTTCCCCTCGGCCCCGATATGTCGAAGATGCCCATCAGCTCCCCGTCCAGGGGATCGTGGACCGGGGCGGCGGCGCAGGTCCAGCTCTTCACCGCCGCGCAGAAATGCTCGCTGGCGTGGATCTGCACCGGCACGTTGTCGGCGAGCGCGGTGCCGATGGCATTGGTGCCGCTGTTGCCCTCGCTCCAGGTGGCGCCGGAATCGATATGCGCCTCGCGGCCGAGCTCGCGGGTATGGGGATCGCCGATGAGGTCCAGCACCAGTCCGCGGGCATCGGCCAGGAGCAGGATGCTCTGGGTGTTGTTGAGCAGCGGATCGAGCCGACCGAAGATGGGGCGGCTGGCTTCCACCAGCAGGCGCGCGCAACGGCGCGGGCGCCAGAGCGCGTCGCTCTCGGCCGGCCGCGGCGCCCGCATCATGGACGGGTCCACGCCGGCCGCTAGCGACCGCCGCCATGAGCGACTCACCACCCGGCGGACTTTCAGGAGATCTTCCTCCTTTCCGGAAAGGAAGTCCTCCCAAGCGCGGATGGTCGAGCGGATGTCCACCTCCGAAGTCGGCGCAATCTCCGGGACGATCGAGGCCGGAATCATCAGTTCCTCCCAATTCTTAGCCGAACCGCCGCGATCTTCTTCTTGGTTTTGTTCAAACCGGCGGCCGCGGCCGGCCGGCGCAGGGTCCCGACGCTTATTTTGCGAAGAATATTGTAAGTCGGCATCGCAAGGTCAAGAGTTTTGCCCGCGGGAAATGCTGCACTGCAGCGGAACGCCCAGGGATACGCCGCTCTTCTGCGGAAAATGACTTGGCTGTTGCCGTTCCTCGACATCCCCTCCGGCATCCGGCCGGGCGCGGCGGCGACCGGATTCCGGCTGGCCCGCCCGACGGAAGGGTCCGGAACGGCTACCGCGCCGGCGCGGGTGCGAATGAAATATCATGTAAAAACAAATAGTTATCCCGCTCGTCGCGATTGGCATCGGCCTTGCTCGGAATGTCGGCGTGAGGAAACGACGCCCACGCGGTCCCTGCGCGGGCCACGCCAACGCCTGAGGAGGACGAGCCGGCAATGGATACGCAGACCAAGACCAGGACGCCAGGCCATGGGGCCACGGAAGCCAAGACGCTGCAGCGGCTCATCGCCGACCGCGACCGCGCCACGCAGGAGACTGGGCGCTATTGCGGCGTCGAGGCGTTCACGCTGCGCGATTCCGACCCGCTCAAGTATGCCCGGTTCTACTCGCGCATCCATTCCACCGTGCTGGCCGCCCGCGAGGTGGCGCGCTACGTGGCGGCCAGTCCCGGCGGCCGCGAGATGGGCAAGTCCCTGTGGGCGTTCACCACGCCGGAGGGCGACACCCTGGCGCTCTCGCTCGGCTTCTTCGCCCACACCTCGTCCTTCCCGGTAGCCATCCGGCACATGGCCGCCGAGGGCTTCGACGAGAATCCGGGCATCAACGACGCCGACGTGTTCGTGACCGACGACGGCCTCACCGGAGGCGCGCCCCATCCCGGCGACACCTACACCTACGTGCCCCTGGTGATCGACGGCGAGGTGGTGGCCTGGGCGGTGGGCCTCAACCACATCATGGAGGCCGGCGCGCCGGTCTCGGGCAGCTGGCCCGGCTTCTGCGTGGACACCTTCATGGACGGCTTCGTGGTGCCGCCCATGAAGACCGGCGAGAACCTCCGGCAGGCGCCGTGGTGGAACAACCTCTGGAAGCGGCGCACCCGCGCCGGCACCCTCAACATCCTCGACGACAAGACGCGGCTCTCCTGATCCCGCCTTACCGACGTTGCACCATACCTGTCCTTCGACCTCCTCACGCCCCGACAGCCTCGCGCCCGCCCCACCTATGCGGGGACGGTCGGAGCTCGATAAATCCCGCCCTTCGTCAGCAGCGCCCAGGCAATGCGCGCGTTCTTGTTGGCCAGGGCCACGATCACCAGCATCGGCGGCTTACGGGCCAGCATCCGGCCGAGCCATGAGCCAGCCGGGACGCCCTTGCGCCTGGCCCAGCGCACCACGGCGCTCGACGCGATGATCAGCAGGCGTCGGAGCGTGCGCTCGCCCATGCGCGACGTTCGCCCGAGACGCTCCTTGCCGCCGGTCGATCGCTGCACCGGCGTCAGGCCGACCCAGGCGGCAAAATCGCGGCCCGAGCGGAACGTCTCCGCCGGTGGGCCAGCGCCTCGATGGCGGTGGCGATCAGCGGGCCGATGCCCGGCACCGTCATGAGCCGGCGCGCAACGTCGTCGGCCTCCGCCCGCGCGGCGATCTCGGCATCGAGCGCAGCGGTCTGCTCCTTGAGGTGGCGCAGCACGCCGACGAGCATGGTGAGGCAAGTGCGGGCGGCCTGTGGCAGGTCGGAGGCGGGATCCTCGATCTGCGCGATCAACCGCTCGACGTGGAAACGGCCCTGCGGCGCGATCAAGTCAATTTCGGACAATTGCCCACCGATCGCGTTGATTATCTGCGTACGCTGGCCAATCCACCGGCGCCTTCCGCCGAGATGGGGAACGCCGATGAGCGGCTGCGCTGCCGCTGCTGCGGCGGACCCATGACCATCATTGAGACCTTCGCCCGCGGCGCGCTGCCCAGGACTTGGCCCGCCGCCACCATCAGGATCGACACCTCATGAGTGCCGCACCCGCTCTCCGGCGCCATGGTCTCGTCGCAGGCAACGCCGTCTCCGGCATCGGGACCACGGGTGTCCTGCCGTCGCGGCTGCGGAACAAGGTCGCTCGCGCGCCGACCCGCACACGACCGGAGTAGGCCGATCCGGTTATTCCTGCCCGCACCGGCCCGCTTCCCCCTGCCCGCGGTCGTGATCGGGCCAGCATCCGAAAACCTTCACATGAAGCGGCGGCCCATGCCGACCGCGAAAACAACCATGCACCCGGCAAACATGTCTCCCAGATCACAACGGCCTTGGCCGCATATCAGCAATTAAACAACCCAATCAAGCTCAATGGCATAGACCCCCAAAGCCCAGCTTACCGACGTCGTCACCCGCATCGTCAACGGCCACCCCAACAGCCAGATCGACGATCTCCTGCCATGGGCCTGCATCACTGCGACCAGGCTCAAGGCCGTGGCCTGAAGGTCGGGCGCTCCTCCGGGAGGAGCGGTTGTCGTGCGCCGGCATCGGCTTTGCGCGCCTCGATCTCTTGCTTCTTCCGGCGGCGCAGGAAACCTCGCGTATCGCTCTCCTCTCCACCTCGTCCACGAGCTTCTCCCCACCCGAGGTCAGGGTGGGTGCATCGAGGCCGGATCACACCTCGCCGCTTGCACCGTAGAGGTTGGCGGAAATTCGCACCGCCGTGTCGTGCAGCGCGTGCGCCAGCGCCTGAAGCTCGGCTTCACTTATCTGCCCGATAACGGCAATCCCGCTGATCCCGAAGCGGGCTTGCCCTTCGCGGTCGATGATGACGGCGGCGGCGATGTCGAGGCCCTGGAAGAGATTTCCGCGGTCGAAGGCAAAGCCGGTCTCGCGAGCCTGGGCCACGTCCGCGCTGTAGGCCTCGAAGCTGGGCGGATTCTGCCAGCGCAACGCCCTGAACCGGCGCTGAAGCTCGGATTTCGAAGGCTTGCGGGTTGCCGCGACGCAGCGGCCGACGGCGCCCACGAAGGCCGGAAGGCGCGCGCCGAGCGCCATGTCCACGCGCACCACCTTGCCCTCCACCACCCTATCCACCAGCACGATGCGATTTTGGGGGGTGACTTTCCAAAGCCCGATCAGGGCCCGGTGCGCACTGGAAAGCTCCTCCAGCGCGGGATGCACGAGGTCGATCTGATTCACACCCAAAAGCGGCACGGAGAATTCAAGAAGTCCGAGGCCGGGGCTGTACTCCTTCGAAGCCGGGTTGAAGGCGATCAGCCTCTCCTTGGCCAGCGTGCGCAGGATGTTGAAGGTGGTCGAGACGTGGATGCCAGTTTCGCGGGCGATGTACGCGACGCCGGCCGGCGCATGATGGTGGGTGAGGAAGCGCAGAATCGAAACGGCATTTTCCACTGCGCCTACATATTTCTGGAGGCTGCGTGGCGCGTCTTCGCCCGCCCGCTCCGGGTTGGCTGCGTCTGCCTTGGTCACTGCGCGCTCCGTTCGCCATTTGCCGGTCAAACCATAGAGCGGATGCGGATCGTTCGGAAGCACGCAATTTTTCTCGTTGCAGAAAGCAATTCGGCATGCAAAAAGATGCCAACCAAATGAGATTGGCATGGGATAGGGAGGGTACGACGTCGGGAAGGCCCGATTGCGCGGTGATAGCGGGTTCCTGACCCCGCGCGGCAAGCCTTCCCTTCCTCAGCAACCGGACCGGACACGCGCGCCTTGGCGTCAAGCCCGGGGGGACAGCGCTTGCCGCAGCGCCGGCTCTTGGACATGCAGAAGAAGAATGGTTGGCGGGCAGGCGCTGCGCACGGGGCAAATTCGGCCGCGGCAGGCTTGGCCCATGAAGGAGGAAAAGGGATGGGCGAGACGTCCGCTGCAACAGACGCGACCGGGCCGCAGGTGACCTATGAACGCTTCCTGGCCGAGGGACGCTTCATGGTCCAGCGTGCCCGCAAGACGGGCGAATACGTATTCTATCCGAAGGTGATGCTCCCTTCTGGCGAGACCGATCTCGAATGGGTCGAGGCCTCCGGCAACGGCACGGTCTATGCGATCACGGTCAACCGCAAGCGCGAGGGCTCCTACAACGTGGCGCTCGTTGATCTCGATGAGGGCCCGCGCATGATGACCACCATTGTCGGTGTCGAGACCCTGCCCATCGGTTCCCGCGTCAAGGCGCGCGTCGAGGCGGGGGAGACGCCGCGCGTCGTGTTCGAGCCGCAGGAGAAGTGACATGAGCCATCCCATTCGCGGAAAGACGGCCATTGTCGGCATGGGCACCGCCGGTGTCGGCGAGGCGCCCGGCTTCTCGGCCATCGAGCTTCTCGGCCTGTCCGTCCGCGCCGCGCTGGACGATTGCGGCCTGAAGCTCTCCGACATCGACGCGGTGTTCGCCGCCACCAGCAGCCACGCCTTCGCCTCCATGAGCGTGACGGAATATCTCGGGCTGAAGCCGAAATATTTCGACAGCACCAATATCGGCGGCTCCAGCTTCGAGATGCACCTGCTCCAGGCCTCCCTGGCGCTGGAAGCGGGGCTCTGCGACGTCGCGCTGATCTGCTACGGCTCCAACCAGCGCACCGCCGGCGGCCGCCTCGTCTCCATGTCCGAGCCGCAATGGCACGAGACGTCCTACTCGCCGCGGCATCCCATCACGGCCTACGCGCTCGCCACCAGCCGGCACATGCACCAGTACGGCACCACGCGCGAGATGCTCGCCGATGTGGCGGTGTCCGCCCGCCAGTGGGCGAACCTCAACCCGGACGCCTTCGCGCGCGGCCCCCTAACCCGTGAGGACGTGCTCGCAAAGCGCATGGTCTCCGACCCGCTCACCTCCGGCGATTGCTGCCTGGTGACCGACGGCGCCGCCGCCTGCATCCTGGTGCGGGCCGACCGGGCGAAGGACTTCCCCAAGGCCCCGGTCTATTTCCTCGGCGCCGCGGGCGCGAACTGGCACCGCTCGATCCAGGCCATGCCGGACCTGACCATCACCGCCGCCAGCGAGAGCGGGCCGCGCGCCTTCGAGATGGCCGGCCTCACCCATGCCGATGTGGACCTCGTGATGGTCTACGACGCGTTCACGATCAACACGATCCTCTTCCTCGAGGATCTCGGCTTCTGCCCCAAGGGCGAGGGCGGGCGCTTCGTGCAGGACGGACGCATCGCGCCGGGCGGGGAACTGGCCGTTAACACCAATGGCGGCGGCCTATCCTGCGTCCATCCGGGCATGTACGGCATGTTCCTCATCGCCGAGGGCGTAGCCCAGATCCGCAAGGAGGCGGGCGAGCGCCAGCTCAAGAAGGCCGATATCGCCCTTCTGCACGGCAATGGCGGCACGCTGTCGAGCCAGGTCACGGCCTTCCTCGGTTCGGCGGCGGCGCTGTGAACGTGATGACCACGCCCGAAACCTATGGTTTCGCCGCCCTCGGCGCGCTGCTGGCGCCCCGTTCGGTGGCGATCATCGGCGCCTCCGCCGATCCCTCGCGGATCGGCGGGCGGCCCATCGCCGCGATGCTGAGCGCCGGCTACAAGGGACGCATCCTGCCGGTCAATCCCGGCCGGGCGGAGGTGCAGGGCCTTGACTGCTACGCCTCCGTGGCCGACCTGCCGGAGGTGCCGGATGCCGGCATCGTCGCCGTCGCGGCAAAGCAGGTGCCGGAGGTGGTGGCCGCGCTGGGCGAGAAGGGCTGCCGCTCGGTCACCTTGTTCTCCGCAGGCTTTGCGGAGACCGGCGCGGACGGCGAGAAGGCCCAGGACGAGGTCCTCGCCATCGCTCGCCGCCACAGCATGCGCGTGCTCGGCCCGAACACGCTCGGCGTCTTCAATGTGGGCCTCGGATATTACGGCACCTTCTCCTCGTCCCTGGAGATGGCCTTTCCCCTGCCCGGCAATATCGGCATTGCCAGCCAGTCGGGGGCCTATGGAGCCCACATGGCGGCCTTGGCGCGCTTGCGCGGCATCGGCGCCTCCGTGCTCATCACCACGGGCAACGAGGCCGACGTGATGGTCGCCGACGCCATCGGCTGGATGGCGGGCAGCGACGAAGTGGATGTCATCTGCGCCTATCAGGAAGGCTTCCGCGACGGGCCGCGCATGATCGCCGCCCTCGATGCCGCCCGTGCGGCGGGAAAGCCGGTCTTCATGCTGAAGTCCGGCAAGAGCCAGCTCGGCGCGTCGGCGGCGGCGTCGCATACCGCCTCGCTGACCGGTGACGACACGGTGGCGGAAGCGGTGCTCGCCGAGCATGGCGTCATCCGTGTGCGCGACACCGAGCAGATGCTGGATTTCGCCTATGCGGCGCACCAGCGGATCTATCCCGCCGGCAACAGCCTCGGCGTTATCACCGTCAGTGGCGGGGCCGGCATCATCGCCACCGACGAGGCGGAGGCGGCCGGCCTTCCCATGCCGGCCATGCCTCGAGAGGCGCAGGCCCGGCTGAGAGAGCTTCTGCCCTACGGCACGCCGACCAATCCGCTCGATTGCACCGCCCAGGCGCTGAACGACCTTTCGCTGTTCGAAGCCTTTACCCGCGCGGCGCTCAAGGATGGCCGCTACCGCTCGATCCTGTGCTTCCTCACCTATGTGGCGGGCGGCGCGAGCCTTGCCCCGCGCCTTCTGGAGTCGCTGCGCAAGATCCGCGCGGAATTCCCCGATCGGCTGCTGGCCCTGTGCATCATGGCGGATGAGAAGATCACCCGCGCCTATCAGGATGCGGGCTTCCTGACCTTCGACGACCCGAGCCGGGCGGTGCGCGCCATCGCCGCCATGGGGCGGGTGGGCGACATGCTAGCCGCCAAGCCGAAGGCTCTGCCGGCGCTGCCCGAGGTCACGCTGCCGGCTGGAACGCCGGACGAGCATGGGGCCAAGGCGCTATTGGCCGCGGCCGGCATCGCGTCCGCGCCGGAGCGGATCGTCAAATCCGCCGACGAGGCCGCATCTGCCGCCGCCGCGCTCGGTTTTCCTGTGGTGCTGAAGATCGTCTCGCCCGACATCGTCCACAAGTCGGACATTGGCGGCGTGCGGCTCAACCTTGGCGATGCCGACCAGGTGCGCGCCGCTTATGCCGGCATCATGGAAGCGGTCGGCAAGGCGGCGCCGGAGGCGCGCATCGCCGGCATGCTGGTGGCCCGCCAGCTCACCGGCGGCGTGGAATGCCTCATGGGCATCAGCCGAGACCCGGCGTTCGGCCCGGTGGCGGTGTTCGGGCTCGGCGGCATCTTCGTGGAGCTTCTCGACGACGTGTCCATCCGCCCCTGCCCGTTCGACGAAGAAACGGCGCGCGAGATGATCCTCTCCATCAAGGCGGCGGGCATCCTCACCGGCGCGCGGGGCCGTGCCCCAGCAGATCTCGATGCCCTGGCCGGCATGCTGTCCAGGCTCTCGGCCTTTGCCGCCGCGGCAGGCCCCAGACTGCGGGCCATCGACCTCAATCCCGTATTGGCCCTGCCCGAAGGCGCCTATGCGCTCGACGCGGTCATCGAGATCGAAGGGGAGGATCGCCCGTGATCGACTACGACAAGCTGATGGCCTACGACATCCCGGAGGTCCGCCAGAGCTACGGCCCGCGGGAGTGCGCCTTCTACGCGCTCTCCATCGGTGTCGGGCAGGACCCCATGGATCGGGCCGACCTCAGCTTCGTCGGGGCGGGTCAATTGACCCCGTTTCCGACCCTGCCCCTGGTGCTCGGGCATCCCGGCTTCTGGCTCTCAAATCCCGATACGGGCGTCGATGCGGTCCGCCTCGTCCATGGCGAGCAGGGCATCACGCTCTATGCGCCTTTGCCTTCTGAGGGCACGGTGGTGGGCAAGACCCGCGTTGTCGGCATCATCGACAAGGGCGAGGGGCGCGGCGCGCTGCTCTATAGCGAGAAGCAGCTGCGCGACGCCGAGACGGGCGCGCTCTACGCCACGACCCGCTCCACCACCTTCCTGCGCGGTGATGGCGGCTTCGGCGGCCCGGCCGGACCGGTGAAGGCCTTCCACATCGTGCCGGACACCGCGCCCGAGATCGTCCATGAGACAGTGACCCGGCCCGAGCAGGCGCTCTGGTATCGCTGGAACGGCGACAACAATCCCCTCCATCTCGATCCGGACGTGGCCGCCAAGGCCGGCTTCCAGCGCCCGATCCTGCATGGGCTGTGCAGCCTCGGCATCGCCGCCCATGGGCTGGTCGCCACTCTGTGCAAAGGCGATCCGCAGCGGCTGAAGGGGCTCGATGCGCGGTTCACGGCAACGGTGACGCCGGGCGAGACCCTGAGGACGGAGATCTGGGGCGACGGCTCCTTCCGCACCCGCGCCGTGGAGCGCGACGTGGTTGTGATTGGCAATGGCCTCGCCCAGGTGGCATGAGCCAGCTCGAACAGGGAGGACAGGGATGGGCGCCACATTCGCGCTGGACGAGGACAGGCTTGAAGGGCTGCGCCTGCTGGTGGAGAGCGCGGCGGGTATCACGTCGCGCGACGGCGACCTGAAGAAGGTGCGCGCCCTGCGCTTCACCCGGCCGGGCATCGACCGGGCCCGCTGGGCCGAGATCGCCGCCATGGGCTGGCTCGGGCTGCGTCTGCCCGAGGAGGCCGGCGGCATCGGGCTCGGCATGGCCGAATATGCCGCCCTAGCGGTCGAGGTGGGGGCGGCCTTGCTGCCCGAGCCCTTGATCGAGGCCGAGCTCGCGCTCGACCTGATGGGACAGAACGCCCCTGCCGAAGCGATCGCAGGCGATCTTCTGGTGCTGCCGGCCTGGCAGGACGGGGCAGAGGGCCTGACGGTGGCCGGCGGGATCACCGAAGCCGGCGGACGGATCAGCGCAAAGCGCGCCTTCGTGCCCATGGCGGAAGCCGCCGACGCATTCCTCATCGTTGGCCCGGATGCCTGCTTCCTGGTGGACGGGAAGGCGCCCGGCCTCAAGATCACGTCCGAGGACACGCTCGACGGCGGCCACACCGGCACGCTGACCCTCGACAATGTGGAGGCGAAACGCCTTCCAGCGCCCGATCTCAAGGCGTTCGAGGCGGCGGCGCTGGCCACCACGGCCGCCCTCCTCGGCATCATGGAGCGGGCCTTTGCCATCACGCTGGACTATCTGAAGACCCGCGTGCAGTTCGGCCAGCCCATTGGCAATTTCCAGGCCCTTCAGCACCGCGCCGTCGATCTGGAGATCGAGATCGGCCTGACGCGGGCGGCGCTGCGCGACGCGGTCGCGGCCCTGGATGCGGAGGAGGACTGCCGCCGCATCGTCTCGCGCGCCAAGGCGCGGGCGGCGGATGCCGCCATGCTGGTCACGCGCCAGGCCGTCCAGCTTCACGGCGCCATCGGCTACACCGACGAGGCCGATATCGGCCTGTTCCTGCGCCGCGCCATGATTCTTGCGCCGCGCTACGGAAACGCCGCCTTCCATCGCAAGAGATACGGCTGCCTGACGGAGGGCCGGCCATGAGCGGGATCACGGCAGCTCTTGAGGACGGGCTTCTCATCTTGATCATGGATGAGCCGGAACGGCGCAATCCCCTCGGCCATCAGGTGCGCCTGCGCATGGTACGCCATCTCTCGGACGCCGAGCGCGATCCCGCGCTCCGCGCCGTGGTGCTGACCGAGGCCGGGGGCAACTTCTCCGCCGGTGTCGACATCCGCGAACAGAACGCCATCGCCTCCATCGCCGAGGCGCGCGACCCCTTCGCCGTCGTGGAGGACCTCATCGGGCGGATGGTGCGGTTCTTCGAGAAGCGCGCGCCCATCTTCTGGGGAGAATGACATGACCGATGCCGCTCACGCAGCACCTCCCGCCCCCCATGCCGACCTCAACCCGCTCGGCGACGCCGAATTCCGGATGGTCGTGCGAAGCTGGATCGCAACCAACTATCCGCCGGAGCTGCGCAGCCCCACCAAGCGCCTGCATGCGGCGCAGGCGATGCCCTGGTACGAGCGCCTCTCCACGCAAGGCTGGCTGTGCCCCGGCTGGCCGCGCGAATTCGGCGGCATGGGCCTTTCGCCCGCGAAGCTCCTCATCATGATCGAGGAGATGGAGCGCTATGGCTGCGCCCGCCTGCCGGACAGTGGCATCACCATGGTCGGCCCGCTCCTGATCGCCCATGGCAGCGATGCCCAGCGTGCCTATCATTTGCCGCGCATCCTCTCCGGCGAGATCATCTGGTGCCAGGGCTATAGCGAGCCCAATGCCGGCTCCGACCTTGCATCGCTGCGCACCACCGCGGTGCGCGACGGCGACGAATGGGTGTTGAACGGCCAGAAGACCTGGACGACGCTCGGCACCGACGCCAACTGGATCTTCGTGCTCGCCCGCACCGACCCTGAGGCGTCCAAGCAGAGGGGCATCAGCTTCTTCCTCGTGCCCATGGACACGCCCGGGCTGACCGTGCGGCCCATCGTCAATATCGACCTGCACGATGAGTTTGCCGAGGTCTTCTTCGACAATGTGCGCATTCCCGCCGACGCCATCGTCGGCGCCGTGAATGCCGGCTGGACGATGGCCAAGAACCTGCTCGGCTTCGAGCGATTGTTCCTCGGCTCGCCCAAGCAGTCCGAAGGCGCGCTCGACCATCTGGAGCGACTCGCCGCCCATATGGGCAAAAGCGAGGACTGCGCGCCCATGATCACCGCCCTCAAGATGGAATTGGAGGACCACAAGTCCTTCTACGCCACCTTTGCCGATCAGGTGCGCCGCGGCATCGCCCTCGGGCCTGACGTGTCGATGCTGAAGATCAATCAGACGGCGCTCTATCAGAAGATCTCCGACCGCATCCTGGAGCTGGCCGGCGAGCTCGGCACGCTGGCCGGCGGCCTGCCGGGCGAGCCGATGCTCTATCCGGGCAGCGTGTTCCTTCAGGCGCGTCCCTGCACGATCTATGGCGGCTCGTCCGAGATCCAGCGCAACATCGTCGCCAAGCAGGTGCTGGGCCTCGGAAAATAATTCAACGCATTCAGGGAGGTGATGGGTATGACCGTAGATCTGGGGCTTGAAGGCAGGGTTGCCGTGGTCACCGGTGCGGGTGGCGGCATCGGCCGCGGCATTGCGCTCGAATTCGCCAAAGCGGGCGCGAAGGTGGTCATCAACGATATCGGCGTGTCCCTGGGCGGCGCGGGCGAGCGTTCCTCCGCCCCCGCCGAAGAGACCAAGGCCATGATCGAGGCCCTCGGCGGGGAAGCGGTAATTTCCGCTGAAAGCGTCTCCGAATGGGCTGCGGCCAAGCGCACCATCGAGATGGCACTGGACCATTTCGGCCAGGTGGATGTACTGGTGAACAACGCCGGCATCCTGCGCGACGTCATCTTCCACAAGATGGAGCCATCCGACTGGGAGGCGGTCATCAATGTCCACCTGAACGGTACCTTCTACATGAGCCGCGCCGCTGCCGAGCCGTTCCGCGCCCAGGGGCGCGGCGCCTTCGTGCACATGACGAGCACCTCCGGCCTCATCGGCAATTTCGGCCAGGCCAATTATTCCGCCGCCAAGCTGGGCATTGTGGGCCTGTCGAAGTCCATCGCCCTCGACATGGCCCGTTTTGGCGTGCGCTCGAACTGCGTGGCGCCCTTCGCTTGGAGCCGCATGACCAGCTCCATCCCCTCCGATACGCCGGAGGAGCAGGCCCGCGTCGAGCGCATGAAGCGCATGACCCCGGAGAGCAATGCGCCGCTGGTGGTTTTCCTCGCCTCCGCAGCGTCGGAAGGCGTGACTGGCCAAGTGTTCGCGGCGCGCCTCAATGAATTGTTCTTGTTCAATCCCATGCGCCCTATCCGGAGCGTCCATCACGACAAGGGCTGGACGCCCACTCTGGTCGCCGAGCGCGCCTTGCCCGCTTTCAAGGCCAGCTTCGCGCCCATGGAGCGCTCCGGCGACGTCTTCGCGTGGGACCCAATCTGAGGATGAAGTGGACGACACCGTCAGAGTAGAGGAAATCCGGCCAGCCAGAGAGCGGGCGGCGGAGGCGCTGATCTGCCTTGCCGTCATCATCGGGCTGGCCAGCGTCGTCTTCCGTCACCCCGTCACGACGGCGGCCGGGGGCGTGGCGCGGCTCGCGTTTCTCTGGCTCAACCGGCAGCGGCTCGGCCCAGTGACGCTCGTGCCGTTTGCGCTTTTGCGCTTTCCGCCCCCGCCCCCGCCGGAGCCAGATGGCGGGGTGTGGCGGTCGATGCGCTTGCCGACGACCATCTGGTCGGCGCTTCGCCGCCTCGGCCTGTCTCACAAAAAAAGTCGCTGATGGGCAGCCGAGCAGGACCGCCCCGACGTCGCCGATCACCGCCGGCGATGGCGGGTATGACAGCGCTTCATGGGTCCGGCCGGCTTCGTCTTCCTCGATGAGACCGATGGCACGACCAACATGGTCCGCCGCTATGGCTGGGCGCCGAAGGGCGAACGCCTGGTTGATGCTGCTCCGTTCGGCCATCGGCGCACCACCATCTTCATCGCCCCCTCGTCCTCGACGGCCCGATGAACGGCGAAGCCTTTCGTGCTTATGTAGAGCAGTTCCTCCCATCGGCGTTCGCGCCCGCAGACGTCTCCCCGGTGACCGTGGGCCTGCGCTGGAACGGGGCTTACGCCGCAACGCTGCTCGTCCTGTCGCAGCTCCTCGTTGCGCTTGCGCTTCACACTGGCTGGCTTTGAGCCGCATCGTTTCATCGCCTCTCAAGGGGCAATGAAACACCTCTCGATCGAAACGACGCTTGCCGATCGTATCAGGCCACGGGCTGGGGCGCGAATTCCGCCCGGATAGCCACGCTGTTCTCGCCCAGCGCCGGCACATGATGACCGGTGTGGCGCACCCCGTCCCTCACTGGCGCCGGGGCTGGGATGGCCTGAGGACCGGCTTCGGTCTCCACCCGTGCGGTGTTGAGGTGCGGATGATGAATGAGATCGGTAATGGCGTTGACGTCGGCGAAGGCCGTGTCCGCCTCCAGCAGCAGCGCCACCGTCTGGGCGTGGTCCAGCGCGGCAAAGCGGGCGCTCAGGATTTCGTCCACGGCAGCCCGGTTCGTCACCCGCTGGTCGTTTGTGGCAAAATGCGGGTCTGAGATCATGTCCGGCCGCTCGAGCAGGTTACGGGCGAAACTGCCCCATTCCCGGTCGTTCTGGATGGAGATCAGCACCTGCCGGCCGTCGCGCGTGGTAAAAACGCCGTAAGGCGAGATGGACGGATGGGCGAGGCCGACCCGCGCCGGCGGATTGCCCGCCTTGGCATGCAGGAAGGGCACCGCCAGCCAATCGGCGATCACATCGAACATGGAGATGCGGATGTCCACCCCGCGCCCCGTCGCCTCGCGCGCGATGAGCGCTTCGAGGATGGCCGCATGGGCGGTGGCGCCGGTCGCGATATCCACCAGGGAAATGCCAACGCGTGCTGCCGATTCCGGCCCGCCCGTGATGCTGCACAGGCCGCTATCGGCCTGGATGAGGAGGTCATAGGCCTTGCGCCGCGCATAGGGGCCGGTGTCGCCATAGCCGCTGATGGAGCAGCACACGAGGCCGGAGCGTCGCTCCAGCATGGCCTGCGGGCCGAGGCCCAGGCGGTCCAGCGCGCCCGGCTTGAGGTTCTGCACCAGCACGTCGGCGCGGTCGATCATGGCCAGCAGAAGCGCCCGATCCGCCTCCGCCTTGAGGTCGAGCACCAGCGATTCCTTGCCCCGGTTGAGCCAGATGAAATAGCTGGAAAGGCCCTGCGCCGCGCGATCATAGCCTCGGGCGAAATCGCCTTCCGGCCGTTCCACCTTGATGACCCGCGCCCCGGCATCGGCAAGCCGGGAGGTGCAGAAGGGGGCGGCAACGGCCTGTTCGATCGCAATTACGAGTTTGCCTTCTAGAGCGCTCATAAAATCACCTGTCGAAACGAGAACGGCGCAGACTGGAAGATTCGCCGCCGGGACGGCAGGAGGGAATGCGTGGCACACAAAGGCCCATATGCGGACGGGCCGCCCGTGCGCGGACAGTCCAAAAGCTGAAACCCGCCCGGCAATTGATGCTCTGAGTACATTTCATCTCCCTGCTTCTCCCCAAGCTACGGCTCCCGCAGGGCGCCCACAAAAGCCGCTTCCGAATTTCAGCGATAACAATTCAGCATATATTACCTTAGTAGCATGCCACCATCAAAGTTTGGTCCCCGGCCATTCGCCGGAGGTGACGAGCCGGTACACCGTGTCGCCGAGCATCGTCGTGAACGGACCAGTTAGGCGGCTGCTCGGCCGGTTGAGAGGAGTCCACAGGACCAGCGTGCGGTCGAGCACCGGGGATTCGATGGGACGGGCGACGAGACGGCCCTCGTTGACCCGCTGGAAGACGCTGACGAGCGGCAGGATCGTGCTGCCCGTGCCGCGCTCCACGAAGGCGAGGAGGGTGGGCAAGATGTCGATGTCGAGGATCACCTTAGGCGAGATAAGCGCTTGGCGGGCGGCATCATCGACCAGCTTGCGCAGCCCGTGGTTGGGACTGGGCAGAATGAGACTGCGCGAGAGTGCTTCCGGCAACGTGATGGGCTTCGAAGGCGCGCCCGGCGGCTCGATCAGGAACAGCCGCTCAAGCAGAAGCGGATGGGTGCGCACCAGCGGGACCTTCGCGCCCTGATAGGTCACGCCGATGTCGATGGTGCCGCGCAGCAGCCAGTCCTGCACATGGCCGGAAAAGCCGGCGACGATCCTGAGCTTCACGTCCGGATAGGCGCGCAGACTCTCGGCCACCAGCGGCGTTGCCAGAACCTCTGCTACCGTCGGCGGCAGGCCGAGCGTCACGGTGCCGCGGAGGCGATGGTCGCGCGCCAACACGTCATCCACCATGGCGTCGACATCACTGAGAATCTGGCGGGCACGGTCGGCGAGTGTCCGCCCCTCCTCAGTCGGAATGATGCCGCGCCCATGCCGGCGCAGCAGGGTCACACCCAGCTCTTCCTCCAGCGCCTGAACCTGCCGGCTGAGCGCCGGCTGGGCAACTTGCAGGCGCTCGGCGGCGGCGGTGATGCTTCCCAGTTCAACGATCTGCACGAAGCTGCGCAACTGCCGCATGTCCATGATGCCGATTCCTTATGGCTGATATGTATCCAATACGCTTGAAACATACGTTAGGGCGAGCCAGCGTGAGCAGAACAAACGAAAATCAAAAAAGCGCGGTCGCTCTGGATCTACGGCGCGAAGAGCTGCCGCCAGCGACTCCAGTCGCTTTCAGGGAGGAAATGATGAGGTGTTTCAAGGGGAAGCCTCTTCGCGTGGCCGCTCTTTCGAGTCTAGCGGTGCTTGAAGCGGGTGTTTCGGCGGGTGCTCAGCAGCTGCCCCAGACCATGGAGTGGTCGACCTGCGAAGTGGGCTCGGCCGGATATGGAGAAGCATCCGCCGTTGCGGACGCTTTCGGCCAGAAGTTCGGCACCAAGATTTGCATTCAGCCGTCGGGCCGCAGCATCGGGCGCCTTCAGCGCCTTCTGAAGGGCCGGGCCGATTACGGCTTCATTGGAACCTAGACCATCTTCATGTCCGAGGGGATCTACAATTTCGCCACCCCAGCCTGTGGCCCGACCGAGCTGCGCGGCGTGGTGGGCCGTTTGGCATCCATTTCCTTGGTCGCGACGGCCGACACAAGCATCCACGAGGTCACTGAGCATGACAACGCCCGGAACCGCGCCGCTTGATCACGTTGCGTCACCCAAAATCAGCCACAGCTCAAGAGAATGCGCAATTGGGAGAAAACAAGAAAATGGTATCGAAAGAATCTGATTTCCTGAGGGCCCTGTACCAGGAATGGTCGGATCGCATGGCTGCCAACCCGGGCATGACGCTCTTGGATCTGCGCGCCCTTTTCGACGAATGGGAAAAGCCCACGTTCGAGCCCGAAGACGTCTCCTACAAGACCGACAGGATCGGAGGCGTCGATGGAATCTGGGCCCATCCGGCCGGATGCGACGAACGCAAGGTCGTGATCTATACTCATGGCGGCGGTTTTGCTGTCGGATCTTCCGCCAGCCACCGGAAGCTGGCGGGGCATCTGGCCAAGGCCATGGGAGTCTCGGCCTTCGTTGTGGATTATCGTCGCGCACCCGAACACCCCTTCCCGGCGCAGCTTGAGGACGCGGTCTCGGTCTACAAGGCCTTAATGGGAAGCGGCATCAAGCCCGAGAACATTTCGACGGCAGGTGATTCGGCGGGCGGCAACCTCGCGGTCGCCTCGGTTCTGAAATTCCGCGACCTCAACCTTCCTCTGCCTGGCGCCGTGATCGCTCTCTCACCCTGGCTGGACATGGAACTGGCCGGAAGCACACTCGCGTCAAACGAGGCAACGGACGCTCTGGTTTCCCGTTCTGTCCTGGAAGCGATGCGAGGCATGTTCCTTGGGGAAAACGGCAAACCGGATGATCCGCAGGCGAACCCGCTGAAGAACAATTTTGCGGGATACCCGCCGCTGTACATGACTGCCGGCTCGGCGGAGACGCTTCTTGATGATGCGGTTCGCTTGAACGACCTGGCGAAGGCGGCAAGTGTCAATACGACGCTTTCGATTGTCGCCGGCATGCAGCACGTATTCCCGTTCCTGGCCGGTCGCGCGCCGGAAGCTGACGCGCAAATCGCCAAAATCGGCGCTTGGTACAAGGCCCTCTGAAGCCGATCAAGTACATCGCGGTCTTCCGGCCTTATCGCATGGACGAGCGTGATGGGGCTGACCACTTCCAGAGGAACATTTTGAATTAGGAGGAAAATATGAAGTATATGACCAAAGTGCCGGGTGCAGAGCTCGACGCCATCGTGATTGGCGCAGGTTTTGGTGGTCTCTACCAAGTCAAGAAATTGCGCGATGATCTGAACCTGAGTGTTCAGGCCTATGACAATGCCTCCGACGTTGGCGGCACATGGTATTGGAACCGCTACCCGGGCGCGTTATCCGACACCCCTAGCCACGTCTATCGCTATGCTTTCGACAAGGAGTTGCTGCAGGAAAGCACCTGGAAAACCACTTATCTCACCCAGCCAGAAATTCTGAGCTACTTGAAACGTTTCGCCGACAAATACGACCTGCGCCGGAGCTATCAGTTCGAAACCAAGGTCACTGCGGCACATTACGATGAAGACACTTGTCTGTGGACGGTTACAACCGACAAGGGTGACAAAGTCACTGCGAAGTATGTGGTGTGCGGGCTTGGGCTTCTTTCGGCGGTCAACACTCCTGACATCAAGGGGATCGGTAACTTCAAGGGCCTGATCATCCACACCGCACGATGGCCCGAAGGGACTGACCTGCAAGGCAAGCGTGTTGGGGTGATCGGCACCGCTTCGACCGGCCAGCAGGTGATCATCGCCAGCGCTCCGATGGCCAAACATCTGACGGTGTTCCAACGGACGCCCCAGTATAACGTTCCTGTCGGCAACCGCCCGCAATCAGCCCAAGAGATCGCCGAGATCAAGAAGAACTACGACGCGATCTGGGACCAAGTCTTCAACTCAGCGGTGGCCTTCGGCTTCGTGGAATCGACGATACCAGCGATGTCGGTGTCCCAAGAAGAGCGCGATCGCATTTTCCAGGAAGCTTGGGACGAGGGCGGCGGTTTCCGCTTTATGTTCGGCACCTTCAGCGACATCGCGACGGACGAAGCCGCCAATAAGGCCGCCAGGGAGTTCATCACCAAGAAGATCAAGGAGATCGTGAAGGACCACAAGACCGCCGAACTGCTGACACCGACGGATCTTTATGCCAAACGACCGCTGTGCGGACATCACTATTTCGAGGTCTATAACCGCGACAACGTCTCTCTGATCAACATCAAGCAGAATCCGATTGCGGAGATTACCGAAAACAGCGTCCGTCTTGCCGATGGAACCGCGTGCGAGCTTGATGTTCTGATCCTGGCGACTGGCTTTGACGCCGTCGAGGGCCACTACATGAAAATGGACATTCGCGGTCGCGGCGGCGAAACGCTGGCCGAACGCTGGAAGGACGGACCTGGCGGCTATCTGGGGCTTTCTGAAACCGGGTTCCCGAATTTCTTCATGATCCTGGGTCCGAATGGTCCCTTTACCAATCTGCCGCCGACGATCGAAACGCAGGTCGAATGGATATCGGACATCATCAAATACGCCATCGACGATGACATCGTGGCCCTTGATCCCAAGCCGGATGCCGAGGAAGAGTGGCTGGACACATGCCGATCCATCGCCGACATGACACTCTTTCCGAAAGCGGACTCGTGGATCTTCGGGACAAATATCCCCGGGAAGAAAAACGCTGTTCGCTTTTATTTAGCTGGGCTGGCAAACTACCGCGCCATCCTGAAGAGAGTCGCGGACTCTGGCTATTCCACGTACAATCAGACACGAGTCAGGGTTGCTGCTGAATAATTTTTGAACGTATGACCCGCTACCGACAATGGAGCGGCGGGCGCATGTCTTGCAGATCAAAATTAGGGAAGAATAGAATGGATCGGGTATCAGGAAAAGTGGCCATCGTCACCGGGGGTGCGATGGGCATGGGCAAGGCGCACAGCGAAATACTGGCGGCCGAAGGCGCTACGGTATTTGTCACCGATATCGACGAAACCGTTGGCAATGCGGCAGTCGAGGGCATCCGCGCGGCGGGCGGCAAGGCCAAATTCATCAAGCACGATGCAGCGAGCGAAGCCGACTGGAACGCGGTCATTGCAACCGTTAAGAAAGAGGCTGGTCGACTCGACATTCTTGTCAACAACGCCGGCATCCTGATCCTGAAGCCGGTGCATGAGACCGAACCTGCAGAGTGGGACAAGGTCTTCAACGTCAACGTCAAGGGCGTCTACCTTGGGATCCGTGCCTGCGTGCCTTTGATGAAGGAGAGCGGAAGCGGTTCGATCGTCAACATTTCGTCGATCTACGGGATAGTCGGTGCGCCGTCGGCCGGGGCCTATATCGCCAGCAAGGGCGCGGTGCGTCTTATGACGAAATCCTGCGCCGTAGATCTGGTTCAGTTCGGCATTCGCGTTAACTCCATCCATCCCGGCGTTATCGACACGCCGATGACCAAAGATCTGCTGCACGGCGATCCCGAAACGCGGACTGCGATTCTGGGCGCCACCCTGTTCAACCGACCCTGTCGGCCTGAGGAGGTATCGAAGGCTGTGCTGTTCCTGGCATCCGATGAATCTTCCTTCGTACATGGCTCGGAAGTCGTCGTAGACGGTGGCTACACCTGCAACTGAGCTGTTTCGCGCCCGAACAAAGACAAATGCGGACAGGGCGAGGAGTCCCCCCGTCGTGACCGCGAGCGAAATCCGAGGCGGAGCGCTCCACGCGCTCCGTCAGCGTCGCACAGACCTGGATGTTTGTTGCGAAAGCGCATTTGGTGGAGCGTGAAATTGATTGCACATCACCCGGATTACGGACAGCCAGCCCTCTTTGTTAACGGCGATTGGATCGTAGAGACTCCCCGCACGGGCGAGGTTTTCAATCCCGCTACGGGCGAGGTGCTGGCATCGTTCCCCATGGCCGAATCGGACCATATCGACCGCGCTCTGGCCTCGTCGCTCGCAGCCTTTTCGGTCTGGTCGCGACTGCCGCACGAGGAGCGCGGTGCCATCATGCGCGCTGCCGCCGGTGAACTGCGGAAAGCATCTGAAGATGCTGCGCGCCACATGACGCTGGAATTGGGTAAGCCGCTCGGCGAAAGTCGGCTGGAGATCGAGAACTGCGCGGCGCTACTGGAATGGAGTGCAAGTGCTGTCGCCAATCTCGCGGATCGCGACCTTGACGTGATGCGAGGCTTCGTCGCGCGGACGATGCGGGCAGAACCGATCGGACCGGTTGCTGCGATTGCGCCATGGAATTTCCCGGCCTCCCTTGCCACGCGCAAGATGGCCTCAGCCCTAGTCGTGGGCTGTTCGGTAGTGGTCAAGCCAGCGGAAGAAACGCCAATGTGTTTTCAGGCTGTAGTTAAGGCCCTTGAGGCGGCCGGACTGCCGCGAGGTACGGTCAATATTCTGATTGGCGATCCGGGCCAGATCAGCTCGACCTTGATCGCTTCACCGGTAATCCGCAAGATCGCCTTTACCGGATCGACCCGGGTCGGCAAATTGCTGGCGGGGCAGGCCGGGGCCGAGGGAAAGCCCTGTGTGCTGGAACTCGGCGGACATGCACCTGTCGTCATTTTCGACGATGCCGACTTCGACAAGGCCGTCACCCTTTCGGTGGCGAGCAAGGCCCGCAACGCCGGGCAAGTCTGTATCTCGCCCACCCGTTTTCTGGTGCAGGCGGGTGCATACGACGCTTTCGCAGAACCTTTCGCAAAGGCGCTCTCCGAGTTGAAGATCGGTGACGGGCAGGATCCTGACACCCAGATGGGCCCGTTGATGAGCCCAGCCCGGATCGAGGCCGTGGACACCCTCGTACAGGAAGCGGTGGCGAAGGGTGCGCGCCTGTTGACCGGAGGTCGGCGTCTGAACCGGTCCGGCAATTTCTATGCGCCGACAGTTCTAGCGGATGTCCCGCCCGATGCCCGCATCATGCAGGAAGAGCCCTTTGGCCCGGTAGCGGTCGTCAACAGGTTCACCGATTTTGACGACGCGGTCTTGCAGGCCAACAATACCGATTTCGCCCTTGCGGCTTATGCCTTTACCGGATCGCAAGACCGTGCCGATCGGATTTCCAGAGCGCTGGACGCCGGAATGGTCGGGATCAATGGCTTCGGCGTGGTGTTCCTCGACTCGTCGCTCGGCGGGCGTCGACAGTCCGGATATGGGCGTGAAGGCGGGATCGAAGGGCTGGAAGCCTATCTGACTCATAAGTTCGTCGCACAAGCTGAAATCTGAGGAGACGACAAACAATGAGATGCCTATCCCTGACCGAGTTCGGCAAGCCGCTGACGCCAGAAACCCGTTCCGATCTAATGGTCACCGGATCCGAAGTCTTGTTGCGTGTGACAGCCAACGGTGTCTGTCACAGCGATCTTCATATCCGAGAGGGATGCTACAAGCTGGGCCATGGCCAGACGATGAAGTTTGCGGAACGCGGCTTGAAGCTGCCTTTGGTGATGGGGCACGAACCCGTGGGACGTATCATCGCGGTGGGGCCTGATGCCGGTGACCCAGAACGGGACAAAGATTTCATCATTTATCCGTGGCAGGGTTGCGGCGAGTGCCACCAGTGCAAGACCGGCCATGAGCACTACTGTGGCAAACCTCGGTTTCTGGGTATGTTCGCCGATGGCGGATATGCGGACATGATAAAGATTCCGCACCCGCGCTACCTGTTCGATATAGGCGATATCCGCCCCGAATTTGCGGCTCCACTTGCCTGTTCTGGGCTGACTACTTACTCGGCTCTCAAGAAAGTCAAGGATACCATCAAAGCCGTCCCGGTGGTGATAATCGGGGCTGGTGGATTGGGATTGATGGCCATTGGCCTCGTGAAAGCGATGGGTGGGCTGCCGCCCATTGTCGTCGATATCGACTCGGCCAAACGGGCTGCCGCGCTGGAAGCCGGTGCCGCGGCGATCATTGATGGTGCCGCTGAGGATGCGGTTGGGCAGCTCCAAGCGGCGGCGGGCGGTCAGGTGTTCGCGGTGATCGATCTGGTCGGGGCGGAATCGACTGCCGGCCTGGCCTTCAACGCGGTTGACAAGGGTGGCAAGATTGTCATTGTCGGCCTTTTCGGAGGTGCTGCTCCCTGGCCGCTACCTTTGATCACGGTGAAGGCCGTCTCAATCATGGGCAGTTATGTCGGCTCCTTGATGGAATTTGCTGAGCTGATGGAACTTGCAAAGGCTGGAAAGGTCCCCGCGTTGCCGACTCAGACCGCGGCTCTGGAAGATGCTGAAAATACCCTGAACCGACTGAAAAAGGGGGAAATCGTGGGACGCGCCATCCTGATGCCGTGACATCTACTCGGAGCATCGCATCTGGTAAGAAATGCATTTCGCATACAGTAAATACACTATACGCAAATACAACATGATCTGATGGGAGGGGCAGCATGAACTCAAGCTTTCGATCGAGATTTACGGCAGCGTTTATTGTCGTCGTAGTCGCCGTATGGAATCACATACCGGCCAATGCCGCAGACGCGCAACCTGGGGATTTCATCCCCGCGCCAGCTGGGACAAATTTAGCTCTGATGTATTATAGTTATAGTGATCTTTCTTCATATATCGACAAAAATGGGAATGCCATACCAAATTCGGAACTCGTGACATCTGTCGCTATAGCAAGATACGTGCGATATTTCGACCTCGGCGGAATGATCGCGGATATCAATATTTTGCAACCGTTCGGTGGATTTCCGCAAGCTAAACTCGGTGGCGCAGAGCTGAATGCACAGGCCTTCGGGCTCGGAGATACTATACTAGTGTTTACGATCTGGCCGGTGAATGATCCTAAGAATAATGTATATTTTGGAATTGCAACTTATCTAACGCTGCCGACGGGGAATTATGATCGTGATTTTGCGGTTAACTTGAGTTCTAACCGTTGGAGCGTCGCCATTCAACCAGGTTTAGTTGTTCCACTTTGGGACAAATGGTCGATGGATCTCGTTGGTGATATTACTTTCTATGGTGACAATTCTGATGGCGCGGGTGGAGCATTGATCGAACAGCAGCCTTCAATGACAGCGCTTGCGTGGCTGAAATATTCTTTTTCACAAAGTACTGTCGGATCTGTCGGAATCACGCACACCTATCTTGGCGAACAAAAATTCAATTATGTATCGCAAGGTGATAGCAGTACAACTGCGATCAGAGGAGCGATTAGTCAAATGCTAACTCCATCGTCTCAGGTCCTTCTCGAGCTGAGTCACGACATTGACGCGAATAATTCTTTCAAAAAAGAAATAGGCGCGCTGTTTAGATTTACAGCAATATTCTAGTGGATTGACCGAGACGGAAGAGTCCGTTGGTGGATTCCGTTTGGCGCCGGCCTGTGCTTGTCTGGGGCATGCGCAACGGGATCACGATCACTCTCGGCGAAGCGGACCGGCGGCGGCTTGACGCCCTGGTTGCGGATCGCAACACCCCGCAGAAGCACGCCAGGGCTACCTGGCGATGTCGGGCCAGATCATCGACGCTTCGATCATCGTGGCCCCGCGCCAGCGCAACACCGACGCCGAGAAGGCGGTGCTGAAGGAAGGCGGGATCCCGCAGGCGTGGGCGGCCAAACCGAAAAAGCTCGCTCAAAAGGACTGGGACGCCCGCTGGACGCTGAAGCGGGCCAAGGCGCGCCCGGCGAAGGCGGACGGCACCAAGGCCAAGGTCGAGATCGCCGTCCCGATGTTCGGGTACAAGACGCACGTCTCGATCGTATCCCTCCGCCGAAGGCCGCCTTGTCTGATCCGTACGGTCCATCCAGCCTTCCAGCCCTCTGATCCGGCACTGGTGCCGGCAGCAGTGCTGGAGCAGGACGGTGGAGAAGGACGAGGAATACGTGCGGCGTCGGCGCTGGACCTGGGACGAGAAGCGCTCCGTCGTCGAAGAAGCTGCGGCCAGCGGCAACGTGATCGGGACGGCGAAGCGCCACGGGATTCAAGCTCATCAGATCTACCGCTGGCGCGATCGGCTCTTCGGCCAGATCGCGGCGGCCGAATTCGCGGCCGTGTCGGTGGTTGCGGATCCGCCGATCGCGCTTCCAGCACCAGTGCCGGATCCTGATCATCCGGACGAACGTCCCGTGTCCGATACCCGCGCAGACGATCGCATCGAGATCGTCTCGGGTTGCGGGGTGACGATACGGCTCCCCGCCGGATCATCATCGGCCTTCGTCGTGGCGATCGCGACAGGAATGTCGAGGCGCCGATGATGATCCCGATGACGGCTGACGTGAAAGTCTGGCTGGCGACGGGCCACACCGACATGAGGCGAGGCTTCCCCGGTCTGGCGCTTCAGGTTCAGGAGGTCCTGCGGCGCGACCCGATGAGCGGGCACCTCTTCGTCTTCCGCGGGCGCCGCGGCGATCTTCTGAAGTGATCTGGCACGATGGCCAAGGGGCCTGCCTGTTCGTGAAGCGGCTCGAACGAGGGCGGTTCCTCTGGCCGTCGGTGGCCGACGGCGTGGTGACGATCAGCGCCGGTCAGTTGGGCTATCTGCTCGAAGGGATCGACTGGCGGAACCCGCAGAAGACGTGGCGCCCGAGCCGCGCCGGATGATGGAAAATCCCGCCGGGACCCGCGATAAACGTTGGTCAAGCCGCTGTATTCATGATTAAATTCGCTCATGGAGACGAGCCGCGAAGCACTGCCGGACGACATCGAAGCGCTGAAGGCACTGGTGCTTGTTGCGCAGGCCGAAGCCGCCGTTTCGCGAGCCCAGCTCTCCGAAGATCGGGCGCTGATCGCCCAGCTGAAGCTCACCATCGAGAAGCTGAAGCGCGAGCGCTTCGGCGCCAAGGCGGAGCGGACCTCGCGCCTGCTCGACCAGATGGAACTGCAGCTCGAAGACCTCGAGGCCTCGGCGACGGAAGATGAGTTGGCCGCGGAAGCTGCGGCGGCGCGTACGACGACGGTCGCTGCCTTCGAGCGCAAGCGCCCGTCGCGCCAGCCGTTCCCGGTTCACCTGCCGCGTGAGCGCGTCGTCGTGCCCGGGCCGACGGCCTGTTCGTGCTGCGGCGGTTCCCGCCTGCGCAAGCTCGGCGAGGACGTCACCGAGACGCTGGAGGTCGTGCCTCGGCAGTGGAAGGTGGTCCAGACGGTTCGCGAGAAGTTCTCCTGCCGGGACTGTGAGGCCATCGATCAGGCGCCGGCGCCGTTCCACGTCATCCCGCGCGGGCACGTCGGGCCGAACCTTCTGGCGATGGTGCTGTTCGAGAAGTTCGGGCAACACCAGCCGCTGAACCGCCAGAGCGAGCGTTATGCCCGGGAAGGCATCGACCTCGGCCTGTCGACGCTGGCCGACCACGTCGGCACCGCGACCTTCGTCCTCGCCCCGCTGTTCCGGCGACTGGAGGCTCACGTCTTCGCTGCGGAGCGGCTGCACGGCGACGACACCACGGTGCCGGTGTTGGCCAAGGGCAAGACGGCGACCGGGCGCATATGGACCTACGTTCGCGACGATCGACCCTTCGCTGGACCGGCGCCACCGGCGGCCGTGTTCTACTACTCACGAGACCGAACAGCAGCGCACCCCACCGAGCACCTCGCTCGATACCAGGGACTGTTCCAGGCCGATGCCTACAGCGGCTACGGCGCGCTCTACGATCCGTCGCGGCAACCGGGTCCCATCCTCGAGGCCGGGTGCTGGAGCCATGCCCGTCGTCCGTTCTTCGTGATGGCCGACGTCGAGGCGGCGGCACGTCGCAAGGCGCAGTCGAAGGGCAAGGTGGCGCCGTCCGTATCGCCGATCGCGCTCGACATCGTGCGCCGCATCGACGCGCTGTTCGAGATCGAGCGCGAGATCAGCGGCAACTGAGACTCGCGGTTCGAAGCGAGCGGAGCCGACCGCTGGTCGACGCTCTGAACACCGTCATGATCGAGCAGCGCGCCAGGCTGTCCCGAGGCAACGACATCGCCAAGGCCATCGACTACATGCTGAAGCGCTGGGACGCGTTCACCCGGTTCCTCGACGACGGACGCGTCTGCCTGAGCACGGATGGTGTTGAGAAGCCCCGGTCGTCACCCCGTGGCATTTTTTTTTGGCGCCGTCTTCCAGGCGGCGACCATCCGCTCGTAGGCTTGTTCCGCGCGCGCGACGTATCCCGCTTCCCGTTCGCGGATCTCCTTGATCCAGTAGTCGCGGCCAGGACCGGCTTTGCCGTAGGCACGAGGCGCGCCCGCCTTGAGTGCCACCTTCCGCATCTTCATCGCCGTGAACGCCGGACGCGCGTAGGCGTACCCCTTGCCGCTCGTCAGGATGTGCCAGATCATCACCGCGAGCTTGCGCGCTGTCGCGACAGTCGCGACAGCCGCGGCCGCAGCACCGTGCTTCTTCTGCATGCGATTGAAGAATGCGCGCATTGGACCCGGCGCCGTCTTGGCGGACCATGCTGCCTCCACCAGCATCCTGCGGGCGTCGCCGTTGCCTTGCTTCGAGATCCGGCCGTGCCGCGCCGGATGATCGCCCGACTGCCGAACTCTCGGCGTCAGGCCGAAGTAACTGCTGAGCTTATCCGGAGACGGGAAGCGCGCGATGTCGCCGATAGAGGCCAGAACGGTCGAGGCCACGACGGAACTCACGCCAGGAATCGTCATCAACCTGAGCGCCCGCGGATCGTCGAGAGCCTGCTGGGCCAGGGCTTTGTCGATCTCAGACAGCTGATGCGACACGCGTTCGAGTTCCTCGATGAGACGCTGAAGCATCGCGCGCTCCTCGGCAGGAAGGGGCAGACCATCGAGCCAGCGCTGCCCGGCCTTGCCGAAGAGATGGCCCTTGTAGGGTGGGATCAGGTTGGCATGCAGGATTGCCTTCATGCGCCCCTTGATCCGGACAACTTGCGCCAGGACACCCGCGCGCTCGGCGATCTGACGTCGACGGCCGTAGGTGTCATCGTCGGCGACCCAGACCTCGGGCAGAAAGCCGGCGGCGTGCAGCTGCGCCAGCGTTGCAGCATCCACCTTGTCCGTCTTCACGCGCGCGTAGGCGATCGCCCGGACGAGCCTTGGGTTGGCGACGGCAACCCAAGGCTCGTCCGGGCGCAGAAGGCGCTCGACCGCTGCGCTGTTACCTGTGACCTCGATGACCACCTCGTCGTCGAGGCGAAGCGTCTTGGCGAACGCGACGAGCGGCTCATGAACGAGCTCGACACGAAGTTGTCTGGTGATTGCGCCATCCTCCAGGATCGCGACCTGAGCGAACGACCGGTGGATGTCCATGCCGATGGTTCTCATGCTGGATCTCCTCTCTTCCGGGAGCCAGTGGCTTGCACGACATCTACGGATCCGCGCTCGCAGCGCAGCCGGGCAAGTCGTAGGGGCGGCCAAGTAACAACGCGAGCTCGCAGCTCATGCTAAGGACGGCCTGCCACCGTTTCGTGCTCCCGACACCCCTATCCCGGCCTGAAGAGGCTAACCCGAAAGGATCATCCCTCGCCACCGAGCCGAGGTGCCGAAAGCATCATGCCCTTTAACAACGCGGCCGAGCGCGCTCTCCGCGGCATCGCTCTGGGCAGGAAATCCTGGCTGTTCGCCGGCTCCGACCGCGGCGGTCAGCGCGCCGCCACCATGACCAGCCTGATCGTCACGGCCAAGATGAACGACATCGACCCTCAGGCCTGGCTGGCCGACGTGCTCGCCCGCATCGCCGAGCATCCGTCGAGCCAACTCGACGAACTTCTTCCCTGGGAATGGAAGAAGGCACAGCCCTCACGCTCGGCGGCTTGAGCCGGCTGTGGCCCCCACCGGAGGGATACTCTCGATCGACGCCAAGCACGGGTTCGTTCGGCGCTTCGCCGTCACCAGCGCAGTCGCCCATGACGGGGCGCAACTGGCCAACGTCCTCGACCCGGCCAACACGGCCAGCGACGTCTGGGCCGACACCGCCTACCGCTCGAAGGCCAACGAAGCCTATCTCGTCAAGCATGGCCGATGCTCGAAGATCCACTCCGAGACTTTTCTGCCGCCTTCCAGTCATGAGTCGCCAGTCCTACTCGTCTCTCTCAATCGTTCGGGCCTTCAGCCCTCGTTCCCGGCTCAGCCTATCTGTTTCTCCGCCTTTCGGCCTTGGAGTGCCTCAATAGCCTCGCCGACTGCTTGGCCTATTACGCCCTCTGCTGACTTCTGCATCGCGGTCAGGGCGCCTTACGACGCCCTCAGTTTCGAAGTCGGAACGCGGAGCAGACCTCCCGGGGTAAGTTCAGTCGCCTTCCGTGCATAGTCGCCGGATCTACGCTTCGCATCCTTGATGGATATGGACTTCGCGGCTCGTTGCCCGCTCGTCCGACGCTCGCGCCTCATATCCGGTTTTTGTTCATCAACTCGCACTTTTGCTCCGCGCTTCCTTCAGACCCCGCCTCGCGGCGATAGCCCTTGCGCATTGCTAACCCTTCACCTCCATCAGGTTGGGTAGAGGACTTTCACCTCCAAGCTACCGAACATGCCCGGCACACAACGAAGCCGACTGTGTCGGCAAATTTCCATTTGCTGAGGCATGGTGATGAGGTGAAGGGTGTGCTGGCCCATGCTGGCCGATGAATTGAAGATCTGCGCTGAGCGGGGGACGGCTGACGTGGGCTCAGCTCGATCGATCGGGCGGGTCCGGTTGCTAGAGGTGAGCGTGATAGATTATGGCGGGAATATGGCAATGCCCGATAACGCATTGAAACCGCTGACAAAGCAAAAACTACTTTCCCCTATAGGCAGGAACCGTGCCACACTCTTCGTCTGATGCAGATCCTTCACGTCACTGGCCAGGGATCCCGACACAACAGGGCGTGGTCTCAGGGGGCCACACCACCAACGGTGGCGACGGCCTCGTTCAATCCGGCTTCAATGAGGTCGCGCACCGCGCCTAACCCTGCCGTCGGCGCCGCGCGACCTCACAGAACCCTCCAGATTCCCTCAGCGGCGGCGACGTGATTCACACTTTGGATGTGGACACGAGAGCAGCGCAGCCGGATGGCCAGGATCGCCCGCAAGACGAAGCGTTATCCCTCTGATCTGACGGATGAGGAGTGAGCGGTGCCCTGACCCCACCTTTCGCGGGCGAGGTTGAGGGGGTGATGTTCCGAGCCTGGAGGGCTTGGGCATATGACGATTTCAGAGCTTACGCTTAAATCGAGCGCCGAGGAGCCGGTCCGGCGGTTCGAGGTTTTCACCGGAGCGGGGCGCCGCCGGGAGTGGGCTGCCGAGGACAAAGCGCGGATTGTCGCCGAGAGCCTCGAGCCTGGGGCCGCGGTGAGTGCCGTGGCGCGGCGCCATGCCTTGTCGCCGCAGCAGTTGTTCACGTGGCGCCGTGAGGCGCGCAAGGCGAGCGAGATGATCCCGGCGTTCGTGCCAGCTGTGGTCGCGCCGGAACCGGCTCCCGCATCTGAGCCGTCCGCCCCACCGTCACGGCCGAAGCGGCGTGGCCGGCAACGCCGGGCGGCGGCCATCGAGGTCGACGTCGCCGGGGTCAGGGTGACGATCGAGAACGGGGCCTCGCCGGCCACCATCGCGGCGGTGATCGGTGCGCTGAAGGGTAGATCATGATCGGCCCGAGCGGCGCGGTCCGCGTCATGGTGGCGACGCGGCCGGTGGACTTCCGCAAAGGGGCGGAGGGCCTCGCCGCCTTGGTGCGTGAGACCATGGGCGCCGATCCATTCTCCGGCACGGTGTACGTGTTCCGGGCCAAGCGGGCGGACCGGGTGAAGCTGGTGTTCTGGGACGGCACCGGGGTCGTTCTGGTGGCGAAGCGGCTGGAGGATGGGGAGTTCCGCTGGCCGAAGATCGCGGACGGCACCCTGCAGCTGACGTCGGCCCAGCTCCAGGCCTTGCTCGAGGGCCTCGACTGGCGGCGGGTGCATGAGGCACAGCGCACGACGACACCGGTCGCCGCCAGTTGAAGAGGCTCGCCGGCTCCCGGCGAATATGATTCACTTCCGGTCATGGCTTCGCTCTCCACCGAGCTTCCCCGTGATCCCGAGACGCTCCAGGCGATGCTGATCGCGCGGGACGCGGAGATCGAGCGCCTGCGCCAGATCATCAAGGAGCTGCAGCGTCACCGCTTCGGACGGCGGGCGGAGAGTCTGCCTGAGGACCAGCTGCTGCTGGCGCTGGAAGAGGCCGAGCAGGTCGAGGCCGCCGGCTTCGCTGCGTCCGAGGAGCAGGCGCCGGCCGAGAAGGCCGGACGGGTCGCGAAGCGCCGTGCGAACCGCGGGGCGCTGCCCGCCCATCTGCCTCGGATCGAGACCGTGGTCGATATCGGGAGCGACATCTGCCCGTGCTGTTCCGGCAAGCTGCACCGCATCGGCGAGGACGTGGCCGAGCGACTCGACATGGTGCCCGCCCAGTTCCGTGTCCTGGTGGTGCGCCGGCCGAAATATGCCTGCCGCTCCTGCGCGGACGTTGTGGTGCAGGCCCCCGCGCCGGCGCGGCTGATCGAGGGCGGCCTGCCCGACCGAGGCAACCGTCGCCCATGTGCTCGTGTCGAAATACGCCGACCATCTGCCTTTGTATCGCCAGGCCCAGATCTATGCACGACAGGGCATCGCGCTCGACCGCTCGACGCTGGCGGACTGGGTTGGGCGCGCGGCCTTCCTGCTGCGGCCCGTGCATGACCGGCTGCTGGCGGGGCTGAAGACCTCGCCCAAGCTGTTTGCCGACGAGACCACGGCGCCGGTACTGGATCCCGGCCGCGGCCGGACCAAGACCGGGCAGCTCTTCGCCTATGCCCGAGACGACCGGCCCTGGGGCGGCGCCGATCCGCCTGCCGTCGCTTATGTCTATGCCCCTGACCGCAAGGGCGAGCGGCCCGTCGCCCACCTCGACGGCTTCAGAGGCATCCTGCAGGTCGATGGTTACGGCGGCTACAAGGCGCTGGCCGGACGCAACGCCGTGAACCTGGCGTTCTGCTGGGCGCATCTATGGACGCCCCCGACTTTGCAAGGACCTTTCTGGCGGTTTCGGCAATGCCTGCGGCTGCACTCATCTATCCGGCTTCTGCGATGTGGAGCATCCTGCGCCACGAGCCTTGATG
>Ga0255338_1001293_pt1 | contig 49069 bp, 50 predicted proteins | sample MeOH1_35cm_T4_19_FD_203715 | JGI IMG/M metagenome (GOLD analysis project Ga0255338, IMG submission 203715) | Sandy soil microbial communities from University of British Columbia, Vancouver, Canada - MeOH1_35cm_T4_195 | ecosystem: Engineered > Artificial ecosystem > Sand microcosm > Unclassified ...
ATATCTCTATGTGTCTTTGTGTCTTTGTGTCTATGACAATTCTGATGCAATCCATTTTGAATGCAGTGATGTATTCATGGACGGATCGCTATAGATTACAAAACACGTTATCTGCACCCTATTGTTTTTACGTATTTGCCAGTCTTTCCACTGAGTGCATTAAAACTATTTACTTGAAGCGTAGTCCGATAAACTATGCGCATAACTCAGCTGATTATTATCTTGTTACTGGCGATAGCTGTTGCCAGTTGCAGCCTGGTTAAAACGGCTTATAACAATGCGCCTGAAGCCATGCATTGGTGGCTGGATGACTATTTTGATTTTACAGAAGCTCAAAACAAAGAATTAAAACCAGCCTTGCATGCGCTGCTTAATTGGCATCGCAAGACGCAGTTGCCGCTTTACGTTGAAATGCTGCAAAAGATTCAAAGCGATTTAAGTGAAGAATCCATTGAGCCCAGCACCGTATGTGAAACATTGAATACTATGCAGGATGCCATGCAGGCCATACAGATTGAATCTACTTCTACCATAGTCGAGATAGCGCCGATGTTATCTGATAAACAATTAAGCTATTTTCAAAAAAAGTTACAAAAACGTACTTTAAAGTGGAAATCAGAATGGCTACAAGACACCCGGGAAGAACAAGTTGAAGCGCGTCTGGAAAGAGTCATCGATTACGCTGAAAAAGTTTACGGTAATTTGAACAAATCTCAGAAGCTCATGCTGCAGCAAAAGTTATTGGCATCCAATTACAAAGCTGAGATTACCTATGCTGAAGTACTCAGGCGCAATGCAGATGCATTAGAAATTGTAAGGTCGTTACAACGAGATAATCTGGATCAGGAACAAAAACAAATACTGGTGAAACAAGGGTTTGATCGTTTAAAAAACAGTCCGAACCCGGTGTATCAAAACTACGCAGATCAGGTAAAACAGAGCAGTTGCGAAATGATAGCTGACTTGCATGCTACGACTAATGTGAAACAAAAGCAGCATGCAAAAGCATGGTTAGAGAACTTTATCACCACGTTTAAAAGCTTGGCACTCAATACACCCTAATATAATAATTGCTTATATTTTGTGCTCATATCACCTCTATTGATATGGCTTTCAGCTTAGTCGCTAAGTGCTTTTTTACTGCCAATTTTATTAAAAATTTCAAAAATACCCATGCCTGCCAGCATTGATAGCACGAATACTACAGGCTGGTAACCTCCATGCATGACCGATACCAGTGCAGGCCCCGGGCAGTATCCGGCTAGTCCCCAACCTATGCCAAAAATCAAACTTCCTATGATTAATTTGTGGTCGATTTTGTTGTTAGCAGGCAAATTCAATTGCTGCCCAAAATAAGTTTTTTTATTTTTCTTAATCAGCTGAAATGAAGTCGCACTCACGATAAGCGCGCCTATCATCACCAAGGCCAGTGCAGGATCCCAATCGCCGAAGATATCAAGAAAGCCAATGATCTTGGCCGGGTTAGTCATGCCGGACAATATCAACCCCAAACCAAATATCAGGCCAGTCACAAACGCTATCATTATTTGCATATCACTTTAACCTATTAAATGTTTAACAAAATAGACGGTGAGTACTCCTGCGCCCATAAATGAAATAGTTGCCACGAATGAACGCGGTGAGCCTCGCGATAGACCACAGACACCGTGCCCGCTTGTACATCCGGAACCATAGCGCGTTCCAAACCCGACCATTACCCCTGCGATAATTAATGTTGTGGTATCAGCATCAATTGTTGGCACTGGCAATGGGCTTGCAATCAAGTACACAAATGATGAAATCATTAGCCCTGAAATAAATGCTGCCCTCCAGCCTATATCGCCTTTTGTCGGCTTTAGCAGCCCGCCCAAGATGCCACTGACCCCTGCTATCCGCCCGTTAAAATACAGCAGAATTGTTACCGCCAAGCCTATAAGCAACCCACCTGCTAGTGGCATCCACATCGTGAAATTTATCCAATCCATATTCATCTGCACTCCTTCAAAGCTAATTAAATCAACTCACTCATTGCTAAAATTAATACATGCTTATTTTAATTATTAACCCAGTCGCCAGCACATAGGCAAATACTGCAAAACTGCGTTGAATGATTTTATTAGGCACCTTATGACTAAAGGTTTTACTAACCAACATGCCTGCTAATGTTGTTAGCGCAAAAGTCATTGCGATTTCCATATTGATGACATATTGCTTTGAATAAACAGCTAAACTCACAATAGAAACAATTGCAGTCACTGCAAGTGATGTTGCCACTATGGATTTCATCTCCAGATTTGTCACTCTATTAAGCGTAGGTACTATGACAAATCCACCGCCAACCCCAAGCAAGCCCGAGAGAAAGCCTGCAATGCTACCTGCTGCGATCAGTCTTATGCTGCAAGGCGCTGTCCAGAATAGTTTGGAGGTTGCAGGATTCACCTTACAGGCTGGTAATTTTTTACTTGGCTTTAAATGAGAATTCTCCATACTTTGCAACCACATATTGGTAGCAACGTACATCAATACAAATGCAAAAAACATCGTCAGCAGCTGATTTGAAAAATACTGCGTGAGCAAAACTCCCACCGGGGCAAGCAATATACCGAATACGCCAATCACTACCGCCGCCCTGTAGCGTACTATTCCAGCATACAAGCCATACACGGTAGCTACAATGGATGTTAGCGCTACCGCGAACAGCGCCATTGGCGCAGCTTCTGTCATGCTCATATTCAGGAAAAATGCTAATAAAGGTATCGCTAATATTGAGCCACCAGCCCCCGTGAACGCTAGAACCGTCCCGACGAACAACCCTATACCAGCCGTGATAAGCATCATATCCATAATTTAATTAGCGCTGCTACCCATTATTTCTTGCAAATTTCTTGATGAAGCACTTGCATGACTGCCAATGCGGATTGACTGGAGATACGGTAAAAAATATTTTTACCTTCTCGTCGAGTAGCGACTAAACCTGATTGCCGTAAGATGGTGAGCTGCTGGGATAAAGTTGGCTGCCTGATATCCAGCGAATCTTCTAGCTCACCGACAGACTTTTCACCCATGGAAAGCTGACAAAGCAGCATCAGGCGATCCACATTGGCCATCACTTTCATTAACTTTGAGGCTTCATTGGCAGATGCACGCAATTCGTTAAAATTTACTTCTTGTACTGAGTTCATAATATTGGCTGTTTAATATATAGTTTTACATTATATTTTAATATATAATATAATTCAATATATTTTATTATAGGAGCAAATGAAATGTTCAAGCAGCTTTATGATGAGACATCCTCCACATTGACATATCTGATTACAGATGAAGATACTAGGGAAGCGCTATTAATTGACCCGGTAATCATCCATCTTGATGAGTATATTGCAATGCTAGAAGCCAATAAATACAAGCTCAAATATTCATTGGAAACACATGTGCATGCAGACCATATCACCGCAAGCGGGCTATTGCGTCAACGATTGAATGCAGAAACAGCAGTAAGCCAGTTGTGCGGTGCTACAAGCGCAGACATACAACTTAACGATGGGGATGTGCTGGTACTTGGCAAGCAAAAAATACATGTACTGGCAACACCTGGGCATACTGTCGGCAGCCTTTCTTTTTTATGGAATGACAGGCTCTTTAGTGGCGATGCCCTGCTGATTAACGGTTGTGGCAGAACTGATTTTCAAGGTGGTGACGCTACCGCTTTGTACAACAGTATCCAAAACAAGATTTTCTCCCTGCCGGATGAAACGCTGATATATCCCGGGCATGATTACAACGGACGTCGTGTCAGTTCGGTCGCCCAAGAGAAGTTAACCAATGCAAGATTAGCAGGAAAGTCATTGCAGGAATTTGTGCAGACGATGAATAACTTGAACTTACCAAAACCGAGCTTGATTGAAATTGCAGTACCTGCCAACAGAAAGTGCGGCGTACCTGAAGAAGGCGTGGTTCAAGGTTAGGATTTCGCTATTATTGAAATTAATAAATTTTTGAAACTCATAGGAGATATATACTGAAATATCACTGGTATATTGATATATAAATCTACCAGTAAGATACTGTATTAGAAAGATTACAGATACAATACTGAAAGCGAGTCTAGAATTTGATAATGACTGGTAATCTTAATTACAAGAAACACATTATCCTTCCGCCTGCCATTGCTTCAATTGTTCTCATAATAGCAATGTCCTGGGTGTTTTTTAGCGCCCATAATTTGATCGAGTCTGCCCAGCGCAAAGTACAAATTTCAGAGGTTAAATATGATGCAGTAAAGCTGCTTAATTCACTTATTACAGCCGAGAATAGCCTCAGGGGCTACCTCATGACAGGAAATGTTGAATTTCTCAACACCTATAATATATCGGCGATACAAAATGAGTTGCTGCTGAATAAACTAAGACGTCACCAACAAGACATTCCGCAAATCAAGCCTTTGCTTATAAGGCTAGATGCGCTTATAAAAGACAAATTTGGTATAGGCCAGATCGCATTGCAAATGCAACTGTCTGCAGGCTCCTACGCTCCTCATCTCAGAATAGCGACCAATAATAATAAAATCATTATGGATAAAGTCCGAACGGAATTAAAGTCTCTGGACACTATTATGCAGACTGAGAGCGATAAAGTTGATAGCCTGTTAGCAGAGACGCTTAATAAGATAAAACTGTTGTCATTGCTGATCGTGCTGATTATGAGCGCAATCCTCTTTATCAATTACAAAAGAACCGTCTGGCTATTTGAGCATGCCTCTTCGTTTGAAGAACTTGCTGAAGAGTTTGGTCACCTGGCTTTACATGACGCCCTGACTAAACTGCCGAATAGGAGAAATTTTGAGCAATACTTAAAGCAGACTATCTCTCAAGCGAATAGAGGCAAGCAAAGGGTTGGGTTATTGTATATGGACCTTGATGGCTTCAAGTTGATCAATGATCAGTATGGCCATCATGCCGGAGATAAAGCCTTAATTACTGCTGTAGAGAGAATTAACAAGACATTACGCGATTCAGATTTCTTCGCGCGCATAGGCGGAGATGAGTTTGTGCTTGTCGCAAACTATTTTAACGACAACGATGAATTGCAAGTAATCGCCAACCGTATTATTCAGTCTTTGAACCAGCCGATATTCGAAGGCAGCGCTGAAAAACCGGTGTTCATGGGGATAAGTATTGGCATTGCGATTTACCCGGACCATGCCAAATCAACTATAGCGTTGATCTCTGCAGCAGACCAGGCCATGTACGAAGCTAAAACTTCAGGTAAAAATCAGGCGTTTTTTTACGGTTGACCTGCTGATAGTAAAATTAATGCATATCTAAAACAATTCATTCCTAAAACAAAGTCTGCTGGGTTCCCGGCAGGTTTGGATTCGACTGCTCTGCCACCCTTTCTGACTTGGTTTTTTTTGCAGACCTAGCTTTTCTGGATGCATGTTTCTGAATGATGCGTTTGGTTTCCAAGTGATGACTTGTACCATATTTATTTTGTGCGATTTTGGCTCGTGCGAGTTTGATTGCCGACTCTATCGTCACCATGGGCTCAGGGTAGTCTTGTCCGATCATGCATTGGTATTGCATTTGCAGTTCGGGGGTCATGAGCCAGGGCTCAAATATCCATGTCGTTGGCACATTTTTTAACGCAGGGATCCATCTGCGTACAAAATGACCTTCAGGATCTTGATCTTTGGCTTGCTTAACCGGGTTGTACATGCGCAAAGTATTGATGCCTGTAGTGCCGGATTGCATTTGCACCTGCGGCCAGTGGATGCCTGGCTCGTAATCCAGAAATTCCCTGGCCAGATGCAAACCCGGTTCGCGCCAATGCAGCCAATACAAGTAGCTTGCAGTGCTCATCAGCATGGCGCGCATTCTGAAGTTGATCCAGCCGGTTTCACGCAGCATGGCCATGCAGGCATCCACCAAAGGCCAGCCGGTTTTGCCCTGTGCCCATTTTTGCAGCTTTTCATGCGATTGCACATCTGCACAGGCTTCATCACGCAACCCATTGAGCGCACTGTGCAGGTTCTGATATTCCATCTCCGGCTCTGATTCCAGTTTCTGCATAAAATGACAGTGCCAATGCAGCCTGCTCTCAAAACCCAGCAGACCACTATCAAGCTTCCTCGGGTACTTATCGGGACTTTGTTTGCATCGAACACGTTGCTGCCAAAGCGCTTGCATGACTTCTTTCATACTCAATACCCCCCAAGCCAGATAAGGTGAAATTCTGGAACCCGCCTCTTGTGATGAAATAGGACTGGATATGCCGCCTCGGTATTGGCTGGCACGGCCATTTAAAAATGAATTGAGGGTTTTTAGTGCATGATGGCGCCCGCCCCTTTGCCTAAGCGGTTTATCCGGCTGTGGTTTTCGCAAATGCAACGCATGGTCAATATTCGCATTAAAAAGCTGAGCGCTTTGCACTTGTGCCAATGAAGCAATTGGCAGTGGATATAACGGCGCAGCCATTCTTTTTTGCCAGATTGCGTTCCAGCTATCGCGACTCTTTAAGCGGCGCACCACGCCGGTTTGTGCATACTCATGCCAGGCAACCTGGTGCTGGCGACACCAGTCAGCCACGCTGATATCAAGCGCATAAGTATGCTGGTTACCGGTTTCTTCATGACTATACAAACCGGCAATATGATGTGATTTATACAATGTGTTTAGCACATGCAATATACCGTCGATGGATTCAAACAGATCCAGACCTATGGCCTGCAAATCTGTTTTAAGTACGTCTAAACATTCGCGCACAAACATCACATGCTGTTTTGCATAATCAGGGCTTGACCATACCGCTGCATCCCAAGTGAATATTGGCAATACCGGCCCGTTTTTCGCAGCTTCAAAGAGTGCGGCGTGATCCTGTATTCTTAAATCACGTTTTAACCAGACGACATTGACTTCTGCCTGCTGCATTGATTATTTGCGAGATTGCAGCGCGCGAGCCATGCGTTCCAGCGCTGTGGCAATAAGCGGCCTGGGCGCAGCAATATTCATGCGCATAAAGCCACTGCCCGCCTCGCCAAATAACCTGCCCGGGCTTAACCCTACGCCGGCTTGCTGAATAAAAAACTGTTTTAGTGCGGCATCACCCAAGCCCAACTCGCGGCAGTCGAGCCAGACCAGATAAGTGCCTTCAGGCACGATGGCATGCACTCGGGGTAAATGCTCACTTACATATGAAAGCACGAAATCACGGGTTTGCTGCAGATACCCTAACAGCGCATCCAGCCATGCATCGCCATGCTGGTAAGCAGCTTCAAACGCCACCATGCTGAATGGGTTGGCTGCACTGACATGCATGCGCTCGAACACCTTGCTAAGCGCTTGCCTTTGCGTCGCATCTGGAATAATCAATGCGGATAAATTCAGCCCGGGGATATTGAAAGTTTTGCTCGGCGCCACTGCTGTGATGATGTTTTTACGGTGCAGAGATAGAGATTCCAGCACCTGGTGCCTGGCAGGCGGATATACCAGGTCAGCATGAATCTCGTCGGCAAAAACTATTAACTGATATTTCTCGGCAATAGCGAGCAGCTGTTCCAGCTCATCTTTACGCCACACTCTGCCCACAGGGTTATGCGGCGAACACAGCAACAGCATTTTTGCACGTGCCGCACAGGCTTCCAGCTGCTCAAAATCAATATGGTATTGATTATTTTCCAAGCGTAGCGGATTTTGTATCAGGCTTCTGCCGCTATCAGTCACCGCTGAAAAAAAAGGGAAATATACCGGCGGCTGCACAATAACTGCATCTGTGGGCTGCGTAAACGCCATCACCGCCGCGTTCAGCGAGGGCACCACCCCCGGGCACAACACTAGCCAGTCCCGCTCAATGTGCCAGCCATGGCGGCGTTCCAGCCAATCCATCAGCGCTTGATAAATAGTGTCAGGAAAGATGCTATAGCCATAAATGGGGTGACTTGCGCGTTGCAGCAGCGCATCGCTCACTGCGGGCGGCGAAGCAAAATCCATATCCGCTACCCACAGCGGAATAACATCACCCTTGCCGAACATCGCCTGGCGGCCTTCATATTTGAGGCTGTTGCTATGGTCACGATTCACAAGCTGATCAAAGTCAAAATCTTGTTGCAAAGGGCTCTCCGGGTTTACGCATCTATGATAATCAAGTCACTACAACAGGCTACGACTCATGTCAGCCTCAGCTCTTTTGCACCTGCCACAGCGCATCGACAAAGTAATTCTGTGCATCTGTGAAATGCGCTTCAACTTTAAAGCCGGTCTGGCTGGCAAGCGCATGAATCTCTGATTCAGAAAACTTGAATGATGACTCTAAATGCAGTGCCTCAAATTTTTCAAAGTGAAAATGTTTTTCCAGCGCCGCAATATATATATCCTGATCGTGCAGGGAGATGATATAGCTCTCCATGGCGCCTAATGACGGATTATAAAACCCGTAATGCTTGAATTTATCCATATCGAAATCTGCACCTAGCTCCGCATTCATGCGCTTGAGCAAGTTCAGGTTGAAGGCTGTGGTCAACCCACCAGAGTCGTTATAGGCTTTGTTGAGGATATCGGTATCTTTTTTAAGGTCGTAGCCAATCAGTACATGGTCGTTAGCATTAAGCGACAGCCAGAGTTTTTTCAGAAACTCATGCGTTTGTGCTCTATTAAAGTTGCCGATATTGGAGCCCAAAAATAACACCAGTTTTTTGTTACTGGAAATTGTTTTAAGCGAATTAAGTCCATGAAAATAATCTGCCACGATGCCATGGATATTCAGCTGCTCGCTCACCGTCAGATTTGCACCCAGCAAGCCCATGGCTTTTTCAGAAATATCAATCGGGTAAAAATTAACCTTGGTACCTTGCGCTAAAAAGCTATCGATAATTAATTTACTTTTGTGCCCGTCCCCTGCCCCTAGCTCAAGAATATCAATTTCCGCCTCATTAATCGTGGCCGCCAGTGATGCGCCAAATTGCTCAAGTATCGAAAATTCGGTTTTAGTCAGGTAATAGTCCTGATGCTGCGAAATCTTTTGAAACAGCTCGCTCCCGGCATCATCATAAAAATACTTAGCCGAAATGGTTTTGGGCTCACTGCTTAAGCCCATCAGCACATCGGTGGTAAACGCTTCTCGGTTCTGCGTGAACTGATCCACTTCGATTAAATTGGTAATTTTCAAACGAGATCCTTCGCTAATCTGATGCCTGAAAACATCCAACGCTGCTGGGGTTGATAAAAATTTCTGTAACTATGCCGATAATGCTGATCTGGCGTTGCAACACAACCGCCTCTTAACACAAACTGATTACACATGAATTTGCCGTTATATTCGTTTAAAATGCCGTCAAAAGCTTTAAAACGAGGATAAGCCGAATATTGACTGCTAGTCCAGCACCAAACCTCGCCGCACACATTCTGCGCATTATTCGGATGCAGCAATGCGGCATCAGCAAACCCTGCCGCCAATGGGGTCTGATTTAAATATACTTCCAATTCCTGCTCTGTGGGTAACCTGAGTTTTTTCCAGTTGGCGAACGCATTTGCCTCAAAATAACTGATATGTACCAAAGGCCGGTTCAAATCCAGCGCTACAAGCCCATAAAGCGTATATTCGCACCAGTCACCATCACGGCATGACCAATACAAAGGCTGCTGAATATGCTGGTGATTTACCCAATCCCAGCCCTGACTTAGCCAATACTCAGGCTTGGCGTAACCGCCATCTTCAATAAATGCTAAAAAATCGCCATTGGTCACCAGTGTCTGGCTGATTGCAAACGGGTACAAATAATGCTGATGCGCTGGCTTTTCGTTGTCGTAGGCAAAGCCTGCCGCATCATGGCCAATTTGGTAAAGCCCCTCTGCAAACTCTGACCAGCCATGGATTGGCTCAGGTGCAGGTGGCAGCGTTTGCACAGCATATTGTGTATCTACGACATTGCTCGCCAGAATGAATTTAATATCCATATACAGCAGCTCTTGATGCTGCTGCTCATGATGCAAACCGGTTTCAATCAAGGATTTCATTTCATCCGTGAGTACATGCTCATTGATAAATTTTGCAAGATTTGCATCCACATAGCGGCGGTATTCTATAACCTCACTTACCGTAGGCCTCGACAAATTGCCGCGGTCGGCCTGCAGTGTATGTGCGCCGAGTGCCTTGTAATAAGAATTGAATAAGCTGCTGTATTGCGTATTAAAACGGCTGTAGTCAGTGCAGAACCTGACCAGCAGCAACTCCTCAAAAAACCAGGTGGTATGTCCGAGGTGCCACTTCGGCGGACTTACATCTGCCATCGGTTGCACGGTGTAATCCTCGGTTTCGATACAACTGCAGATTGCAAGCGATTTGCTTCTCACCATCTGATATTGGTGGAGTAACTGCTGTTGCGTATTACCAGTCGTTAGCGTTAATGCATGATTCATAAAACTTTAGTTCCTTGTCTGTAGCGATGACTGCTGACACTGCATTAACTGCTTACTTTTACACCCTTCCAGAACGCAACATGATTTTTTATATTTTCTGCTGCCTTGAGCGGGGTTCTGTAAACCCATGCCGCATTCGGGTTTTCCTGGCCATTGACTTGTATGGAGTAGTAATTGGCAAGCCCTTTCCAGCCACACGTTGTGGTGTGCTGCGTTTCAGTAAAATACTCAGGCTTGATCGCAGTGATTGGAAAGTAGTGATTCCCTTCCACGACCACAGTATTGTCTGATTCGGCGATGACAACATCATTCCACATTGCTTTCATGATAGCTCCTTAAACTGCATACTTGATATTAATATATTGTGGCTAAATGATGTACAGATCTAATACATCAAAACGGATAAATCATTGTTATTTAAGCGCCATGCAATCACTCAATAAATGATGTGTGCATAGCAGGTGCTTTTTTATTACTTGATTCGTCTGCCTAGCAGGAAGATTAGTTCAATTATGTTGAGGTGCTTGAGTGTATATATTTTCTGCACGTATTTTTATCATTTAAACCAGCGCTATCAAAAACCTGAAACTGCCATCACGGATTCTTGCCAAACCCCATTCACTACATAAATACCTGACTAATTTACTAGCCATCTCAATATAGTGCATGTGCCTTTCACCCGCACAGGATTAGTGCGCGAAACACGTAATTAAGCCAAAATCAATGCATTAAACCTGCTTTATCAGGTGGCATACAGCTTGCTTTTATTAAAGTAATATCAAAAAGCAAAGTGGTGAATATCATGAACAGCGCTACCAGCATGAACTACTTCGATGAAATGCATTCCAGCCCTACAGGAGTGCGCTCGCTTTATGCAAACTACGCAAAATGGTTGCACAACGTTCCGGCTGGGCAACTGGAAATCAAGCGCAAAGAAGCTGAGCTGTTATTCCGGCGCGTAGGCATTACCTTTAACGTATACGGTGAAAATGCAGGTACCGAGCGCCTGATCCCGTTTGATGTGATTCCGCGCCTGCTCGCCAATGATGAATGGCAAGTTTTGTCTAAAGGTGCGATTCAGCGTGTAAAAGCACTGAATATGTTTTTGCATGATATTTATCATGAGCGCGAGATTATCAAGGCAGGCATCGTTTCTGAAAACATCCTGACGCACAGCCAGTATCGCCCCGAGATGTTTGATGTAGATGTGCCGGGCGGCATTTACGCGCACATTGCCGGCATTGATATTGTTCGTACCGGGGAAAAACAGTTCTACGTGCTGGAAGATAACCTGCGTACCCCGTCCGGAGTTTCTTACATGCTGGAAGACCGCAAAATGATGATGCGGCTGTTCCCGGAGTTATTCCGCCGTTACTCAATCGCGCCGGTTGAACACTACCCGCATGTGCTGAAAAACAATTTACGCGCGGTAGCTCCGGCTGGCATAAAAGACCCCACCGTTGTACTGCTCACGCCCGGCGCATATAACAGCGCCTATTTCGAGCATGCGTTTCTGGCACAGCAGATGGGGGTAGAACTGGTGGAGGGGCAGGATTTATTTGTTCGCGGCAACGCGGTGTACATGCGCACTACAGAAGGCCCCAAACGCGTGGATGTCATCTATCGCCGCCTTGATGACGAATATATAGACCCGCTCGCATTTAACCCTGACAGCATGCTAGGCGTACCCGGTTTATTCTCGGTGTACCGCAATGGCGGTGTGACCCTTGCCAATGCCGTTGGCACCGGCGTGGCTGATGACAAGTCTACCTACATTCGCGTTCCGGAGATGATCAGGTTCTATTTGGGCGAAGAACCGATTCTATCCAACGTGCCGACTTATGAATTAAGCAAAAAAGATGATCTGGCTTATGTGCTGGATAATCTGCCCGAGCTGGTGGTGAAAGAGGTGCAGGGTTCCGGCGGTTATGGCATGCTGGTAGGGCCTACCGCAAGTAAACAGGAAATAGCGGATTTCCGCGTGCGCATTATGGCCGACCCGAGCAACTATATTGCACAGCCCACGCTGGCACTCTCTACTTGCCCAACATTGGTTGAGCAAGGCATCGCGCCGCGCCATGTCGATTTAAGGCCATTTGTGCTCTCCGGCGAAACCGTGACTCTGGTGCCCGGGGCGCTGTGCCGTGTCGCAATGCGCGAAGGCTCTCTGGTCGTGAATTCATCACAAGGCGGCGGCACAAAAGATACCTGGGTGTTGCAGGAAAATTCCACTCCGGACATCGCAGATATTGCCCTGGAATTAACCAGCCCGGAATTAACGGATGAGGTAGCTGTATGTTAAGCAGAACCGCAAATCATTTATTCTGGATGGCACGTTATATTGAGCGCGCAGAGAATATGGCACGCATTCTGGACGTTACAGCGAACATGGCTTTAGTGCCTAATGCCGCACTGAGCGAAGCCGCGTTGTGGCAGCCGGCGCTGGAGATTTCAGGCAATGCCGAGGCATTTATGCAGCACTCCAGCGATTACACGGCAAGTAAGGTGATTCACTATCTGGCGATGGATCCTGAAAACCCTTCCAGCATTTATTCCGCTTTATACAGTGCGCGTGAAAACGCACGTGCGGTGCGCGTGGCAATGACCTCGGAAACCTGGGAAAACATCAATGCACTGTGGCTGGAGTTCAGCCAGTTTGAGGGTAAAGACCTCGCCGAAGAAGGACTGCGCGAATTCTGTGACTGGGTAAAGGCACGCTCGCATTTATTCCGTGGCGTGAGTTTTGGCACCATGCTGCGCGATGACGCTTTTCAGTTTCTGCGGCTGGGCACATTTATTGAACGTGCCGACAACACCGCACGCCTGCTTGACGTGAAATACCACTTACTGCTGCCGCAGGAAGAAGAAATTGGCGGCGGTGTGGATTATTACGAATGGAGCGCGGTATTGCGCTCGGTTTCAGCTTTTCAGGCTTATCAAAAAGTCTTCAACGATACGATCCAACCGTGGCGCGTGGCAGAACTACTGGTGCTGCGCAAAGATATGCCGCGCTCTTTGCATGCCTGCTTTACCGAAATTACCTCGATTCTGGAGAACCTGACCACAGGCCGCCACGTTGAATGCCGAAGGATTGCGGGCGAGATCAATGCGAGCTTGCTATACGGCCGCATGGATCATATTTTTCAAAATGGGTTACATGAATTTTTAACTGATTTTATCGAACGCAACCATCAATTAGGAGCCGAAATACAAAGCAGTTTTTTAAATATCCATGCCGCTTGATCTGCGCCCACTCCATTTTATAAAGAATCCTCAAACCCCATGCAATTCAGCATACAGCATACAACCGAATACAGTTATAGCCAGCCGCTTAACTACAGCATTCAGCAACTGAGGCTAACGCCGCAGGATGGCTTTGGCCAGCGCGTAAAAAGCTGGTCTATTTCCGTCAACGGTCAGCTCAGCCAGCATCAGGACACCTATGGAAACCTGGTGCACACCATGGTGCTGGATGGCAACCATACGGAAATAAAACTCATCGCAAAAGGCGAGGTTGAGACTGGCCTGGCAATGACAGCAACTCATGAAAAACTGCCGTTGACGATATATTTACGCCACACCCCACTATCAGACGCAGATGCGCAAATCAAAAACTTTGCCGCGCCGTTCGGTCCTTTAAATACCATTGCAGATCTTGAAAAACTGAGCGCATCAATTATTGAGCAGGTACCTTATGTGAAAGGTGGCACCGGCGTTTACACCACTGCTGGCCAGGCCTTTGCAGCCAGAAACGGTGTATGCCAGGACCATGCGCATATTTTTATTGCCTGCTGCCGCAGCTTGGGCATTCCTGCACGCTATGTCAGCGGCTATCTGTTCACTGATGACGGCCATTTATCGGAGAGCCATGCCTGGGTTGACGCCTGGCTAAACGATATTGGCTGGGTAAGTGTAGATGTTTCCAATCGCTGCCTGGCAAATGCAGCATACGTCAGGCTGGCTACCGGGCTGGATTATCACGATGCCTGCCCGGTAAGTGGTGTACGTGTAGGTGGCGGGCTGGAAACCATGCAAGCGGGCGTAAATGTATGGCAGCTTGGCAGCGGCGAAAACAGCCAGTCGTTAAAAAAACAAATTGAACAAATACAACAGTAAACAGAGTTAAGGAAAGTTATGACGTACTGCGTTGCCCTTTTAGTGGATGAAGGTTTGGTATTGGCTTCTGACACCCGCACCAATGCGGGTGTAGACCAGGTTGGAATCTTTCCAAAAATGCATAATTTTGAAGTGCGCGGTGAACGCATGATTACATTACTGACTGCCGGCAATCTGGCGATAACCCAGCTAGTGGTGAACCGCCTGCGTGAGGCCATTAAGCGTGATGATGGCCCACACCTGAACAATGTAGACAGCCTTTTCGATGCTGCAAGCCTGGTGGGAGATGAAGTTCGCTTCGCGTTTGAGCGTGATGCGGAACACCTTAAAAATCATAACGCCGATTTTCATGCCAGTATCATTGTCGCCGGACAAATCAAGGGTGAAAGACCAAGGTTATTCAACGTTTACAGCGCAGGTAATTTTATTGAATCCAGCATTGAAACGCCCTATTTCCAGATTGGCGAAACCAAATATGGCAAACCGATTATTGATCGAGTCATCAGGCATGATACCGAGATGATGGACGCCGTGAAATGTGCCTTGATTTCATTCGACTCTACGATACGCAGCAATATATCAGTAGCGCCGCCGATAGATATTATTTTGTATCGCAAAGACAGTTTTCATGGTGACGCTCATCAGCGCATTAGCGAAAACGATGCGTATTACTCTTTAGTGCGCAAGGGCTGGTCAGAAGGTCTCAAGAGCGTATTTCAGCAACTGCCAAACCCGGACTGGTGCTACTGAATATGATTTTTGATGCTGGCGCCAATATTCATGATGTTTCACTTGCGATTCGCGATGCAGTTGCCCCGGTATTCCTATTAACCGGCATAGGCTCAATCCTCGGTGTTTTGGTCAACCGCCTAAGCCGATCTATAGACCGGGCCCGTGCCATCAACGCCATGAATGACGAGCAGTTTGCAAAGTTCGCGGACGAACTGGGCATTATTGTCAGAAGAACCAGATGGATGCGCTGGTCTGTCGGGTTGTTTATATTCGCTGGGCTATGTGTAGCAATATCAATTGCTTCCGTGTTTATCAGCGTAGAGTTACGGCTGAATTTAACGCATTTTGTGTTAATCACATTTATTGCAGCCATGTTCTCTTTAACAATTGGATTACTTTGCTTTTTAAGAGAGATTATTCTCGCCTCCAAAGAGGTTATCTCGTCTAGCCGGCAAATACCTTAATCCTGCAAATTCGCATTTCAGCAATTCGGTTTTTCTCTGCCTGCATATATAATCAAGCTCACGGCAATATACTCATGATTCCATCAATATTAATCGAACCCAGCCATGCCACATCAACAAACCAACAACCCTTTGCATGGCATTACGCTGGAAACAATAGTCACGACTTTAGTTGCACACTACGGATGGGCAGGCTTAGCCGAGCGCATCCCTGTGAATTGCTTCAGTAATGACCCTAGCATTAAATCAAGCTTGAAGTTTCTACGTAAAACACCTTGGGCACGCGATAAGGTGGAAGCGCTTTACCTGTTAAGCCAGAATGACTCTCAATAATTAAATATTAACAGGTGCCAATCGCTTTGCATTGCCAGAACCCAGCAGCGGATTAATCTGTTCCGCTATTGGGCTCTAGAGCAATACGATCCTTACTCTGCCACTGCTTCTGGCTCGGCAGGTGCTGCTGCTGGCTGAGCGCCCTCGATTTTCTTATTGAGCATAACAACTTCGCCCTGAGTGATGACCGTTAAATCACCAACTTGCTTAACAGCAATTAAAGCTGCTACTAGGGCTAACAATGCAATTACAAATGTAACCGCAATCCAGATACCAAACCTTTCTGGATCAATAATATGTTTTATATCAGCCATATTCACACTCCCTTTGATTAAAAGATAATTAAACGACTCACAACACTTTTGCTACCTAAAAAAGCGGCTTAACAGTTGATGTATCTTGTGGGGCATGTAGCGCGAGCTGCATTATTTTTGCCTGGTATTCATAATGTGCAAGCTGCGTCACCATGTCTTTCCCTAACACAACCCTCACGCTGACGTTGGTGCGCATGTCATTACGCTCAATCAGCTTCGGTGCATCCAACAGCTTGGATTGTAAAAGCTGTGCCTGAGCTTCATAACCAGCGCGATAATAAATTTGTGTAGTTTTAGTCTTGAATGGTTTCTGGTTAGTCAAACGTGCAGTGGCATACCCCTGCCCGCGCAAAAATTTGCTAACTTTGCTAGCCGCACCGCTCACACCATTGCCATTTGCTACTTCAAGCCGCACTTTCTGCATATCCTGCGAAGCTTCAGCTGAGGCAACTTGTACCATTTGAGCACCTTCTGGCCGCAGCTGCAGTTCTGACACATGTGGTGCCACCGGCACTAATCTAACCCGACTTTCCACCACAGGGATCACCATAGCAGGTGCAGGGTTTGCTGTCCTGATGACGCCGCTATCTTTAGGTATTGCCAGCATTTGCGTATCCTGCACTGTAACTTTTTGTACGTCAGCATCCGGGGCTGATGCAACGGCAATATTTGTAACGTTGGCTGCTACGTTCTGCGCAGGCACTGCGGCCTCGGCTACAGCATTATCAGCCTTCTCGACACTGATTGCTTCTGAGAAAGCGAGTGCGGATTGTGTCGTACTACCTGCTTTGGCATAGGCCTGGCCAAGATTATTAAGCGCACGCTGATTATGCGGATCGAGTTTGGTTGCCTGCTCTAATGCCTTTACAGATTCCGCATACTGCCCCTGCAAGTAATAGGCATAACCCATATTGCTATACAAATGCGCAGCCTTTGGCGCATGCTGGATAGCTGCCTGGAATGCTTCAATCGCTTCCCGGTATTTACCCTGCCTTGAGTAAACTACACCAAGGCCGTTATGCGCCTCAACAAAGTTAGCATCGGCATTCAGTGCCTTCAAATAGGCGTTCACTGCCTCAGCAAAACGGTTCTGCCCTTGGTAGTAACGGCCTAATTGATACATCGCCTCAGGCTTGTCGTTACTGCTTTTAGTGACTGCAGTCGTCTTTATTGTCCATGGTGCAGCACTGCTACTCTGGTTGGATGCGCAGCTCGTCATTAATGCAATGCAGCACACTGCGGGTAATATCTTATGTTTAGTGTTCATGTTAAACCTCCAAACTAAATAACAATATCTACTGCCCTCCCATTGCCGGCAGCAAAATGCGATTGATACTGATGAGCGCAGGCCCTAACAGCACTAATAGCATTGATGGAAATATAAAGAAAATCAGCGGAAACAATAGCTTCAATGCAATTTTGGCAGCCGCTTCTTCTGCACGCAGGCGACGTTTGGTCCGCAGGTTTTCGGCATACACCCGTAAAGCTTGCGCAATACTGGTACCAAAGCGGTCTGACTGCACTAGCATCGCCACCAGCGTATCAATATCTTCAACCCCGGTTCTGAGTGCCAGGTTACGCAAAGCCCTTTCACGGGAACTACCTGCTCGCAACTCAAGGTTGATCAAATGCAGCTCTTCGCCTAACACCGGGCTGATCATATGCATTTCTTCACTCACTCTGGCTAGTGCTGCATCCAGGCCTAGACCTGACTCCACGCAAACGATAATCAGATCCATCGCATCAGGAAAGCTATCAAGAATCTGGCGTTTTCTATAAGCGATACGGCGCTCTAAAAAAATATTCGGTAAGAAGTAACCTAATCCTGCAGAAACTATGATGTAAAACAGCATCATATCTGCCGCATAATCGGCTCCGCTGATAATCATATATAGTATGAAAATAGCCGGCAGCAAGAAGGTGAGTACTGTTTTCGCCATGAAAAATACCATAGGGGCGGTTTCGCTGCGATAACCGGCATTCATAAAGCGGATACGTAATTGAGAATTCTCCCAGCCTTCTTTTGGCACAGAAAGCTTGGCTACTGGCTTGGTCAGCTCTATGATTCGTCCTACCCACGGTGAAACTTTTGCTTTCTGGTCAAATTCAGCTTCTATACCACCACCTGTTTTCACAATACGCAGCCTGTCCTGCAGAGCCTTGGTGTTGAATTGTGTCAAAATCACCAGTGCGACCACAAACACGGCTATAAAAATTAGTGCTAGATAAATGATTTGTATGCTGTTCATATTATTCTCAATTCATTAATCTACTTCAGACCCTGATTTTAATTATTCGGGACATTGCAAAAATACCCAGCACCATCATGCTCAACGCAGTGATAGTCATTTTGAGACCCATCGGGTCTGTCCAGAGCACGTTCAAAAATCCGGGATTAACAATTTGCAATGTGGCTCCAAGCACAAAAGGAAGCAAGGTCAATATCCAGGCCGACAGCTTCCCCTCTGCTGACAGCACGCGTATGGTGCCCATCAGTTTTAAACGATCCCTGATGATCGTGCTGATATTACCAAGCAGCTCAGAAAGATTACCGCCGGTTTCATGCTGAATCAGTACCGCAATCACAAAATAGCTGAGGTCGGTACTGGGCACTCGCTTGCCCAGATTAATTAGAGCCTCTTGAGTTGATATGCCGTAATTGATTTCCTCAAATACCGTCCTGAACTCGGACGCTATCGGCTCTGCCATCTCGTTACCCACCATGCGCAATGCACTTGGAAATGCATGCCCAGCGCGCATGGCGCGACCCATCAAGTCGAGCGCGTCAGGCAGCTGGTTTTCAATGACTGTCATGCGTTTATTTTTAGCACTCACCACAAAGATTAACGGCAGCGTACCTGCAACAACCGTAACGATAATCATCAGAAGCAAAGGCAGCGCTAGAAACATGGCTACGACAAAACCAACAAACGCAAGAATGGCAGTTAATCCAAGAAAAGCCGCCACAGTAAGGTCTAAGCCGGATTGCAGCAGTAGTCGATCCAGCAGATGGACTCTGGGAATGCTCAGTAATAGTTTCTGCAGTCCCGGAGTTTGTGCAAGCAGGCGCTGCTTAGCCAGAGTTGCACCCTGGCCATGGCTGCCGCCAGCCGATATTGCCTGCAAACGTTTTGCGATGCGAGTTTTTTCAGGCCCTTTGTAGGCGTTCCATGTCAGGAAAACGCCTTCCAAAAATAGTACGACTGCAAAAAAACCTAAAACAACAAACAAATAATAAAGAAAGTCCACGTCAGCCTCCTACTCAAAAAGGACTGTTGGATCAAATAATTCATCAGGCACCTTAACGCCATGCGTACGCAGGCGTTCAACAAAGCGTGGGCGAATGCCTGTCGCTCTGAAGCGGCCTTTCACAGAACCATCTTCCGCAACACTCGTTTGTTCAAAGGTGAAAATGTCCTGCATGGTAATAATATCGCCCTCCATGCCGGTAATTTCCTGAATGCTGGTTACTTTACGTTTACCGTCACTTAAACGGGTCAGGTGCACCACTGCCGTCAGTGCCGAACTGATCTGTTCACGCATGGCTTTTGGCGGTAAATTAAACCCTGCCATACCAAACATATTTTCAAGACGGGTCAGCGCATCACGCGGCGTATTGGCGTGTACCGTTGCCATAGAGCCTTCATGGCCTGTATTCATTGCCTGCAGCATATCTACCACCTCTGCACCGCGCACCTCACCTACGATAATACGATCCGGGCGCATACGCAGACTGTTACGCACCAGCATACGCGGTGTAACTTCGCCCTTGCCTTCGATATTAGGCGGACGTACTTCAAGGCGTACAACGTGCGGCTGCTGGAGTTGCAACTCAGCAGCATCCTCAATAGTCACAATACGCTCTGCAGCAGGAATACTGGCAGACATAATATTAAGCAGCGTGGTTTTACCGGTACCGGTACCGCCTGAGATCAGTATATTCACCTTAGCCTTTACCAAACCCTGCAATATTTCAGCCATGGGTGGCGTCAGACTTCTATATTCAAGAAAGTCTTTCATCTCCAGCGGTATCAGGGCAAAACGGCGGATAGACATCAATGCACCATCAACGGCCAACGGTGGAATAATCACATTGACACGAGACCCGTCAGGCAGTCGCGCATCAACCATAGGGCTGGACTCATCCACACGGCGGCCAACGCCAGACACAATCTTGTCGATAATCTTGAGCAGGTGTGCTTCGCTCTCAAAACGTACGTCCGTCAGTTCAAGCTTACCTCTGCGCTCTACATAAACCTGCCGGTAAGTATTTACCAGAATATCTGAAATCGTTGAATCTGCCATCAGCGTTTCCAGCGGGCCTAGTCCTAAAACTTCATGCTGTATATCGCGCACCAGATTCATGCGCTCTGAGTCGTTAATCGCAATGGTTTCTTCAGTCAGCAAACGCTCAACCAACGTTTTAAGCTCTTCTCGCAGGCGGTCGCCCGACATGCTTTCCATCATCGCCAGGTCAACGCGATCAAGCAGTTTACGGTGAATACGCGACCTTAATGCCTGATATTCCTGATAGCCCATGAATCCATACTGTTGCGGGGGCTGTGCCTGAGCTGTTATTGAAACCGGTGCTTCATCTTTTTTAATTTCTTCTAATCTATCGCGCAGTGACATAATTCTTATCCTTCCTCGAATCAGCATAAGTGAGCTGATTTTTATTTCTGATTACCATTGCTGACTTTCTCAGCGGAATAGCTTTGAAAGCCAACCAGTCTCCTTTGAACCCTGAATCTCTGTGAGCTTTTCTGCAATATCCTCTAAATTTTTCGTAACTGGGTCGTGTCTGGAAATTCTCATGATTGGCACGCCTTGGTTAACGGATGCTGAAACCGCGGCATAGCTATTATGAACGCGCTCATAGACCTGCATCTCTAAAGTAGCTTCCACGTCGCGCACATCAATATCACTCGACTTTTCATAACGATTAATCAGCAGGTTGATTTTTGCTTTTGGATACCCTAGCGAAAGCAGAATCTTAATCAGGCGTTTAGAGTCTCTGATAAATGGCAGTGTCTGTTGCAGCACCAGGAAAATATTATCGGCATGATCCAGCGCTTTCAGGCTGGTGGAGTTCAAAGAGCGCCCAATATCCAGAATGACAAAGTCATATTGCCGTTTAGCCAGCTTAATCAGCGTATCAATATGCTGAGGCTTTACCTCCACAGCACGCTCTGCATCTTCAGGTGCTGCCAATACCCCGAAATTCGGCAAAACCTGCACCATTGATGAAGATAGCAATGAAGCATCCAGCCGGGAAATATTGCCTGCAACATCAGCCAGCGTATTGGGAGGGACGTGGTCAGACAAAAACAAGGCTGCATCACCAAATTGCAGATTCAAATCCAGCAGCGCCACCTTGATATCACTATGCGTAGCAGCCAGGATATAAGCCAGATTACATGCTAAAAATGTCGCCCCGCTGCCGCCCTTGCCAGAAGTAAATACAATGACCTTGCCTTGTTTTGCTGAAGCGGCGTAATTTGATTTACTTTCCACACGATGCACCGCGCGCAGTAACTCTTCATTGACCAAAGGCAGCTTTAAAACGTCTTTAACACCGATACGCAAGGCGCTAATCAAAAATTCCTGAGACACCGTTTCATTCAGCATAATAAAACCCGTATTCGGGTACTGCATGCAGACTTGCTCCAGCGCTGCCAGATCTTTTGCATCAACCCCTGATTCATCCAGAATCACTACATCAGGCTGCTCTTTATTGATAAGGTTGATGATATTCACCGCCTTATCCAGACTGCCTTCAAACAGATAAAAAGCGCGCTGCGGATTCTCTTCGAGCAGAACCCGGCGAATACCTTCCATCAGGGTTTTGTTAGGCGAAATTATTGTTATTTTCATTTGTTTCATTTTTATTTTTCAACCCAATCAATTTAACCAGAATAGCCCATGCTTTCTGCGGGCATGGTAACCGTTGAAGCCGGAATAGGAACACTAAGATAAGGAAACAAGCTCACCATTGGCGCATAAGTTGCACCTGTAATCGATACTCGTACATAAGCAATGCAATCATAAGTGCTGGTTGGATCCAAACATGCAGCGATATTATCGGACGGACTCGGCGGCATATTGCCTGAGGGTATTGCACTTCCGGTTGCTGTTTCCAGATACTCAATATTGATATTGTTCGTAGTGATTTCAGCACCAGCAGGCATTGCTGTACGCCCAAATAATGCCAACGTCTTTGCGGGACTCGTGCTGGAATTATCTACCCATCTGACTACCGCTTCTCTTGCCGCATGCCGCGTAACTTCCTGCGCAGTGTTAAACACATAGAACATCCGGCCGAATTCCAAGACACCAAACAATAAGGTAAACAGAATTAATGCAATGATGGCAAACTCGACTGCAGCAGCTCCCTGCTCTTTATGTTGAGATAATTGGCGAGAATTTTTAATCACCTTCAGCATGATTTCATCCTCATTGCATATACCGCATTGTGGTTGCGGGAGCAGGTCTGGCAACCCATGACTTGGTTCCGGTGTAAAATATTATAGGTATCCAGCCCCCTATAGGAATCGTATAACCAGTAATACTTACAGTCACATAATTTGGTGCTATGCAATCTACAGGGTCACAGACTACACTTACATTACCAGTTGCAAAACTGGGCACTTTTGCTGCATTTACCGCATTCACTACCATTAATTTTGCGTTATCTTTTATCGTGTCATTTACACCCACTACAGGACTCACTCTAGTATTGGAAACATAGCGTGCGGCATCGCGCGTACTTTTAGCGAGCGCGTCGTAATACCAGAACGTTCTGCCAAATTCGATGATACCGGCAACGATCAACAACAGCGGGATAATAACCAGTGCAAACTCGACAGCAGCTGCTCCTCGCTGCTGTTGCAGTATCGAATTAGAGTTGATATTTAAAGTCGACATTTTCATATCTACCTATATAGCTTGATTTCACTATTTGGCAATGGAGTTGGCAATAACCCGCCAAACTCAACATATAAATCTTTATCAGAGTTTGGCTCACTGGCTTTTCTCTGCATAAAGAATTTACCTACCCCAAGCACAGTCGCAGGACGACAATTACCACCTGCTGTTGAACAATTGACAATTACCATATTAAGTACTCTGCGCCCCGGCCGGCCTGGCTGGTGAGCAACTGATGGCGCCGTGAAGAAATCTCCACTGGTCTGTGCATAAGGTGAGGTCTCGGGATAACTGGTAGCAGTATTGCCGCTATATAACGCTGACCACTGTGCTACCGTTGCCCCGGTAGGACGATGAGCAGACCATAGCACGCCATAATCCCCTATTGTTCTCAAACCGAATGGTTGTGGTTTACAAGGGGCATTAGGCTTGCACGTACCATTGGTTGCACTATCAACAAAGGTAATACTTTGCTGACCGGGATCAGTATTCATCCATCGACTAGGAGATCCCGGATTGGATTGGGTGTAAACATACTCTTTAATATTGCTATCTGGCGGTGCAGCTACTGGGTCACACTGAGCGGCTGAAGGATAGATATCGAACCTGGAATCAAGTGCCTCAAAGAAAGGGCCTAATGAATTTCCTGAGTTGGTATTCACGGTGCTCCCTACTATAGGCGTAAACCCAATCTTACCTGCACACACATAAGGCCTGCCCGCGTTAGTATTCGTTACAGGGCAATTACCTGGTGTTGCAGACTCAGGATCAATCCAATACAAAGTGCCTGGCCCGATCGGATTAGCTTGACTCACCTTATAAGATAGACCTCGCTCATATCCCAACTCATGAGTAGTGCCAGGATTTGGTAACTGGCAAATAGCTATCGGAGTGATATCTACGGCGTACTTACCCGCTACCGCCACCGCAGAAGTGGCCAAATTTGAAGCGACGCTGGATAGCACCTGGGCAAACCATTTGCCAATGCCTTGGGAGCCTGTGTTTACTTCAAGAAAAGTTTTATCTGCCGCTAAGGCGTTAGTTGTAATAGTAGTGATTGGTACCATACAACCCGTAGAGGGGCATGACCCAACTCTGATATTCGCTGATGTAATCACCAATGTCCGAGAATGCAGATTGTATTTATTCCTCCCCGCAGTCTCTATCGCCCTATTGATTGCATTGTTAATACCAGTAAGCCCACCGTTAAGCTCCTTGGCACCGCTAAGCGCAGCCGCATCAGCTGAGTTCTGCAGCTCGGTTTTTGTGACATAAAGATGGCCTAAGTCAAGTACCAGCCCAAGCATACCGATAAGCACAACAAGGCTAATAGCAACAATAATCGCTACCGCGCCATGTTGGCGTGATCTGATTTCTGCCCTTAAACCCTGTTGCCTGTTCATAATATGCTCTTTCACCACTACTTGATCTAGTATCTAGATGCACCGCTACTTCCAGCACTGCCGCCTGTCATGCCACCGGCGCCGCTTCCTACACCAATAGTGAATACATTAGGTGTGGCCACAGGCTGCGCGAACGATCTGTGATATCTGCTCATAGCGGAATCTGCAGCTTGTCCATCCACCCCTGCAACCGGGTCTGTATTCAATGAAGCATCAGGATTGATGATTTGCTGGGCTTTGGCTGCATTCACCGCCTTACCGAAATTATCATCCAGCACCGGTGTAGGACTTACACAACCAACTAACCCTACGACCATCAGAGTTGAGAGAACCAGTTTAAATGGCGTTAGTTTTAAGTTTAATATATCCATGATTCTCTCCTTATTTCATCTCAAAGCCATCACTAGCGCTTTGTTCCGCAGGCGCTGGTGCTGGTGCGGCACCACTAGGTGAAGTCTCAGCTGGGGCTGCAGATTCAGCTGGCTTGCCCTCCAGTTTTCCTCCCAGGAAGAACTCTGTTCTACTTGGCTGATTAAAATTATCAGTAGGCAGTGCATAATTAGGCGGCAACGGTTTAACCAGACGTGGCGTTACCACAAATAACAGTTCAGTTTTTTCGTTCTGGAACGAACTGCTTCTGAATAACGCACCGAGTATTGGAATCTCACCTAGAATCGGGAAGCGCTTGATATTCTCGGTCACATTGTTTTTTAGCAGACCTGCAATCGCAAAGCTTTGCCCATCATGTAGCTGCACTGTTGTAGCAACACGCCTTGTGATTAAAGTAGGGTAATTAGAAATCGTAGTATTCGCAGTATCGGATGCTTTAGCCAGCTCTGTGACTTCAGGTGCCACACGCAGGTTGATAAGGCCTTCGTCCAAAACTGTAGGTGTAAATCTCAGGCCGACACCAAAATCTTTTTCTTCCAGGGTAATGGCGTTATTTGTACCACCTTGTGGAACCGGGATATAAAATTTACCACCCGCCAGAAAGCTGCCCTCTTGACCGCTGATCGCAATAATATTTGGCTCGGCCAGTATTTTTAGCACAGTATCCGTCTTGTCCGCATCAATCGTTACGGTAGTACCGCCATTACGGAAAGTCAGCTTGCCGGCACCCGCTAGCGAAAAACCACTCAAAATGTCATAAGCTACGCCACCATTTGCCCTACTGGCTGCAAAATTGACGCCCAGCTGGTCTAGCAGGTTTTTGGATATCTCTGCCATTTTTACTTCCAGCATCACTTGCTGTGGCGCGCTGACCTGCAGCATGTTGATCACTTTATTTTCTTTGCCAGAGTAAGCTTCAGCGAGTGTCATCGCGCTATCGACTTTAACCGCATCACTTACTGTGCCGCTTAACACCAGAGATTTGCCTGCAGTACCAACAACAATACCTTTTTGGCTAGGCAACATTTGTTTTAACTTAGCCTGCAAGGCAGTAGCATCCATCGCCACGGTGCTGCCAATCACGCCAATATCCATGATAGTGACCTGACCCGATTTATCCCAGATCATAAGTGATGTTGTGCCTACACTTTTAGCATGGAGCAAAATCTCTCTGGGCGTCGTAACTTCCACCTGAACGACCTTGTCATCCTCTACCTTGACCTTTGTCAGGCTTACCCCTGCCGGCATCCTGACAATGTGAGACTGACCCGGTGACAATTCCATTCTTGGGGCGATCTCTGTCGAAGTTGGGGTTATTCTGCTTTTTGTTGCCACCTTAGTGCCCACGGGGTCTGCCGCGTAAACCGGGCTGCCGATGCATACTGCAAAACCCAGAATAGTGACCATAGCTTTAATACTATGCCGTGCTAAGTAACACGATAATTTGTGCGCCATAAGACTTTTTACGTTGCTGTGTTCTTTCATTTTAAACTCTCCCTAGCAATGTCCTAAATTCACTTAAGAGTGATACTTCTCGAATTGCCATCACATTAAATTTACAATTGTTCCCTGCTAAGCCTAAAATTTTTCAACCGAGGTCACATTGCCTCTGACAACTTCAACCTGTTCATATGGTTCAGCAGCTCTAGCAACTGCTTTACGACGCACTACTTTCTTCACCACAGGTTTAGCTGTAGCAACCTCAGCCTTGGCATCAGTAGCTACAGGCAAGGCTGCTGGCTGCGTATCACCATTCAGCAGGTCTTTTTTGGTAGATCCGGCTGTTGCGGCCAGGCTGGCATCAATCTGGTTACGCAGCACCAATGACAAAGTGCCGACACTGCGCGCCAGATCCAGTTTTTCTGCTTGTTCAGGCGTTACTTCCAATGTCACGGCATTCACGACTTTTGGCTTGGTTTCATCACGGTTTTGCTCTTGCGCTACTGCCAGCACCAGAATGTGCTCCAGCACAATTTTGGAGATACTGTTATTGCCATTCGCTGCCTTGGCAGTTTCATCAACGGTATTGACCACAATATCTACGTAATTACCCGGCAAAGCAAAACCGGCAACGCCAACCACATCGTTCACACGCACGGTCATGGCACGGTTACCTTCTTTAATCACCGCTGATAGTCCGCCAGTAGCGCCAAGCGGTGCCAATTTAGATTCCAGAACCGGCTCGCCACGCGACAAACTCACTTTAAGCACTCGCGTGTCCAGCGCTTTCACATCAGTAAAGGCACCGGCAGGTACGCTGCCGGATGGCCAATCAGCCTCTTTCAGCATCTGCGGTGCAAGTGGCGTGCCTAAATCAACATCTGTCGCTGCTACCACCACTTTGCTGGATTGCACTGCTGCCTGGTTATTTACCCAACGCGATGCGAGCACTACTGCGCCCAGGCCTATGATTATCGAAATAATCACCATCACTAAAGCTCTTGGATTTTTCATTTGGAAACCCCTTTTTCTCTATTTTGTTTCTTGGTTTTCATTGCTTGCATTCCCATATCTATCATTATCATTGGCGACTAATACCAGTTTAATCATGTGTAAAATAGTTATTCCAAGCCCAGTCCAGCAAGTCTTTAGTCATTTCGGCCGACCGGCCTTCATAGCGCGATATATCTCTCAGCTGCTCCAGAATGTCACGTGGAATACAAGCTGACAAAGCCTTGCCGGATTTGTAATGGTGCTCATGTAATAAATAGTTAAAGCCGTCTTCACTAAACGGAATGCTCAGCTCTTCACATACCTGCAGGGTGATACGGCGATATTCCTCTTCACTTAAAGGACCGACATAAATCTTATAACCAAGCCTGCGCAAGAAAGCCTCATCGGCCAGTTTGCTCGGTGCTAAATTGGTAGAAAACACCACAATCACATCAAAGGGAATCATGAATTTTTTACCCGTATGCAAAGCGAGATAATCAACTCGACGATCTAGCGGCACAATCCAGCGATTCATGATGTCGACTGCAGGTGCCAGCTGCCGGCCAAGATCATCGATAATCAGCAAACCGTTATTTGCCCTGACTTGTGGCGGTGCCTGGTAAAATCTGGCACTTTCATCAAAGTCCAGATCCAGCATGGAAAGCGTTAATTCACCGCCGGTTTTAATCACCGGACGGTGGCATAAAACCCAGCGTGAATCTGATGCAAGCCTGCGATCAAGTACAAAACCGCTGGAATCTGACTCACTCTTGGGCAGTAATGGAAAATGCACCAGAGGATCAAAAACCTGGATGACTTCATTATCAATAACGATTGCATGCGGAATAGCAACGTCGCCATTCAGTAGGCCAGCCAAGTGCTCGGCAATATAAGTTTTACCGCTGCCGGATGGGCCATATACAAAAATAGCCCGCCCCGAGTTCATGGCAGCACCAAACTGCCTTAATATGCCATCCTTGACTACAAGGCTTCCGAACACCTCCACCAAACGTTCTTTGGTGACTTGCATATCTGCAATCGACTGTGCACGCACCAGCCTTACATAAGCCTCGAGACTGACGGGAGCCGGACCTACATACTGACTTTTACGCAGGTAATCTTCGCCCCGTTCACGGCCTAGCTCGGTTAGATTGTAGGAAATAGCTGTTTCCGTCTCACCGCTGCGCACTACTTCGCACATATACTCGGTACGTAAAAAAGCCAGCACTGGCTCCAGCACCGCCATTGAAAGTTTTGTAGATTTGATTAAATCCTGAAGACGTACCTGACCGCGCAGGAACAAAGTTTTTGTGATGAGTTCTACCAGGAATTGAAAACTAAGGCCGGTCTCCTCTATGCTACGAGGGGATTCAGGCAACTGCACATGACGTCGCTCTATACCAGTCATGACATACCGTTCTGTAAGCAGATTACTCATTTTTGCTATCGCTCGTCATAATTTTTTCAATCTGTAGTTATTTTTATATCTTTAAATCAGATCTTGTTACAAAGCGAACTAAAACTATACAACCGGCTAATCGCTAACAATCCTTTTCGAACCATGAATCATTGTCAGTTAAAGTCTGTTCAACCATCACAACTTGCAGTTACATGCGCTGCCAGATCAGATAACCCAAAGTCCCTGCTGTAATCGCTACCGCATAGGGTAACTTTGCAACTGAAACCGGCAGATCGTTCATAGTCGGCAACTGCCCTGAATTCATTTTTAACAAACCGCCAAACAGCATCAGTTTGATGTTTTGCAGCATGTTGACTAACTGCCTCGACCACAATGCCACTGCCAGTGCCATTAGCCCCCCGGCGATTAGGGTTGCTATCACAACCCCTACTAAATCACCTGTTCCTAAAAAAGCGCCCACCATTCCCATCAACTTCACATCACCGGCACCCATGGCGCGCAACAGATACATTGGCAACAACACGACAATACCAAGCAGCAGGCCTTTAAACGCCGCCAGCCAGCCGATTCCACCTGGAACCTCGCTATTAAATCCAAGACCGCCTGGCAACAACCCGTTCAAACCCAAACCAAGCACTACTCCGACTAAAACCAACTTATTAGGGATGCGATGACTACGTATATCTTCACGCGTTACCAGCAACAGCAACACCATTAATATCATTAACGCCAGCAGCCCTATTAATTCCTGTGTCATTCCACACTTTCAATTACACTTTAAAATTGAACCTGCTACTAAGTGCAAGTAATGCTAGCTGAAGAACCTAATGCTGCAGCTACGGATTCAGCTATGTATTTATATTTCTGGCACAGCTGAAAACCTACAGAATTCACTGACACAATAATCACCAACGCAATAAGCGAGGCAAGCAACACATATTCAATAGAAGTCACACCCTCTTCATCCAGCAACCAACTTTGAACCAACTTGAATATGCGGCTCATCGCAATTCCTTTTTATTGTTTACAGTGACTAAATCCAATAGCCACAATCAAATTATCGAATATTCATCAGCGAATGTTTTGTCCTGCTCTTTTGGTAGCGGTATAGCAAAACCACTACACCACCACCTAAAGAGTTCAGGCTCTAAGTCAATGCATTTGCAACTGCCTGGAAGGTGTTATTAACATCCTCACCAACCAATCTAACTGCTGTGATAATGACCACTGCAATCAAAGCTGCAATTAATGCGTATTCAATCGCTGTTACACCTTCTTCATCGCGAATAAAACGCTGGATACCTGAATATAAATTTTTCATTATCAATCTCCTCTTAATTAAGAAACACCTTTTACTACGATAACTGCGTTAAATTAAATCAATCATCTGCTCATGTTATTTATTATGTGCAAAGCCATGATTTACCCTACGTCAATGCCATTACACAGCTACAATCTACCGCAGTCGAGATTGCTATCCTATACGTGCAAACCCTTATTACGGATGCGGTATTGAAGTTAATCACCGAGCTTTGACTAAAAGCACGCGCTCACATGGATAAAAGTTCCGGGCAATTAATTGGTTTTAACAGGTTCGGGGAGAGGGCTAACGTCATTTAACGTTGCATATAAGGCAGAGAAAGACAGCTCGTAGAGCGGGCAGATCTATCTCTAAGGGGTGTGATGCTGAATTCGATATGCAATCGCATCCAGCTTTGCATCCATTTGCGAGAAGTAATTTTCCGGCAGTATCAATGCCTTGCCAGTTTCTGAAAAAAAACGAATCTTGCGTAATTCTTTTTCTGTAGCATCCAGTTCTGCAATGACTTGAGGCGCAGCAAACTGCCGAAGCAACTCGATATGGATCAACTGTTTATCGCGCGGCTTGAGCACATAGGTTCTGGCGTGCGCAATGGTCTGTAGCGCCTGAGTAGCACGCCCTTCTGCCTGCTGCAAACGTGACAGCGTAATAATGCTATCAACATGATAAGCATTCGCTCTCAAGTTTTCTGCTAACACCTGATGTGCTTTTTTGTAAGCATAGCCATTATCAAAAGCCTCATGATGCCTGATCAGAATTTTGGCCTGGCGCACACCGACACCCGCATCATTTGCATTCAGTGCACGTACCAAGTCAAATCGCTGCAATGTGGAATCAAGCAGGCTGTGATAAAAATCTTCACCCATCTTGTTGATAAAAACGCTATCTTCAAACGCAAGCTCAGCAGTCTGCAATATGGTTTCCTGAGAAATCCGCTCCTGTGGCTGAATGGCGGTAATAAATTCAGCAAGTTGATATGCACCAAACTTGTCAGAAAGCAGATTTTCAATTGTTACATTACTTTGCTGATTGATTGCCTGGCCAAGCAAATGTGCGACATAAGGCAGAGAAATGAACGCGACCACAACGCCAGCGAAAAGGTACTTAATAAATGCATTGATATTCTTAACATTGAATACTGGCAGGGTATGTGCCTTATCAGTCAACTGCGCTGCCCGCGCAAGGTATAAGCCTGCAAGAATATTCATTAATGCCTGATAAAAAATAAAATTTACCAGCGCATGAATAAACAATGCCAAAACGCCTAGCAACAAAGTCACACTCTCAAAAGCTTTGATCTCAGCCACCTGCCGCAAGCTGCGCTTTAGCTGAATTAATACTCCAGACAAAATACAAATTTGCAGCAATAAAGCTGGTATGCCGCCCTCCATCGCCAGCTGCAAATAATCGTTATGTGCAAAATAACCTGCCGTACTGTATTCCTGCGGCAAGGGATATGCCGGATAATAATTTGCAAAAGTACCCCAGCCACTGCCAATGACAGGATGCAACAGCATCATCTTGATCGTCGACTGCCATAACAATAGCCGCGCAGATGTTGAAGGATCCTGATCTAACTGAAAACTGCGGTCAGCAATATTTGCATTTAATAACAAGGCGCTGAATAGATATGCCAACGCCGCAATCAGCACGATTAATACAACATGCCTTCTGGATTGGTTATGGCGATATGCAGCCCATAGCAAAACAGGGGCTAACAATAACCAGGTGGCAATGCCACCGCGGGATGTTGTAGCAAACAGCCCGGCACAGATAATAAACAGGCCGATGCCTATTACCAGCTGCTTAAAGTAATGACGGCTATAGTGACCGGTTATAAACATAAAGGCAGCAGGAAACCATAACAGATTCATTAATGCCGCAAACAGGTTACGATCGCCAAACGGGCCTTGGGCATTGCCATAACCAATACGATACAAGACTTGCCACATTCCCCACAAAGCCAGCACCACCGCCGTCACAAACAGGGCAACGCGCAAATGTTGCCATATCTGCGCCAGAGTCGGAGTGTGAGTAGCAAATAGATACAGCACAGGCAATCCTGCCAGTATTGCCAGATTCATCATGGCTGTTTCAGGAACAGCGCTCAGCCATGCAACGACAAACAACCACAGCAAATAAAGCAACATCAGCTTCGATAGTGCATAGACCTGGCAGTTTTGCCGCGTAAAGATGATCTGGCTCAGCGTAATGCCGGCAATGATTAAAAACATGGCAGTCACCGCACTACCGGCATACCAGAAACCGGAAAAGACGAGCTCAGCAATAAATAACAGGTAAATAAACTGGCGAGAATTCATGACATTAGATGTTTCAAAAGTTAAATAACTTGATCAAAATAAGTCGACACGAAACCAATGCTACCATCGTTATACATTCACCTAAAAATATTCTGTTAAGCCATCCATTTAAACGTGTTAACCATAGACAAAAAAAACCATCTCTCTTAGACTTAATATCAGCGATAGCAGCGTTATAGTCATTTCGAAGGAATATCCCTTGATCAGCCAATATTCAGATCTGAGTTTTCAAACATTGTTTAACACTGTTGCTAACGCGATGCTGCTGGTTAACGATGCTGGGCAGGTTATTCAGGCCAACCCGACGGCACAGCTGCTGCTAGGCTACCCTCTGGAAACCATTGTGGGCCTTGAAGTCGAGTCGCTTATACCCCAACGCTACCGTGAGCATCACCGCCACTACCGAAATGCCTTTAACGAAAACCGTGAAACCCGCCCCATGGGTAATGGTAATCCACTTAGCATACTCACTCGTGACGGCAGGGAACTTAACGTACACATTGGCCTGAGCCCATTACATGGTGAAACCAAGACCTATACTTTGGTAACGCTCCACGTTGTAGACAGGCGGCGTCAGGCAGAAGAAGACCTGAGAATCAGTGAAGAACGCCTGCGCTTTGCCAGAGAAGCAGCGAATCTTGGGGTTTTTGATCTTGATGCCAGCTTTAATATCCTGTACTGGGATGAACGCATGCACGAGCTGTGGGGGCTCGATGCAGACACCTCTATCAATCATAAGCAACTTCTGTCAGCGATACACCCGGATGATGTTGCTTTAAGACAAGCTGCTCTTGAACAGGCAGCAGACCCGGACGGCAATGGCAGATACCATGTGGAATACCGTGTTATCCATTTAAAAGACGGCAGTGAACACTGGGTAGCGGCGGTTGGCAGAATGCATTTTCACAACGGACACCCGACCCGCTTGGTAGGGGTAGCGCGCGATATTACAGAACAGAGATCACTTGAAAAAAAATTGCAGGAACAACGAGACCAGGCGGAACAGGTTTTTACACAACAGGTAGCCGCACAGACTGCCTCGGCAATCGCTCATGAAATCAATCAGCCACTTGCCGCGATTTCTGCCTACAGTGAAGTTGCCCTGCATGCCTTGGAAACCAGCTCTATTGATACGGTTAAATTGCAACGTGCACTGGAAGGCTGCGTCACACAAGCCCAGCGTGCTGGCAATAGCCTGCATGAGCTACTGGCATTTCTGCAAAAAGGCGACCTGATTAAAAACCCGCTCAATATTAATGATGCAGTGAAAGAGGCGCTCAGTATTGCCAAAAGCAGCGGTTTTGGAAACTTTCGCAGCACTTTGAATCTAGAAAAAAATATCCGCCCTGTGCTTGGCAGCAGGACGCATGTGATAAAAATTCTGGTTAATCTGTTAAGAAACGCTGTAGAAGCCATGCAAAGTTCCGGCATGCTGACTGCTGTGATCACCATCAAGGTGCGAACAAATACTGAGACCAATATGGCACATGTTTCTGTACAGGACTATGGTCCAGGGCTCGCGCCTGATGTTGCAAACCGTGTGTTTGAACCATTTTTTACAACTAAAACTACCGGCATTGGCTTAGGCCTTGTTGTCAGCCGTGCTCTGGCCGAAGCTAACGGCGGTCAGCTATGGGTTGAACCCAGCACCAAGCCCGGCACTACATTCCATTTCACGCTGCCATTTGCGCCTGAATAAGATTAGCGCTGAATGAACGCATCACCCAAATGATAAATTTCAGACACATTTAAAAGATTTGCACTCGTTCATACTTCAAATAGTGCGCAACCAGTGCTTAATTGTTATCATCCATACTCAATTAATTAAGGCACGTTCTAATGAGTACATATCAGCAAATTGACCCGAATGATTTAGTCACGATGCGTTCATCAAAACCGGTTTTGCTGGTAGATGTGCGCAACGATGATGAAGTAGCACGCGGCATCATAGAGGGTGCCATACACATCCCCTTAGCCTTGCTTCCGCTCCAGAGTGACGCACTGAATAAAGCCGAAACCATCGTGTTTTATTGCCATAGCGGCGTCCGCTCAGCACATGCAGCAGCTTTTGCCGTTAACAAAGGCCATAAAAATGTTTACAACCTGTCAGGCGGCATCTTGAGCTGGGCGAGAGCAGGCTTGCCTTTTGTTGCAAATAACAATAAACCTAAAACTTAGAGGCCTGAAAATCACAAGCCAATTAAAAAAGGCAACAATATAAAGGGAAACAGAAAGAATGCAGTTTGATAAAGAAGTAGATGCCAGCGGACTGAATTGCCCGCTACCTATTTTGCGCTGTAAAAAAGGCTTAAGCGACATGGCGCCTGAACAGGTACTGAAAATAACCGCGACCGACCCTGGCTCAGTAAAAGACTTTAAAGCGTTCTGCGTACAGACCGGGCATGAGCTTTTACAGCTCGACGAACACGAAAAAACCTTCACTTTTTATATTAAAAAGCGTGTAGGCTGATTTCCATGCCGAGTGGTTGCAGCCAATAAAAAAGGTGCCTTGAGGCACCTTTTTTATTCAGTCAAACTTTAATTGCGTCAGACCCAAGCTTATTTCAGTTTTGACAACTGCGCCTGAAGTTTCTCAAGATTGGCGCTGAACTCCGCCACGCGGCCTTTTTCCTGCTCAACCACTGCTGCCGGCGCACGCGCTACAAAGCTCTCGTTACCCAGTTTTGCATTGGCTTTGCTGATCTCGTTTTCGAGGCGGGCGATCTCTTTACCCAAACGCTCTTTTTCGGCGGCAACGTCAATTTCAACTTTCAGCATCAGCTTAAAGTCATCCACCAGCATTACCGGTGCATCGGCTTCGGGCAGGTCAGCCACAATCGCCACATCTTCCAGCTTGGCTAATGCTTTTAAATATGGCGCATATTTTGCCAGTTTTTCAGCATCACCCGCTGCAATCAGCGGCACACGTGCTGCCGGTGAAATGCCCATCTCGCCACGCAGGCTGCGGCATGCGTCCACCGCCTGTTTCAGCAGTGCCACCCATGCCTCATCTGCCTCGTCTATCTTATTCGGCTGCGCTTTAGGGTAGGCTTCCAGCATAATGCTAGGGCCATTGCGACCGCTCATCGGGCCTATGGTCTGCCAGATTTCTTCGGTAATGAACGGCATGATCGGGTGTGCCAGACGCAGTATCGTTTCCAGCACACGCAGCAAGGTACGGCGTGTTGCGCGTTTTTCACCATCGCTACCATTCTGAATCTGCACTTTTGCCAGCTCCAGATACCAGTCGCAGTACTCATCCCACACAAATTCATAAATAGATTTTGCTGCCAGGTCAAAACGGTAGTCGGCAAAAGCACGCTCTACATCCGCCTCGGTACGCTGCAAGATGCTCACAATCCAGCGGTCAGCCTGTGAAAAGTCCAGATAACCTTCCGGCTTGGTTTTGCAGTCTTCCAGACCGTTATCCTGGCCTTCGGTGTTCATCAGCACAAAACGCGTGGCATTCCACAACTTATTGCAGAAGTTGCGGTAACCATCACAGCGCTGCAGGTCAAACTTGATGTCTCGCCCCGGTGAAGCCAGTGCCGCAAACGTGAAACGCAAAGCATCAGTCCCGTAAGCGGCGATGCCTTCCGGAAACTCCTTGCGGGTACGCTTTTCAATCTGCTCGGCCTGTTTCGGGTTCATTAGGCCGGTGGTGCGTTTTTTAATCAGTTCATCCAAACCGATGCCGTCGATCAAATCAATCGGATCAAGCACGTTGCCCTTGGATTTACTCATCTTCTGGCCTTCGGCATCGCGGATCAAACCATGCACATACACATGCTTGAACGGAATCTTGCCGGTGATGTGCGTAGTCATCATCACCATGCGCGCCACCCAGAAGAAAATAATATCAAAACCGGTCACCAGCACACTCGATGGCAGGTATTGCTGCAAGGCCACATTGGCCGCGTCTTTTTCAGGGTCGCCAGTCCAGTCCAGTGTCGAGAACGGCCATAACGCAGATGAATACCAGGTATCCAGCACATCGTTGTCGCGGGTCAGGCTACCTGTGTAACCATCTTTAGCCGCCAACGCTTTTGCAGCAGCTTCATCATGTGCTACATAAACTTTTCCATCTTCGGAATACCAGGCCGGGATTTGGTGACCCCACCATAATTGGCGTGAAATACACCAGTCCTGAATGTTATTCAGCCATTGGTTATAGGTGTTCACCCAGTTTTCCGGGTAAAACTTGATCTCACCGCTTGCCACTACATCCAGCGCTTTTTGCGTGATGGATTTGCCGTCGGCTGCGGGCTTGCTCATCGCCACAAACCACTGGTCGGTGAGCATAGGCTCAATAATGACGCCGGTACGGTCACCACGCGGTACTTTAAGTTTATGTTTATCTACCTTAACCAGATGGCCTTGGGTTTCAAGGTCAGTGACCACTTGCTTACGTGCCGCAAAACGCTCCATTCCTTGATATTGTTCTGGCGCAGCTTCATTTACAAAGCCTTGTAGATTCAGAATGCCTATCATCGGCAGTTTGTGACGCTGACCAACAGCATAGTCGTTAAAGTCATGCGCAGGCGTCACTTTTACCACGCCGGTTCCGAATTCTTTATCCACATAATCATCAGCAATAATCGGGATTTCACGGTCGCACAGCGGCAGCTTTACGTTCTGGCCGATGAGGTGTTTATAGCGCTCATCTTCAGGATGCACCATTACCGCCACGTCGCCGAGCATAGTTTCCGGACGCGTAGTTGCAACAATCAAGCTACCCGAGCCATCAGCTAATGGATAGCTGATATGCCACATGGAGCCATCTTCTTCTTCCTGCACCACTTCGAGGTCAGATACTGCCGTGCCCAGTTTCACGTCCCAGTTCACCAGACGTTTGCCACGGTAGATCAGGCCTTCGTTATAGAGGCGCACAAAAGTCTCGGTGACGGTTTTGTTGAGGCCCTCATCCATGGTGAAGCGCTCGCGTGACCAGTCAGGCGAAGTGCCTAAACGGCGCATCTGCTTGGTGATGGTGCCGCCTGAGTATTCTTTCCACTCCCAGACTTTTTCCAGGAATTTTTCACGGCCCAGGTCATGGCGTGACACGCCTTGCGCATCCAGCTGGCGCTCCACCACAATTTGCGTAGCGATACCGGCATGGTCGGTGCCCGGCTGCCACAGTGTGTTGTCGCCACGCATACGGTGGTAGCGTGTTAAAGCGTCCATCAGGGTCTGGTTGAAGCCATGCCCCATGTGCAGGGTGCCTGTGACATTTGGCGGCGGCAGCAGGATACAGAAATTATCCTGCTTGGATTGATCTAAACCGGCGGCGTAGTAGCCTTTGCCCTCCCAGAATTCATACCATTTGCTTTCTATGGTTTTAGGATCGAAGGATTTTGCTAACTCGTTAATTTCGGACATTTTTGAGAGGGATATTCAGTTGTTATAGCCCGCTATTTTATCACAGGCCAAACGTAGTGTTACGCGGCCAAATTATCAATAAAAACTGAAAGCAGGATAGCAAGACAAAAAAACGAAAAATGCACCCAAGCCCAGCGCTGGTAATGCTGTCGCAGCGCGTGCGGAGATATGCCGGATATTAGAAATAAGCGTTTATTGGCAGGCTTTGCAATCAGATGCATTTCACTTTGCAGTCGCTGTGCATGTTTGGCGCGCGCCTGCGCATACGCACTTTCACGCGCGAGCTCCCACTCATGCATATCAATCTCACCATCCCTATTCAGGTCGAACTGGTGTAAAAGCCTGGCTTTTGACTGTTTGAGCTGTGTAATCAGCTTGCCTGCATCCTGATGAATTTCAGCTTCTGTATTGATCTGGCTGCCGGTATCCAGATCACCCAGCACATAAACCGGGCTATCCGCGAACAATACATCTTCAATGTATTTATGGCCGTGCTGCACTACCACATGACGGCTGGCGGCAAACACCTCGGCACCTCTGGGATCAATCCGGCAAACGCCGGAGTCATCCTGCAACTCAAACAGCTGTTCACTGATGCGATAGTCGGCCAGTCGCCACATATAGTTTCTATCGCGGCTGTAAATCCACAACCTGAACCATACGCATTCCACACCGCGAATCGGGCTGCGTGTCAGTGTCAGGCTTTTAGATGTGCCGAACAATTCCACATAACCTTGAGCGGCAGAGGCAATGGTAGCAACTGGAATTTCTGACATACCGAGCAGGCGCTTGAAATTAAACGCCCATACCAGCATCGCCACCAGTGCACCGAGCACAAAAACCAGCGGTAATTGATTAATGTGATGGCTGCGAAGATCCAGAAAAATACCCGCCAGCACCAGCCCTGTATAAACACATAAGGCCAACGGGTTCAGGTAGTAACTGCTTAGTTGCCGCACTTAATTACTTTGCATTAAAGCGCTGGCCTACATCAATATCTGCGAGCTCTGCACTGGCAAACTGCAATAGATCGGCTTTTAAAAAACCAAACAATCTGGCGACAATTAAATCCGGAAACTGCTGGATACGCACATTATTGATATAAACGCTGTCGTTATAAAACTCGCGGCGGTCTGCAATCTGATTTTCAAGGCCGCTGATACGGGTTTGCAGCATCAAAAAGTTCTGGTTGGATTTTAAATCCGGGTAATTTTCGGCAACGGCAAATAAACCACCCAAACCTGCACGCAACATACCCTCAGCCTGACCCAGCGCAGTCACATCATGATGTTCACTTGCGGCATCCACTTGTTTGCGCGCCTGAATCACTTTTTCAAGGGTAGCCTGCTCATGCTGCATATACTGCTTGCAGGTATCAATCAGTTTAGGTAATTCGTCATTACGCTGCTTGAGCAGCACGTTGATGTTCGACCAGGCTTTTTCTACATTATTTCTGACACTGACCAAACTGTTATAAGTAATCACAAAATACAGCACCAATACTGCTAACACTATCCAAGCTACCATCTAAATATCCCCCTCGAAAAACTTATAATTTTTAGAAGTATAACTTAGGTTTGGCAAGCTTGGTTTTGCGACCTTTTTAGGTATTCAGCAACAGCGGGCCTGCTTTATCCCAGTAACGTGAAAAGCGCTGCAGGCGTTTATCGCTCATTTCAACATCCACTAATTTATCTACCGGCTGCCATTTGGTCAAAAATGGCGACAGCATCTCTTTAATTTTAGGGTTAGGCGTAGCCTGTGTAATCAGTTCGCCTACATTCCTTTGCAGCAATACTTCATAAGTGTCGCCGACCCAAACCTCAACATTCATCATCTCGCTCAGGCAGTCCATGACAAACTGCAATCGCTTGAGCGGCCAGCTGCCATATAGCTGCGGATCGAATACAAATATTTTAGGAAAAGGCTGATTCAGTACGCTATTGTTGGGCGACAACATTTCGTCGTGCACATAAACTGCGACCGCTTTGTGCATAGAGGCTGCTTTCATCGACACCGGTTGCAGCGGATATCGCTTTGCATCAGCACTTGCAGGCTGCGTAAATAAACGTGCTTGCAATGTTTCATAACTGGCATCAAACGGACAGTGCGCGGTGCAGCCTGCGCAATACTTTTCACCGGTATAGCGTGCCAGGTTTTCTTTATTGAAATAGTAAGGTTTAGAGCTGAATGTAGAAGCGACCCATTGCCACGATAAATGATTGCTGGCGATATCACCATCCAGCAAATGTGCTTCGAACCAGTCTGCCGCTTCGCGCCAGTCTATTTTAAGGTGATGCACAATGTAGCTGGCCAGCCACATGCGCGCATGATTATGCACATAGCCTGTAGTCAGCAAATCATCAATAAAAGCATCCATGCAGGGCAAACCGGTTTTAGCCTGCCGCACCGCATCCGTTAACGGCGCATACCCAAGCCCAACTTTAGGCGGCTCCATCTCGCTGTAGATTGCCTTGCCCCGAGCCATCCATACTTGGCGCCAGTAATCGCGCCAGGCAAGCTGCATTAGAATGTTTTCTGCAGTTAGGCCGAATTTGCTTTTAATTGTTGCGAATGTCTCGTTTAAAGTGAGGCAACCGTGTCTCAGGTAGGGTGAAAGATGCGTGACAGAGCCGTTTAAAAAATTGCGATTGCGGCCATAGGCAACTGCATCCACATTATTAAGTTTAGTCAGCGACTTTGAACGTCCACCCGCCCACCCATTAACAAGGTCATCTCCCTCAGCCTGCGGGAACACGCGCCTGGCATAATGCAGGCGCTCCATGCGATCATTAGGGATAGCGAGCCTTTGTGCAGGTTTCATGAATTTTTCTCCTACTTTCCAATCGCTAGTTTACTATTTTTTACTACCTGATCGGGTGGTATCGGCCATTAATTTTGTAATATGAATAGCAAAATACCATGCAATAATAGCTCTCTTAGCGATAGAATTATCATGAAAATTTAAATCTTCTTAAAAAGGAACAGCATGATAGAACCGATGTGGATTTGGGCAGTGTTAGGCATATTATTACTCAGCGCTGAAATCATGATAACCGGCACGTTATACACACTATGGTTCAGCATCTCGGCGTTGTGCGTTGCAGTTTTACTGTGGTTGCTTCCTGAGACTTCCTACGCCGTTCAGTTCACCGTTTTTGCTGTATTATCTCTGGGCTCTTTAGCCATCTGGCGTCGCTACTACAAAAAAACAGACATCAACTACCGAGTTGGTCAGGCACAGGGAGAGGAAATTGGCCGTGTCGGTATCGTTACTGAGGCAACAAGCGCCACACAAAACGGCACTATACGTTTTACACAGGGCTTAATGGGCAGCAAGGAGTGGGTCGCCGTATCCGATGAACCTATAGAAGTTGGCAGCAATGCCACCGTAGTGGCGGTAGAGGGCAATTCGCTAAGAATTACAAAAAATAACTAATGAATAAAATGAAGGAATTGAAATGACAGAATTTAGCTTTGTACTGATATTTTTGGTAATAGTCGCCATCGTTAAAGGTGTGCGCATTGTGCCGCAGGGCGAAGAATGGGTAGTTGAGCGCCTGGGTAAATTTGCCGGCGTGCTCTCCCCCGGGCTGCACGTCATCAACCCGATTTTCACTAAAGTGAGCTACAAAGTCACGACTAAAGACATTATTCTGGATGTGCCGGAGCAAGAAGTGATTACGCGTGACAACGCAGTGATTCTGGCCAATGCAGTTGCCTTCATTAAAGTCACTAAAATCGACCGTGCTGTTTACGGCATCGAGAACTTCCGCGAAGCAATGCGTAACATGGTTCAAACCAGCCTGCGTTCGATTATTGGCGGTATGGATTTAAACCAGGCACTGACTTCACGTGACCGCATTAAAGCCGAGCTTAAATCTGCGATTGCCGATGAAGCGCTGGATTGGGGCCTGACTGTAAAATCAGTGGAAATTCAGGACATCAAACCTTCACACAACATGCAGGAAGCAATGGAACGACAAGCTGCCGCCGAGCGTGAACGTGTTGCAGTGGTCACAGAAGCGGAAGGCGCGAAACAATCACTGATCCTGAACGCAGAAGCGCGCCTGGAAGCTGCGCGTAAAGATGCAGAAGCACAGATGGTAGCGGCGAAAGCGTCAGCAGAATCGATTAAATTCATTACCGAAGCCGTGAAAGAAAATAACTCATCTGCCATGTTCCTGTTAGGTGACCGTTACATTACGGCACTGCAGAACATGTCAGCTTCCGAGAACAGTAAAATTATAGTGATGCCGGGTGATTTGGTTGGTGCGGTTAAATCACTGGTTGGCGGTAAATAGTCCCGATGATTCCTTCCCCCTTCTAGGGGGAAGGCTAGGATGGGGGTCTAAAACTTACAAGCCATGTTAAGAGTTCCGTCCAATACCAAAAATTTTTCACGCAAATTACGCAGTGAACTGACCGCAGCGGAAACGCATTTATGGCAACATCTGAGAGCGCGTCAAGTATGTGGTAAAAAATTCAGGCGGCAGCACCCGATTGGAAACTACATTCTGGACTTTGCATGTATTGATGCAAAGCTGGCAATTGAAGTTGATGGCGGCCAGCACAATGAATTGCAAAGTCATGATAATCAACGCACTGCATGGCTTGAGATGCAAGGATGGAAAGTATTACGTTTTTGGAATAACGAAGTATTACAGAATATTGAAGGGGTGCTTGAGGTAATTTTTCATACACTAGAGGCTGATAAAGGTAATACTTCACCCCCATCCTAACCTTCCCCCTCCTAAGGGGAAGGCATCTGATGCACCACATACACTGCAAGCCGGGTCTTTACTCAGTCTGATCGTACGCCACTCCATGCTGAGCGCATCCAGTAACAGCAAACGCCCTTGCAGACTCTCACCAATATCCATCAGCAGTTTTAAAGCCTCTGCCGCCTGACAGGTGCCTATCATACCCACTAGCGGCGCAAATACGCCATTAGTGGCACAGCGTAGCTCTGTGTCCTCGCCGTTATCAGGAAACAGACAGTGATAGCATGGACTCAGAATCGAGCGCATATCGTACACCGTGACCTGCCCTTCAAAACCGATTGCAGCGCCTGAAACCAGCGGCTTTTTCAAATCCACACACAGCTTATTCAAGGTGTAGCGCGTAGCAAAGTTATCACTGCAATCCAGCACTACATCAGCCTGTGCAATCAATCTTGCAAAATCAGCTTCGGTAGATTTTTCGCACACGGTATTGATCTGTGCTTCCGGGTTAATTTCCAGCAGGGTTTTCTGCGCTGAAATCGCTTTATTAATCCCCACAGAAGCACTGGTATGCACAATCTGGCGTTGCAGATTGGTTAAATCCACCACATCAAAATCACAGATCGTGATTGTGCCAACTCCGCTGGCAGCAAGATACAAGGCTGCAGGAGAGCCTAAACCACCCGCACCTACAATTAATGCATGGCTATTGACGAGCTTGTCCTGCCCTTCATAACCGATTTGCGGCAAAAGGATGTGGCGACTGTAACGGAGGAGTTGGTTATCGTTCATAAAAACTAAGGTAATTGTCCTGCCGCAACCATGCGGTTCATAAGAATGTTCGCTGATATCCAGTTAACGCTATCATCAAATTCGTTAGCCGAACCTTGCGGTGTAGGAGTGTGGCTTACAAAAATGCCATTTGAAGTAGTATTTTCTGTCTCATCAGCGCCTGCCGGTGCCGGCATCTGGTTATCAGGCGAGGCCTGCACAGTATTAATCCCGCCAAAACCATTAGACCCATGGGAAGCAACCACTGCTACGGCGTTCATAGCAAGGGTGCCGGTATCGCTGTTAATGCGAATGTCTCCTGTTTCTGAGAGCCCGAAAAAAACAGTATTATTGGTAAAATCCGTGCTCACCCGATACCTGATATATCGACCCCATGCATCCTGTCCCCGAACGCCTAAAAGCTGCCAAGGCAAAACCCCTTCCAGCACTGCGCACTGGGAAGCGTTACGGGCACCTTCTGCGCCTGTGGGAACGGCACTGACATCCGGGCATGGCAGAAACTTATTGGCCAGAGCATACCCGATCAAGGCTTCTTTGGCTTCTTCCAATATGGCTTCGGTTTCCTGGGTTCGCCTCAATTCGACCTGAGCACTCAATGGGCTTAACAAACCAGCAATCAGCAATCCAAAAATCACCAAAACCATCGCCAACTCTACCAGAGTAAATCCACGCTGTTTCCGACAACACTTATCTGTTTTCATATTTATGGCGCTGAACAAGTCACTACATTCGCATTGGCTTCACAAGAAAAGCTTCCAAAGGCATCAGCCAAGGTGACTTTAATATGAGTAGCCGTTATATATTGATAAGTCGTCATTACAAACCATCCGTTATTTGTGAGCCATGTCCCTAGCGTTGGGTAGGTTAAATCCACCGCAGGATCATTATATGGCACAAATCCTGTCGCCAGCGTACAGTCTGCATTGCCATCGACAGTCTTTGCCGGACACGGATAATCATTATGGGGTGCACCTAGTGGGTATTGATAATATCGGAACAAGCCACTAGGCACGTCAACATTACCCACTATTTCCCGAACGATACGCTTTTTTAGCGGAGCGTAAAATTCTTTGGCAGTGATATAAACCAACTGATCGTTAAAATCATTGTCGGCCTTACCTAGTTTAAATGTGTAATTATCGCCAACGACATTCCCCGTTGCGTTATTCACGGCACCTCTGGCATCCAGGTAGTTACCGGCTAAAGAATCGCCCGGACAGTAATCACTGGCTTCCCCGCTACGGCTCTGACCATTGACCGGACTATTGGGCGCGATGATAACCGCAATGACCGGGTTAACATTTCCCAATGAGGCCTCATTATCATTCACCAAGGTTATCGTACCGGGAGTATTGCTATTGATTGGATTTAGCTTCCTGTTGGCAACCGTCATCTGGTTTCGAAAGTCAGGAGACAATGCATACCAGAGGCATTCACCGTAACCGTCTTTCAGCATCGGAACCCCTAGCTGCTTCCATGGCAGCCGCCCGATAAATGCTTTACAGTTATTACTACCGCTGGTATCGGCGCTACCATCATTATTATTCTCATAATCAGTACATGGCAGGGTGCCGGGCTTAGTACCATTTGTTAATGTATAACCGATCAGCGCGGCTTTTGCTTCTGCCAATGCCGAGGCAGTTGTTTTATCACGCTTGATTCTTACGGTGCTGCCATTCAACCCTGAAAACAGCGCTGCTGTAGCAATCAGCAAAAGAACCAGCATCAATAAGATTAATGCACTGCCATGCTGAAAAGAAAAGCTGGTACATCGGCTCTTAATCACCAACCGTCCCCGTCGCTTGCAGATTCAGCTGTTTTTCTTTCTCCAGCAGCCTAAGCTCACGAACCCGGTTGGTATCAGGCTCATACACCTGCCCGGCCTTCAGCTGCAGGCTCTTGCCAGTTGCCGGCACTCTCACTCCCAGGCTATCCGAAGCATTTTTAGCCGAACTTTTCTGTTTACTTAAGCGGCCAATTTCAACATTGTCCTGTGTAGTATTTTCCTGCACTGCTTTATTATTTACCCACAGCGTAGTAGATCCATCACTGCGCTTGACGTAACCTTGTAGCGTTATAGGTTCCGGCAGCTCATTGACTGCGGGTTCCGATGGCATGCTTTTCTGCGGCGTCACAACCACCAGCTTCTGGTTTTGCCGCAGAATATCCAGTCTTTTACGCTCGGCTTGGCTGCTGAACAAGCGGCCAAAATCGTCCTCTGCTGCAACCTGTAGTGGCATAGAAGCAAGCCCGATTAAGCAAACCGGCAGTAGATAAATAATTAACCCAGGCAGTTTATTCATATGGTGTTAAGGCGCCGAAGACACTTGTGAAGTAGCAGGCTCACGCAATGTCAGCCAATCCAGCTCGCACTGTGCATGCAAATTGGCAATCAATTGGTTACTCATCTGGCTGGCCGGATTAAGCCTGACAATTTCGCAGTCTCGCAAAATAAACGGGGCAGAATTACTTGATGTTAACGCTTCTATTAACTGCAGCAGATCTCCTTCATGCAGCATATCCAGGTCCAGCTTCATCACTGAGCGATTTAACGTAAAGCCACCCAGGTTCGCTGCAAATACCGGCGTGTACTTCTCTTGCGGGCTAATGCTGTATTTAATGCCGAAAAGTTTCTGGGTTTTGTGCTGCTCGCGTAAATGCTCTACCCACTCGATACGCTGCTCTTCGCCCACGAAGCCTTTGCTGATGAGCATCTGGTATTTGGGGAGATATTCAACAATCATATCTTTTTCTGCACCGGACAACTGATAGCGCTGACGCGCTGCATTGAGCAGGTTTTGCTGATTCTGTAGTGCGAGCTCCTGATTCTGATTGTAATACTGCGCCGCGCCAAACAGCGAAATCACTGCAATAATAACCGCTGCCAATATCAGCAAGGGCGTCTGTAACTTCTGCAAATCTTGTTTTTCTAAACTCATGGCTAGTTTACCCCGCCTGCATTCACCAACACCTGATCAGCGGGCTTGAGTATGACTTTTAATTTAAAATATGCCGGTGGTTTTTGTGCGGACTGCGCATCTGCGGTACTGCCTTGCAGATCTGCAAACGAGCTTACATTGACTGGTTCCTGTAACACTTCTACATTGGCCACTCTGGCATCTGTTTTTATATTCGCCATATAGTGGTTTACCGTATTAAGTGCCGCACGGTAATCTCCGCTGAAATCAGCAATCTCGGCGGTAAGAAACCCGATTTCATAAAGTGCCGCAGCATCCGCAGGCAACGTAAGATTGACATTTGTCTGAGCGTTATTTACCGCAGCGCTTGGCTGTGCCGGCATGGATTTGTCGTTATCTTTAACATTCACGTCATTACTTAACATCCAGCGCAGCCTGTCCAGCTGCACATTATCCAAAGACGCTTGATTTGACTGTTCCAGCGCTGCACTTAGCACCTGCATCATGCGCCGTGGCGATTTCAGATAAGCGGTAATTTTTTTGTCAAGTTCGACAGCAAGCTGTAACTCATTGGCGTTAATCGGCGTGACCGGGTAACTCTTGGCAACCTCCTGATAACGATGCTCCTGCACTACCGTATCCTGCACCGCCTGCTGATAAGCTGTTTGATTACTCAGGCCTTGCACAAAGACCCATGCAGATGCAAACACACCAGTAACACCAGCAGCCACTGTAACAATTTTGATGGCCTGCCTGATCTGCCTGAACTTAAAGTTTTTTGTAAGCTTTTCAGGTGCGAGGTTATCAACCAGATTGCCATTTGCCAATAACTGCATGTGCAGCAACTCAGGTTTTTGTAGCACCAGATCCAGAGGCAGACCCAGACCTTTTGCCATTTCAGTCGTATTAATATCCAGGCAATCCAGGCCCTGCTCCTGGCTAATGGCCTGCGATATATGCTGTGTGGACCCATCGGCACTTACCATGACCAGATTGATACGCGTTTCGAGCGAAATAAAACGCTTGCTCATCAAATAAAGCCGCGTTTTTTCAGTTTCTACCAGATAAAAGTAGGCTAACTTACTGGCATCGTCCGGCAGATTAGGCACCAGGCGGCTCATACTTAAGCGGCCATTATCAAAGTAGGTCTGGCGCAGGCCTGATGATAACTGCTCACACAACAGAATGTTGGGCGCAGTTAACTTATATTGCTTGATCAGTAACTTGCTTAACATCGGTAGCAGATACACACCTACCAGCTGTGCATCAACCTGCTGAATAACCGCTATCCAGCCCTCAATGAATTCATCATTATTCAATGCGGCAAACAGGTAATTGTCATCTTTACGCTTATCTTTATCGCGACTGATAAAGTGTGCTGTACGGTAATACAAACCACGGTAAAACTGATTCAGCTTGCGCGAGAGGAGTTCACGCTTGGCTGCGCCTGTAGTATGCGGCAGGCTCTCCAGTCTGTAATCTTCTTCAACGGCATCTACAATCAAATAGACCGGTATAGATGCATGCTGCTGCAGGAAGTTGGAAAAAGCCGCGTGTCCGCTTTCATCATTCACAAACCGCTGGCACCCCTGCAGTTTGCCGGCATACCAGACCCCAGCCAGTAAATTATCAGCTGTGGCACAAAGCACTATTTTGTATAAATTGCCTTTGAACATAGTCTGGTCAGTTAAAGTTTAAGCTTGCTGAATGAATCATAAACAGGCCCTAATACTGAGAACATGATAAAGGCGAGTATGCCACCTAATATTACTGTGAGTGCAGGCTCTATCATTTTCAGCATTTTCTGCATCGAGTCATTTACATCGCGGTCGTAAAAATAGCTGATATTCAATAATGACTTATCCAGCGCGCCTGTGTTTTCACCCACTTTAATCATACGTACCACCAGTTGCGGAAACAGCCCTGCATTACGAAAACTCTCGCTCATGGAATCACCTGCGTTAATCTGTGCATGCACACGCGTCAAGGCATCAGCCACCACCCGGTTACCTACAATGTTTTCACAAATCTTGATGGCATCCAGAATCGGAATACCGGTTTGATACATAAGCGCGAAATATCGCGCAAAACGCGCCATGATGATTTTATGCAGAATCGGCCCGGTGATCGGTAAGTTCAGCTTAAACAAATCAAAACGATAGCGCGCGACTGGATTGGACTTGATCACCGTAGCCAAACCGATGACAAGCACTATCGGCAGACCGATAATCAGCCACCAGTAATTAACAAACGCATTAGAAATGGCAATCAGTATTTTGGTGTTTAAAGGTAGCTCCTGCCCCATATTACTTAAAAACGACACCATCTGCGGCACGAGATACGTCATTAAAAACACCACGGCGAGCGACACCACAACAGCCACAAAAGCCGGGTAGGCCAGCAGCTTTTTCGTTTGCGACATCAGTTCATCTTGCCAGCGGATGGTATTAAACAGGTTATTCAACACCACTGGCAACTGGCCGGTGTGCTCACCTGCGGCAATCAAACTTACAAATACTTCGCTAAATACGCCCGGATGCTGTGCGAGCGCTTCTGACAGCATCTTGCCGCCTTCCACTTCAGAACTGACCGCGCCCAGTATCTTTTGAAAATAAAGATTGCTGCTGCTTTCACGTAAATCATTTAAACAATCCAGCAGCGGCACCCCTGCGC
>Ga0255338_1001294_pt1 | contig 49067 bp, 42 predicted proteins | sample MeOH1_35cm_T4_19_FD_203715 | JGI IMG/M metagenome (GOLD analysis project Ga0255338, IMG submission 203715) | Sandy soil microbial communities from University of British Columbia, Vancouver, Canada - MeOH1_35cm_T4_195 | ecosystem: Engineered > Artificial ecosystem > Sand microcosm > Unclassified ...
CGCTGACGTCCATGGACACGCCCTACCGCGCGTCGCCGTTCGCGCGCCTGAGCCGCGCCAACGCGCACGCCGATGTGGCGCTGGCCTGCGCGAACGCCCGCCGGTTCAGCGGCCCGGCCTACTCCAGCAGCTACTTCCTGCCCCAGTCCGACGGCCTGGGCGTGGAAGTGATGGAGCTGTGCCTGCCGCAGGTGACGGCCGGCCAGATCACGGGCTATGTGGTGGCGACCTATGCGCTGGGCGAAATCCTGGCCGGCCTGGTCGGGCCGCAGCTGATGCGCAGCCAGGAGATCTCGTTCACCGAAGCCGACGGCACCCGGCTGGCCTTGCATGGCGCGGCGCGGCGCGGCACCCGGGTGTTCAGTTCGCAGCTGCTGCTGGACCTGCCGGGCAACACGATGGTGTTGCGCATGGACAGCTGGCGCGGCGCGCCCGACCTGTTCCCGAACGTGCTCACGGCGCTGGTCACCGCGATGTCCATTGCGCTCGTGGTGGTGCTGGTCCTGCTGGGCAAGGACATGCGCCGGCGCCTGCGCGCCGAGCAGGACCTGGCCGACGCCCTGGCCTTCCGAAAGGCGATGGAAGACTCGCTGGTCACCGGGCTGCGAGCGCGCGACCTGCAGGGGCGCATCACCTACGTCAACCCCGCGTTCTGCGCCATGGTGGGCTTCTCGCCGGAGGAACTCCTGGGCAACACGATGCCGGCGCCCTATTGGCCGCCCGAACTGGCCGGCGAGTACCGCAAGCGCCAGGAAATCCGCCTGGCCGGCCAGCAGGTGCCGCCGCGCGAAGGCTACGAGTCGGTGTTCATGCGCAAGGACGGGTCGCGCTTTCCCGTGCTCATCATCGAAGCGCCCCTGATCAACCACCACGGCGTGCAGACGGGCTGGATGAGCGCGTTCCTCGACATCAGCGAGCAGCGCCGCGTGGAGGAAATCTCGCGCGCCAGCCAGGAGCGCATGCAGGCGACGGCGCGCCTGGCCACGGTGGGCGAAATGGCATCGCTGCTGTCCCACGAACTCAACCAGCCGCTGGCGGCGATCTCCAGCTACGCCACGGGCACCATCAACCTCCTGAAGGCGCAGCCGGCGCTGCAGCAGGCGGCCGCGGGGCCGGGCGACGCGGACGCCGCGCAGGCGAGCGCCCTTGCCGACATCGAAGGCGCCATGCGCCGCATCGCCGAGCAGGCCGAGCGTGCCGGCAAGGTGATCAAGAGCGTGCACGATTTCGTGCGCCGGCGCGACAAGGAGCGCGAGCCGGTGGAGCCGCAGGAGCTGCTGGACGCCATCATGCCGCTGGTGAGCCTGCAGGCGCGCAAGCTCGGCGTGCGGGTGGAGACGCGCTTCAGGCGCGGTCTGCCCGCCGTGCTGTGCGACCGCACCATGGTCGAACAGGTCCTGCTCAATCTCGCCCGCAACGCGATGCAGGCGATGGACCAGGCCCACGTGGCCGACCCCTGCGTGGTGATCGAGGTGCGCCGCGCGGGCTCGGCTGCCCAGGCCGGCGCCGGCAAGGGCTGGCTGGAGTTCTCGGTGACCGACCAGGGGCCCGGGATCCCGGAGCCCATCCAGCGCAAGCTCTTCACCCCCTTCTTCACCACCAAGGACGAAGGCATGGGCCTGGGTCTGTCGATGTGCCGCACGGTGGTCGAACAGCATGGGGGATTCCTCGGGTTCGAGAGCAACCGGCCGCAGGGTACGATTTTCAGGTTCACCCTCCCGGTGGACCCCGCCAGCCCCGAGCGCCCCGCCTGATGCAGCCCTCCCTCAACGCCACCGTGTTCATCGTCGATGACGACGCGAGCGTGCGCGACGCGCTGGCGTGGCTGCTGCGTTCGCGCCACCTCCTGAGCGAAACCTATGCCGCGGGCGAGGAATTCGAGGCCATGCTGGAGGCGGGCTATGCCGCTTCCCAGCCCGCGTGCCTGCTGCTGGATGTGCGCATGCCGGGCATGAGCGGGCTCGCCCTCTTCGACAAGCTGGCCGAGCGCGGCCTGGTGGAAGTGATGCCGGTGATCTTCCTGACCGGGCATGCCGACGTGCCCACGGCCGTGGACATGGTCAAGCGCGGCGCCTTCGATTTCTGCGAAAAGCCCTTCTCGGACAACGCGCTCGTCGACCGCGTCGAGCAGGCGTTGCGAAGATCCGACGAAGTGCTGGCGGCGCGGCGCGAGAGGACGCTCGTGCACGGCCGCCTCACCGAACTCACGGAACGCGAGCGCGACGTGATGCGGCTGGTGGTCGAGGGGCTGCCGAACAAGCTGATCGCCGACCAGCTCGACATCAGCGTCCGGACCGTGGAAGTCCACCGCGCCCGGGTCTTCGACAAGATGAACGTGAAGTCGGCCGTCGAGCTGGCCAACGTGATGCGCGGGCTCTAGCTAGGCTTTCTTGTCCTCGTCTTCGTCGCGCACAGGCTCGCCCTTCTTGCGGCCCGAGAACATCGTCCACCAGACGATCACGACCAGCAGCACCAGCGCCAGCAGCGCTTCGAGCAGAATCAGCAGCATGAACCGTTTCCTTGGGATTGCAGCCATTGTAGGAATGCTGGCGGCCTGCGGCAGCGTGCCGCTGCCGCCTCCGGACGGCATGCCGCCCGCGCGCCCGGGCGTGTCCGCGCTGCCCGGCGACTTTGGCCCGCTGCCCCCGCCGATCACCCAGGGCAAGAGCCGCTGGCAGCCCGTGCGCTGGGCGGAACTGCCGGGCTTTGCCGACGATGCGCTGCATGAAGCCTGGAACGCCTGGCTCAAGAGCTGCGAGCGCCCGGGCCCCGCCTTCGCGCCGTTGTGCGGCGAGGTGCGCCGCCTGTCCATCGCCACGCCCGCCGGCCAGCGCGAGTGGATGATGCAGCGGCTGCAGCCGTACCGGGTCGAGCCGCTGCATGGCGGGTCCGAAGCGCTCCTCACCGGTTACTACGAACCCCTGCTCGACGCCAGCCGCCAGCCGACGGCCCGCTATGCCGTCCCCCTGTACCGGCCCCCCGCGAACCTGGCCAGCCGCAAGCCCTGGTACAGCCGCCAGGAGATCGACACGCTGCCCGAGGCGCGGGCCGCGCTGCGCGGGCGGGAGATCGCGTACCTGGCCGACCCGCTCGACGCCCTGTCGCTGCAGATCCAGGGCTCGGGGCGCGTGCGCATCGCCGAGCCCGACGGCAGCGCGCGCATGGTGCGGCTCGCATTCGCCGCCACCAACGACCAGCCCTACCGCAGCGTCGGCGGCTGGCTGCTGCAGCAGGGGCTGCTGCGCGACGCCTCGTGGCCCGGCATCAAGGCCTGGGCGGCGCAGAACCCGCAGCGCGTGGGCGAGATGCTGTGGAGCAACCCGCGGGTCGTTTTTTTCCGCGAGGAGCCGATGAGCGATCTGGATGCGGCTTTCGGGCCGCGCGGGGCGCAAGGCGTCCCGTTGACGCCCGGCCGTTCGATCGCGGTGGACAAGGAAAGCATCCCCTATGGCACGCCGGTCTGGCTGGCCTCGACCGGGCCCGTGACGAGCCTGCAGCGGCTGGTGCTGGCGCAGGACACCGGCAGTGCCATCGTGGGCGCGGTGCGCGCCGACTTCTTCACGGGCTGGGGCCCCGAGGCCGGCGACCTGGCGGGGCGGCTCAAGCAGCCGCTGCGCTTGTGGGTGCTGTGGCCCCGCTGAGCCGCCTCGGGCCCGCCGCCCCACAAGAGGCCGTCCTCGCAGCACAATGACCGCCCTGCATGGCGTTCAAGGACAAGAACAATGGCGAAATTCATGGTGGCGACGGCAATGGCGGCTTTCTGCCTGGGGGGCTGCAGCTCGGTGGCCCCATTCCGGTCGGCGCCTCCCCCGCCGGACGGTGTTCCCGCGGCAACGCAGGCGTCCGGGACGGTGCGTTACCGCTGCGACCAGGGCGTCGCGTTCGCCGTGCGCTTCACGGACGACACGGCCCTGGTGGATGCGGGCCAGCGCGGCAGCGACGTGCTGCTGCGCGACGCGGGCGGCGCGACGCCGCAGCAGACCGTTTACAGCAATGCCCGCATGCGAGCGGAGTTCGGCCTGGGCGCGAGCGGGCGCGAGGCGATGCTGCGCTATGCGTCGCCGCCGGTGGCGGCGCACTGCGTCCAGGAGTGAAGATCAGCCAGGCGGAAGCGGCGCCAACAGGGCCTGCAGGTCCTCCGCGCTCACGGCGGAGATACTTTGCGTGCTGCCTTGCAGCAGGGCCGCGGCCAGTTCGCCCTTGCGCTGCTGCAGCGCCACGATCTCTTCCTCGACGCTGCCTTCGCAGATCAGGCGGTACACGAACACCGGCTTGTCCTGCCCGATGCGATGGGCGCGGCCGGTGGCTTGCGCTTCGACCGCCGGGTTCCACCAGGGGTCGTAGTGGATCACCGTGTCGGCGGCCGTGAGGTTCAGCCCCGTGCCGCCGGCTTTCAGGCTGATGAGAAAGGCGTCGGCCTCGCCGGCCTGGAAGCGGGCAACGGGCGCCGCGCGATCGCGCGTGCTGCCGTCCAGCCGCACAAAGCGCAGCCCGGCCTGGGCCAGCCTCGGCTCCATCAGGTCCAGCATCGCCGTGAACTGGCTGAACACCAGGACGCGCCGGCCATTCTCGCGGCATTCGTCCAGCAACCCCATCAGCGCATCCAGCTTGGCGCTGCCCGCCGCGGCGATCGCGGCGGCGCTCGCGCCTTGCGCCTTGGCCACCGGCAGCAGGCGCGGATCGCAACAGGCCTGGCGCAGCTTGAGCAGCGCATCCAGGATGGTGATCTGGCTGCGCGTCAGGCCCTGGCGTTCGACGGCGGCGCGCACCTTCGCGTCCATCGCCGCGCGCACCGTTTCGTACAGCTCGGCCTGCCGGCTTTCCAGCCGCACGGTCACCTGCGTTTCGGTCTTGGGCGGAAGTTCTGCCGCGACCCGCTCCTTGGTGCGCCGCAGGATGAAGGGTGCCAGGCGCGCCACCAGCTCGCCGCGTCGCTGTCGATCGTCCTGCCTTTCGATCGGGCGCCGGTACGCGCGCTCGAAGCGCTTTTCGTCGCCCAGCAGGCCCGGCATCAGGAAGCGGAACAGGGACCAGATCTCGCCCAGGTGGTTTTCCAGTGGGGTGCCGGTCAAGGCCAGTCGATGCCGCGCATCCAGGGCGCAAGCGGTCTGCGCGGCCTGGGTCCTGGGGTTCTTGATGGCCTGGGCTTCATCCAGCACGACGAGATGGAACGACTGTTTGAGCCAATGCCGGGCGTCACGCGCCAGCAGCGCGTAGCTGGTCAGCACCAGATCGCTGGCCGCGACCCGCTCGAAGAGGGGCGCGCGGTCCTTGCCGTGGACCGACAGCACGGAAATTGAGGGCGCGAAGCGCGCCGCTTCGCGTTCCCAGTTGGGGACGACCGAGGTGGGCGCCACCACCAGCACCGGGGCATCCATGCGCCGCGCTGCCTTCTCGGCCAGCACATGGGCCAGGGTCTGCACTGTCTTGCCCAGCCCCATCTCGTCGGCCAGCACACCGGCCAGGCCGTATTCGCGCAGGAACTGCATCCAGGCCAGGCCCTGAAGCTGGTAGCCGCGCAAGTCGGCCCGCAGACGGCGCGGTTGGGCCACCGTGTCGATGCCCGAGAAGTCGCGCAGGCGCCGCGCCAGCGCGAGCAGCGGTGCGGCACCCGAAAAACCGGTGCCGCTGTCCTGTTCGAGCCGCCCGAGCCGGGCCAGATCGAAGCGCGACAACTTCAGCGAGGCGGTGCCCGCAGAAAGCTCGCCGGCATCGAACAGCTCCAGCAAGAAGGCCAGCGCGGAACGGATGCGGGCGAGCGGCAACGCGATCAGGCGGCCATCGGTCGGGCACAGCATGCGGGGTCCGGGCTCGGCCGCGGGTTCAGTCGCCAGCAGCTCGCGCAGTCTCGGCACGCCGAACTGCGCCAGGGCGCTCGCCAGCAACGCCACCAGGTCGAAGCGCTCGCGACCGAATTTCACGCCCAGGCGCAGGTCGAACCAGTCCGTGGTGGAGCGCTGTACCGCACCTTCGAAGGCGTCCGGCTCGACCGGTCGCAGGGGCCAGTCAGCCGCGTAGTCCAATGACCAGCCCTCGCGTTCCAGCTGCGCCGCGTCCTGCGCCAGGAAGCCCAACACAGCGTTCTGGTGCGGCCAGCGCCAAGTCGGAGGCTCGGGCCGCGCGTTCCAGCCGGTGGCCTGCGGAGCCGGGCTTAGCCGCAGTGCGTTCAGCCGGCCGACCGCGGCCTGCTCCTGCTCGTGGTTGCGGCGCATGAAGCGCTGCACACCATGCTCGGATGCGAGCGGAATCAAAACGGCTTCATCCTGTAGCGAGACGACTTTGACGCCATAGCGGAACGACAGCGCCGCGCGATAGTCAACGCTGGCCGTTGGCGACCGGCCTGCGCGGCCTCTGCGCTCGACGCGCACGTGCAAATACAGCAATGGCTGGGGCTTGCCCTCGGTCACCTCCACCGGCACTTCGGGCGCAGGCACGCCCGCCTGTTCCGCCAACAGCTTGAAGCGCGCCGCAGCGGCAACGTCGAGCGCCGGCGCTGCCGCCAGCAAGCGCAGCCATGGCGCGGGCAGCGGCGACTCGGCGGGCACCAGCTGGCTGCCGGCAGGGCTGTCGCTGAGCAGGGCTGCCCACGGCGATTCGGCCACTAACACTTCGGCAGCCTGTCCCGGAGTCAAACCGGGCACTTCAAGTCGTACCCGCCAGGTGCCTTCAGTTTCCTGCCAGTGCAGGCCGACCTGCCGTGCCGGGCCGGGCGACAACCGCGGGCCATCGGTCGCCCGCCAATGCAGCCGGCCAGTGGCCAGCAGGCTGCGCAGGGCCTGGTCCGCGCCCTTGCCCGCGAGCAGGGGCTTTTCGTGTCCCGCATAGTAGGTGTTCAGCCCTTTGACGAAGCGCGCGACAGCGCTGAAAGCTGCGAGATCTTCGTCCTTGGCAAAACCCGGCGGGTTGGTGTACGCGTTGTGGAAGTTGTTCCATTCCTCTTCGCCGCCGACGGTGCCGTCTTTGCGCAAGCGGCGCTTGACGGCGGACACCCGAACGCCGCCGGCATCCGGCGCGATGGCGAAATGCAGCTCATGTGTCGCGTTGGCAGGGCCGGACGAGGTGGCCTTGTGCGTCGGCTCCAGCCTGGCCAGTGCCTCGGCCTCCTGCAGCCAAACCTTGGTGGCCCTTGAGGGCGGTGCGACCGGGCCCGCGGCCCGTTGCGCCGCCGGCGTAGCCGAGGAGACGACCGCGAGCTTGCGCTGCGTCCATACCAGCAGGGCCGCCGCCGCGTGCTTGCATTGCCACCCGTAAGGGCAGCTGCATTCCGCCGAGAGGCTCTCGCCCTTCTGGTCGGGCAGGCGGATGGTCAGTTCATATGGATGGCGGTCGGTGCCCTGTACCCAGGCGTGCAACTCGCCGGACACTGGGTCATGCCTGACCTCCTGCACGGCGCCGCTGTCGCCATAGCGTTGAGCTCGTTCCAGCACCTGCGGCTCGAACCAAAGAGGCAGGTTCCGTTGAACGGTCCTTGCGACTGCTGTCGGGTCGGGCGCTGCAAGCGAATCCATGGTGTGCGGAGTTTTGACTGGGATTTGACGGGACTGTAATGCCCCGCCGGGGAGCGCTGACCTACGCCGCCTTCGCGCCCAGGTGCGCCAGCGGCAGCCGGCTGCTGGCCTTGACTTCGCCCAGCGAGAAGCTGGTGTGCAGGTCCTTCACGTTCGGCAGGTTGATCAGCACCTTGCGGGCGAACTGGGAAAAGGTGTCCAGGTCGCGCGACACGACCTGCAGCTCGAACGTGCCCGCGCCGCTGATGTAGTGGCAGGAGACGATCTCCGGGATCCGGCGGATTGCCTCCTCCATCTCGCGCGTGAGCTCGCCGGTGTTGCGGTCGGCGTCCAGCCGCACGAACGCCAGCACACCCAGGCCGATCTTGTGGCGGTCGATCTCGGCGCGGTAGCCCTTGATGTAGCCGGCCTCCTCCAGCGCCCGCACCCGCCGCCAGCAAGGCGCCGCCGACAGGCCCACGCGCTGCGCCAGTTCGGCATTGGAGAGACGCCCTTCGGCCTGCAATTCGTTGAGGATGGCGATGTCGAACTTATCGAGTGTTTCCATGAATGGATGTTTCAAGCATGAATCTTGCTCATCCTACCAATTGCAGGGCATAGAAAGCAAAGACTTATCTCGAGCACGGGCATACACTTTGCAGTCCACTAGAGGCGTCAGCCTACCCGGCGGCCGCCATTCCGTCCCTGGCCTACAAGGCCCAGAAAACCCTCGAATCGCTGGAGACAAGACGTCCATGAACGCCCCGCTGCCCGAACACATCCGCAAGGCCCTGGAAACCGTCACGCTCGACGACAAGTATTCGCTCGACGACGGCCGCGCTTTCATGAGCGGTGTGCAGGCGCTGGTGAAGCTGCCGATGCTGCAGCGGCTGCGCGACGCGCAGGCGGGCAAGAACACCGCGGGCTTCATCAGCGGCTACCGCGGCTCGCCCCTGGGCGGCTACGACCAGGCGCTGTGGAAGGCCGGCAAGTACCTCAAGGCGCAGAACATCGTGTTCCAGCCCGGCGTCAACGAAGAGCTCGCAGCCACCGCGTTGTGGGGGACGCAGCAGCTGGGATTCGCGCCCGCCGGCACCCAGAAGTTCGACGGCGTGTTCGGCATCTGGTACGGCAAGGGCCCGGGCGTGGACCGCAGCGCCGACGTTTTCAAGCATGCCAACATGGCGGGCACGACGCCCTGGGGCGGCGTGATCGCCGTGGCGGGCGACGACCACGTGGCCAAGAGCTCGACGGCCGCGCATCAGAGCGACCACATCTTCAAGGCCTGCGGCTTCCCGACCTTCTTCCCGGCCAGCGTGCAGGAGATCCTCGACCTCGGCGTGCACGCCTTCGCGTTGAGCCGCTACGCGGGCGTGTGGTCCGGCATGAAGACGATCCAGGAGATCGTCGAATCCGCGGCGACGGCGATGATCGACCCCGAGCGTGTCGAGATCAGGATCCCCACCGACTTCGAGATGCCGCCCGGCGGCGTGCACATCCGCTGGCCCGATACGGCCCTGGAACAGGAGGCGCGCCTGTTCGACTACAAGTGGTACGCCGCGCTCGCCTACATCCGTGCCAATCGGCTGAACTACAACGCCATCGAGGGCCCCAACGACCGCTTCGGCCTGATTGCAAGCGGCAAGGCCTACAACGACACGCGCCAGGCACTGATCGACCTGGGCCTGGACGACGACACGTGCCGGCAGCTGGGCATCCGACTGCACAAGGTCGGCGTGGTCTGGCCGCTGGAGGCACAGGGCACGCGCGAGTTCGCGCTGGGCCTGCGCGAGATCCTGGTGGTCGAGGAAAAGCGCCAGGTCATCGAGTACCAGCTGAAGGAAGAGCTCTACAACTGGCGCCCGGACGTGCGCCCGGTGGTGGTCGGCAAGTTCAGCGACGCCGGCGGCGAGATGTCGGGCGGCGAATGGTCGCAGCCCAACCCGATCGGCGACACGCTGCTGCGCGCCAACGCCGACCTGTCGCCGGCGCTGATCGCCCGCGCCATCGCGCAGCGGCTGAAGAAGATGGGCGTGGACGGCGACATGGGGGCGCGCATCGACGCGCAACTGGCGATCCTCGAGGCCAAGGAGCGCTCGATGCAGGTGCTCGAGGTCAAGGGCGACCGCGCGCCGTGGTTCTGCTCGGGCTGCCCGCACAACACTTCCACCGTCGTGCCCGAAGGCTCGCGCGCCATGGCCGGTATCGGCTGCCACTTCATGGCGACCTGGATGGACCGGTCCACCATCGGCTTCACGCAGATGGGCGGCGAGGGGGTGCCGTGGGTCGGCCAGCAGCCGTTCTCGACCGAGAAGCACGTGTTCGCCAACCTCGGCGACGGCACCTACTTCCACAGCGGGCTGCTGGCGATCCGCCAGTCGATCGCCGCCGGCGTGAACATCACCTACAAAGTCCTTTACAACGACGCGGTGGCGATGACGGGCGGCCAGCAGGTCGGCGAGCGGCCGGAAGGCCATTCGGTGATCCAGATCGCGCACAGCCTGGCCGCCGAGGGGGTCACGCGCGAGGTCATCGTCACCGACGAGCCGGAAAAATACACAGTGGCGAAGCTGCCGCCGGGCGTCGAGGTGCACCACCGCGACGAGCTGGACCGCATCCAGCGCGAATTCCGCGAAATCGCCGGCACCACGGCCATCATCTACGACCAGACCTGCGCCACCGAGAAGCGCCGCCGCCGCAAGCGCGGCACCCTGGTCGACCCGGCCGTGCGCGTGATGATCAACGACCTGGTGTGCGAGGGCTGCGGCGACTGCAGCGTCAAGAGCAACTGCCTGTCGGTCGAGCCGCTGGAGACCGAGTTCGGCCGCAAGCGCACGATCAACCAGAGCACCTGCAACAAGGACACCAGTTGCCTGAAGGGCTTCTGCCCGAGCTTCGTCACCGTCGAGGGCGGCCAACTCAAGAAGAAAGCCAAGGAGAAGGCAGCCTCGCCGTTCGAGCTGGGCCCGCTGCCGGACCCGCAGCTGCCTGCGACCCACGGCGCCTACGGCATCGTCGTGGCTGGGGTCGGCGGCACGGGCGTCATCACCATCGGCCAGCTGCTGGGCATGGCGGGCCACATCGAAGGCAAGGGCATCGTGACGCAGGACTCGGCCGGGCTGGCCCAGAAGGGCGGCGCCACCTGGAGCCATATCCTGATCGGCGAGCGGCAGGACGACATCCGCACCACGCGCGTGAGCATGGCGGCGGCCGACCTCGTCATCGGCTGCGATCCCATCGTGTCGGCGGGCAAGGAAACCGTGCTGCGCATGCGCGAGGGACGCACCCGCGTGGCCCTCAATTCCCACAGCACGCCCACGGCGGCTTTCGTGAAGAACCCGGAATGGGCCAATCCGTCGGACGCCTGCGTCGGCGAGATCGCCAAGGCCGTCGGGCCGGAAGCGGTCGGAACTTTCAATGCCGATGTGGCCGCGACCAAGCTGATGGGAGACAGCATCTACACCAACCCGATGATGCTGGGCTACGCGTGGCAAAAGGGCTGGATCCCGCTGGGCCGCGAGTCGCTGATGCGCGCCATCGAGCTCAACGCGGTGGCGGTCGACAACAACAAGGCCGCCTTCGAGTGGGGCCGCCGCGCCGCCCACGAGTGGGCGTCGGTCGAGAAGCTGCTGGCGCCCGCGCAAGTGATCGAATTCAAGAAGCGCGAAACGCTGGAGGGCCTGGTGGCCCGCCGCGCGGAGTTCCTCACGGACTACCAGAACGCGAGCTACGCACGCGCCTACCGGGAGTTCGTCGAGAAGGTCCGGCAGGCCGAAGCCGCCCTGGGCAAGACCGCCCTGGCCGAAACCGTGGCCCGTTCGCTGTTCAAGCTCATGGCCTACAAGGACGAGTACGAAGTGGCCCGGCTGCACGCGGAGACCGGGTTTCACGAGCGCATCGCGGCGATGTTCGAGGGCGACTACAAGGTGAACTACCACCTGGCCCCGCCGCTGACCGCCAGGCGCAACGAGAAGGGCGAACTGCAGAAGCGCAAGTTCGGCCCGGCCATGCACACCGCATTCCGCTTTTTGTCAAAGCTCAGGGGCCTGCGCGGCACGCCGTTTGACATTTTTGGCAAGACCGAGGAGCGGCGGACCGAACGCGCCCTGATCGGCGAGTACCGCCGCAGCATCGAGCAGGTGCTGGCGAAACTGTCCCCGGGCAACCACGCCCTGGCGCTGGAGATCGCCCGGGTCCCGGAACAGATCAAGGGATTCGGCCATGTCAAGGAGCGCAACCTCGCGGCCGCCCGGACGCAGTGGGACTCGCTGATGCGGCAGTGGGAGCAACCCCCCATTGAGCGCGCTGCCGCATAGGCCCTTCCGGGGGTGGGTTACAACTTATTACCGGCACCCCCGCGGCTTACAATCGAACGCTTTGCGCCCTGCGGCACATTAGTGTGCCGGCTTGATCGCGGGCGTATTTCAACGAGATCACCCATCCTGGAGCCGCTGTGTTCATTTCTTCCGCCTTTGCCCAGACCGCCTCCGGCGGCGACATGCAATCTTCCCTGATGAGCATGCTGCCGCTGGTGTTGATGTTTGTGGTCCTGTACTTCGTGATGATCCGGCCGCAGATGAAGCGGCAGAAGGAGCATCGCGCCATGATCGAGGCGCTCGCCAAGGGCGACGAGGTCGCGACGGCCGGCGGCGTGATCGGCAAAGTGACGAAACTGGGCGATGTCTACCTCGGCGTGGAAATTGCTGCCGGGGTGGAAGTCCAGGTGCAGCGCAGCGCCGTCGTGCAGGTGCTGCCCAAGGGAACACTCAAGTAAGGTTGAGCGTTCAGCGCCGAGGGTTGGGCGAATCAAGACGCTTCGCTCCCCTCGAACGCTCGACGCCTGACGCCCAACGCTCAACGACATGAATAGATACCCGGTCTGGAAGTACGCGATCATCGTGATCGCACTGCTCATTGGCGCGATCTACACGCTGCCCAATTTCTTCGGCGAAGCACCGGCCGTGCAGGTGTCGAGCGGCAAGGCCACGGTCAAGGTGGACGCCACGACCCAGGCGCGCGTCGAGCAGGCGCTCGCCGCCGCGGGCATCAAGGCCGAAGCCATCACGCTGGACGTCAACTCGGTCAAGGTGAGGCTGGAGAACGGCGACACCCAGCTCCAGGCCAAGGACGCGATCCAGAAGGCGCTGGTGCCGGACCCGACCGACCCGACCTACGTCGTCGCCCTGAACCTGCTGTCGGGCTCGCCGAAATGGCTGTCCGCGCTGCACGCCGCGCCCATGTACCTCGGGCTGGACCTGCGCGGGGGCGTGCACTTCATGCTGCAGGTGGATATGCAGGCGGCTCTCACGAAGAAAGCCGAGGCGCTGTCCGGCGACTTGCGCACGCTGTTGCGCGAAAAGAGCATCCGCCATGCCGGCATCAACCGCAATGGCCAGGCCATCGAGGTGCGGTTCCGCGACACACAGACGCTGGAGGCCGCGAAGGCCGTGCTGGCCGACCAGTTCCCCGACCTGCAGTCCGCCAGCGTCCCCGAGGGCACCGACTACAAGCTGACCGCGACCATCAAGCCCGAGGCCGCGCGCCGCATCCAGGACCAGGCGCTCAAGCAGAACATGGTCACGCTGCACAACCGGATCAACGAGCTCGGCGTGGCCGAGCCGGTGATCCAGCAGCAGGGGCAGGACCGCATCGTGGTGCAGTTGCCGGGCGTGCAGGACACGGCCAAGGCCAAGGACATCCTGGGCCGCACCGCGACGCTGGAAGTGCGCATGGTGGACGAAAGCAGCGACGCGCGTGCGGCGGAAGTCGGCAGCGGCCCCGTGCCCTTCGGCACCGAGCGCTACCTGGAGCGCACGGGCCAGGCGGTGGTCGTCAAGAAGCAGGTGATCCTCACGGGCGACAACCTCACGGACGCCCAGCCCGGCTTCGACAACCAGACCCAGGAAGCCGCGGTGCACCTGACGCTGGACGCCAAGGGCGCGCGCATCTTCAAGGACGTGACGCGCGAAAACGTCGGCAAGCGCATGGCCATCCTGCTGTTCGAGAAGGGCAAGGGCGAAGTTGTGACCGCGCCGGTGATCCGCAGCGAAATCGGCGGCGGGCGCGTGCAGATTTCCGGCCGCATGACCACGACCGAGGCCAACGACGTCGCGCTGCTGCTGCGCGCCGGTTCGCTGGCCGCGCCGATGGAGATCATCGAGGAGCTCACGATCGGCCCCACGCTCGGCGCCGACAACATCACCAAGGGCTTCCACAGCGTGGCCTGGGGCTTCCTGGCCATCTGCGCTTTCATGGCCGCCTATTACATGCTCTTCGGACTGTTCTCGGGGATCGCGCTGGCGGTCAACCTGCTGCTGCTGGTCGCCGTGCTGTCCATGCTGCAGGCGACGCTGACGCTGCCCGGCATGGCGGCGATGGCGCTGGCGCTCGGCATGGCCATCGACTCCAACGTGCTGATCAACGAGCGGATTCGCGAGGAACTGCGCAACGGCGCTTCGGCCCAGGCGGCGATCCACGCCGGCTACGAGCGCGCCTGGAACACGATCTTCGACTCCAACATCACGACGCTGATCGCCGGCCTGGCGCTGCTGGCGTTCGGCTCGGGGCCCGTACGGGGTTTCGCGGTGGTGCATTGCATCGGCATCCTCACTTCGATGTTCTCCGCGGTGTTCTTCTCCCGCGGGCTGGTCAACCTCTGGTATGGCCGCAAGAAGAAGTTGAAGACCGTCTCGATCGGCACCGTATGGCGTCCGGACGGCGATAGCGCTATAACCAAGGCCGAATAAGGGACCGATATCCATGGAGTTCTTCAAGATCCGCCGCGACATCCCGTTCATGGAGAACGCGTTGATCTTCAACGTGATCTCGGTGCTGACGTTCGCGGCCGCGGTGTTCTTCCTCTTCAGCCGGGGCCTGCACCTGTCGGTGGAATTCACGGGCGGAACGGTGATGGAGGTGAGCTATTCCCAGCCCGCCGACGTCGAGAAGGTGCGCACCACCGTCGCCGGCCTCGGCTTCGCCGACGTCCAGGTGCAGAACTTCGGCACCTCGCGCGACGTGATCATCCGGCTGCCGGCGCAAAAGGGTGTGAGTTCGGCGCAACAAAGCGAGAAGGTGCTGTCCGCGCTCAAGTCGCAGGATCCCGCCGTCACCTTGCGGCGTACCGAGTTCGTCGGGCCGCAGGTGGGTGAGGAACTGGCCACCGACGGCCTCAAGGCCCTCGCCATGGTGATCGTCGGCATCATGATCTACCTGGCGTTCCGCTTCGAATGGAAGTTCGCCGTCGCCGCCATCATCGCCAACCTGCACGACGTGATCATCATCCTGGGCTTCTTCGCGTTCTTCCAGTGGGAGTTCTCGCTGGCGGTGCTGGCGGCCGTGCTGGCGGTGCTCGGCTACTCGGTGAACGAGTCGGTCGTGATCTTCGACCGGATCCGGGAGAACTTCCGCCGCTACCGCAAGATGACCACGGTGCAGATCATCGACAACGCCATCACGTCCACCATCAGCCGCACCATCATCACGCACGGCTCCACGCAGGTGATGGTGCTCTCGATGCTGCTGTTCGGCGGCGCCACGCTGCATTACTTCGCGATGGCGCTGACCATCGGCATCCTGTTCGGCATCTATTCGTCGGTGTTCGTCGCCGCCGCCATCGCGATGTGGCTCGGCATCAAGCGCGAGGACCTCGTGAAAACGTCCCTGGCCAAGAAGGACGAAGACCCCAACGACCCCAACGCGGGCGCCACCGTCTGAGGCGGGACGCCAGGTGAATGCGCCGCAATTGCCACCTGCCACCGGGGCGCGGCTCGCGCGCCAGGCGCGCGAGCAGTTCGTGGCCCGGGCGCAGGCGGCGATCACGCCGATGGTGCAGGCCATCCGCAGCCGGCTGAGCGAGCTGGTGGAGACCAGTGCGAGCTCCCGCGAGATGCAGGAGCGCCGCGACGCGATGATGGATTTCGACCGCAAGGGCAAGGCCTGGGCCCAAGGCACGGTCAAGGCCTGGCAGAAGGCGGTGGTCCCGCCCACGGCGACGGCGCGCATCCGGCTGGAAACGGGGAACCTGGAGCTGATCGGCGACGACGTCATGGAGCGCAAGATCCTGTCGTCGCGGCTCGCCCTGGCCATCCAGGAAAAGGCCACGTGGGAGCTCAACGACCTGCGGCTGCGAATGCAGTACCTGGAAGGCGGCGACGAACTCGCGAGCACCGACGTGCTCCGGCCGGAGGCGCTGTCGCAACTGCTCGTGGAGCAGTGGGGCGGCGCGGAGCTGTCGGCCGAAGCCTTTGCCCTGATCCAGGACGTGATCCAGCGCCACCTCCTCCAGAACGTGCCCGAGGCCTTCAAGCTGACCAATGAATTCCTCGTGGGCCAGGGTGTGATGCGCGACATCGACCTGAGCTCCCGCGTGCGGCGAGGCGTGTCTGCGCCGGTTGGGCGCAAGCCCGAATCGCAGCACGACGCGGCAGCGAACAGCCCCGACGGCGGCGGCTGGTCCGGCGCCGGGCCCGGCCCGGGGCACGGTCATGCAGGCGGCCAGGGTGCGGGCCACGGTCATGCAGGTGGCCCGGGCGCGGGCCACGAAGGAGGCCAGGGTTTCGGCGGTGGTGGCGGCGGCGGGGGCCACGGCGGGGGCCACGGCGGCGGCTACGGCGGCGGCTACGGCGGCGGCTACGGCGGCGGCGCCCATGATGGCGGCATGGGTTACGGCTCCCGCGGAATGGGGGAAGCCGGCGGAGGCGGCACTGGAATGGGCGGCGCGCAGGGCGGCGCCGGCGGACAGCCGTACGGGTCGCAGGGTTCCGGGCAGCGGCAAGGGGGCATGGGGCAGGCCGGGGGGGCGGGAGGGCGCGGCGGCGTGCACGACGAGACCAGGCTCATGACGTCCAGCCCGCCGCTCGCGCGCGCCAGGGCGCGGGCTTCGGGCGTGCTCGGCCAGCTCAAGCGGCTGCTCACGGACCGGGTGGCCGGGTTCGACAATCCGCCGACCCGGCCATCGCCGGCGCTGGCTGCCGCCCTGTCGCAACAGGCGACGGAAGTGCAGTTGACGCAGGCGCAGGGCGCCGCGACCGCGCAGGACATCGTCATTTACGACGACGCGGCCGTGCAGCAGGTGGCGGTGGACCTGCGGCGGCGCACGGGCGAGCTCAAAAAGAAGGCCGAGACGTCCAACGAGAAGGCCATCATCGAGATCGTGGCGCTGATGTTCCAGAGCATCCTCGCCGAAGAGCGGATCCCGGCGGCCGTGCGCGTCTGGTTCGCCCGGCTGCAGATGCCGGTGCTTCGCGTCGCGATCGGCGAGCCGGAATTCTTCGGATCGCTCGACCACCCGGCGCGCCAGCTGATCGACCGCATGGGGTCCTGCGTGATGGGGTTCGACGCCGCCACGATCGGCGGCAGCGCGCTGGAGGCCGAGATCAAGCGCGTCGTCCAGGTGATCGAGCAGTACCCGGAAACCGGCCGACGCGTGTTCCAGCTTGTCTACGACGAGTTCCAGAAATTCCTCTCGCGCTTCCTCACGGACAGCGCGCCGACGCAGCGCGTGGTCAGCGTGGCGCAGCAGGTCGAGCAGAAGGAGACGCTCGCGATCCAGTACACGATCGAGATGCGCAGCATGCTGGCCGACCTGCCGGTGCGCGAGGAGATCCGCGAGTTCCTGTTCAAGATCTGGGCGGAGGTGCTGGCGCTGTCGGCGGTGCGCAACGGCCCGCAGCACGAGGACACCCTCGCGCTCAAGGCCTCGGCGTCGGAGCTGGTGTGGGCCGCGAGCGCCAAGCCCAACCGGCAGGAGCGCGCCAAGGTGATCCAGGACCTGCCCCGCCTGCTGCAGCGGCTGCGCCAGGGCATGACGCTGGTGGGTATCCAGGGCAAGGCCCAGGAAGGCCACATCAAGGTGATCGGCGACACGCTGGCCGATGCGTTCCTCTCCAAGACGGAGGCCATCCCGCATGCGCAGATCGAAGCGATGGCCAAGCGGCTCGCACACCTGGAGGATTTCGTCGCCAATGACCCGGCCACCGACCTGCCGCTGGACGCCGAGAGCATCGAGATGATGCTGGGCATCGATGCGTCCAGCATCGAGGTTGTCTCGGACGGCGGCTCGCGCCCGAGCGCGGCGATGCTGGCATGGGCGTCCGAGCTGCAGCTGGGCAACTGGTTCGCGCTCGACCACAATGGAAAATCGGCGCAAGTGCAATACGTGTGGCGCAGCGATCGCAGGCAGCTGCACCTGTTCGCCGCGCCGGGCGGCCGCAGCTACCTGGTCCAGGCGCGGCGGCTGGCTGCCTACCTTCAGGCGGGCTTGCTGCTGCCGGCGGAAGAGGAAGCGCTCACCGTACGCGCCACTCGCGATGCGCTGGCCAAGCTGGACGCGAACCCCGAACGTCTTCTGCAATAAGCTGCGCAAGGAGAAAACAAGGGCCGCGATGCGGCCCTTGTCCCTGGGTGGCGACGAGCGCCGGTCAATGGGCCAGCCGACCGTCCGCCGGGTCGCAGAGCTCGTCGAGCACCAGCGCGTCCGGCTCCTCGCCGAAGCTCCAGTACACCATCAGCACGATGATCTTGAGATCGTCGAGCGAGACCGGGTCGCCGGGCGCGGCCATGGCCCGGTCCAGGACGATCTCGCGCATCGGGGCGGGCAGCACGCCCGAGGACTCGAGGAAGGACACGAAGCCCAGGCATTGCGCGCCGAGGTGATCCTGTTCGGCCACGGAGAAGACGCGCATGCTCGATTTCGATTGAGGCGCCGCCGGGCGCGGCGGCTGGTCGGGCGTTGCGAGGCCACCCCGCGAACTCCGGGCGGCGAGGTTCAGGCCATCCAGCCACACCAGCGCATCGTGGATCTCATCGGGCTCGAACCCGTGGGCGCTGAGCTTGCGGCCCAACTGCGCCAGCTCGGGACAGGCATCGCCGCGCCAATAGTGTTCGTAAACGAAAACGAGCACTTCAAACATGCTTCCAATATAGCCCAGAACCCCGGCCGCGAAGGCAACGTGGATCAACGCGGTGTTGCGCGCAGACCTCACGCCGCCGCGTGGCTCAGGCCGCAACGTCGTGCCTGCATCGCCGCACAGTGCGGGCCTGAGCGTGAGTCGCCTGCGCTGCGCCGGTGCCCAGCCGCCACGCTTCGGCGACTCAGCCGGCAGCGACGCGCTGGAACAGGCCGCCGGGCAGGCGAGCGACCTCGCCATCCAGCTCGAACTCCAGCAGGCGCGCCTGCAGCTCGGCCGGTGCGATGCCGGTTCGTGCGACGAGCGCGTCCAGACTCACCGGGTCGAAGCCGAGGGCGGCGAGCAGGCCGTCCTCGGGCCCCTCGTTCCGGGTGGCCGCCGGGTCCTGACGATGTGCGGTGCCGGTGAGCTGGTGGCCTTGCGGCAGGGGCAGTTCTTCCAGCACGTCCTGCGCTGACTCCACCAGCTTGGCCCCCTGTTTGAGCAGCCAGTGGCACCCGCGCGCCTGGGGGGAATGGATCGACCCGGGGATCGCGAACACCTCCCGGCCTTGTTCGGCCGCTTGCCGCGCGGTGATGAGCGATCCGGACTTCAATGCCGCTTCCACCACCACCGTTCCCTGGCTCAGCGCCGAAATGATCCGGTTGCGTCTCGGGAAGTTGGGCGCGAGCGGCGGGGTTCCCAGCGGGTATTCGCTCACCAGCAACCCGCGCTCGGCGATGCGCCGTGCCAGTTCCAGGTGCTGGCGCGGGTAGACACGATCCAGGCCGGTGCCGACCACGGCGATGGTGGCGATCTGGCCGGCGGCCGCGCCGTCGAGCGCGCCCTCATGGGCCGCGCCGTCCACGCCCAGCGCCAGGCCGGAGACGACGGTGAGGCCGGCCTGGGCGAAGCTGCGGGAAAACTGCCGGGCGTTGCCCAGGCCCTGCGGTGTCGGGTTGCGGCTGCCGACCACCGCGATCCCGACGGGCCATGCGGGCGGGATCCGGCCCGCCACGTAGAGCATGAGCGGCGGGTCTTCCGTCTGCAGCAGTCCCGGCGGGTAGGCGCTGTCGGCCAGCGTCAGCACCTGCCGCGCACCCGGTTGCTGCGCTGCTTCCAGCCAGCGCCAGGTGGCTTCCACCTGGTCGGCGAGATGCTCGGGCTGCGTGCCCAGCGCGGTCGCGAGCGCCGGCGATACGACCTGTTCCAGCGACTGCGGCGGCTGCTCGAACACGACCTTGGGCAAGCCGAAAGCGGCAAGGAGCCGGCGTGCGGCGGTGTTGCCGATCTCGGGGGTGAGGGCCAGGCGCAGCCATGCGGCCAGCTCGGCTCGCTGCATCGAGGACCCCGGCTAGCGTGGGTTGGCGACAGCGTCGCCGATCTTGACCGTGTCGTTGATCTCGAGGATCAGCGCGTACGAGAGTTTCTCGAAGGGCCGGAACACCATCAGCAGTCCGTTGCGCTCGTTGGGCAGCTTGATGTCCGTGCGCTCGCCCGGCTGGGAGCGGTCGACCTTGCGCTCGCCGTCCTTCAGGATCGCCAGCACCTGCCCGCGCTCGATGCCGTCCGCGGTTCCCCGGTTGATCAGGACGACCTGGCTCTGGCCGGCGATGGAGACCGCGTTGCCGTAAACGGAAACGATGGTGCCGCTCACGGGGCCGCTGGGCGCATGCGGCACGTAGCTGAGGAACTCACGCGGGGGCTCGGGCAGGAGCCGGTCCCCCACGCGCATTTCTTCCTTGGCCGAAAGAATGTCGATCGTCGCCGGGACGATGGTGTTCTCGTCCTTGCCGTTGCCGGCCCGCACCATCTGCATCGATTCGCTTCGCACCAGCGCGGCCTTGCCGAGGTACATGGCTTCGTAGCCCAGGATGGCCCGGGTGACCGGGTCCTTGATCGGCCGCGCGTTGCGGAACACGCGGTAGTCGTCGTCACGGCCGGCAACCCGCTGCTTGAGCGGCGTGGCGGCCAGGCCCCGTGCGTAGGCACGGTCGCCGCGCGTGATGAGCACGCGGTTCTCGGGCGCGGCCACGATGCGCGGTGCCTGCAGCAGCGCGGCCTCGTCGATGATCACGGGCTCGGCCAGGAAAGGCTCGATCAGGTGCGTCTGCAAGGTGGGGATCGAGGTGTCGGCCAGCGACTCGACGCGCGTGCGCGGGGAGACGCGGATCGTGTCGGCCGGCGGCGTGGCGCCGTCGGCCCGCAGGCGCAGCAGGGCACGCCCGTCGATCTTTTCCAGCACCAGGTGCTGGCCCGGGTAGATGCGGTGCGGGTTGCGCACCTGCTCCATGTTCATGCCCCAGAGTTCCGGCCAGCGCCACGGCGTCCTGAGGAACAGCCCGGAAATCGCCCACAGCGTATCGCCGCGCTTCACGGTGTACTCATCCGGCGCGTTCGGGGCCAGCTCCGACAGGGGCACGCCCATCTGCGCTACCTGCTCGGCCGTCGACCGCTGGCCTGGGGTGATCGGGTAGTTCTGGGCCCATGCCGGCGCGCCCATCAGGACGGCGGCGGCTACCGCGAGCGCTGTCCAGGCATGCTGGCCAGCGGTTTTGGCAGGAGCCGTCATCGAAATTTTGCGGTGTTGGTGCATTGCGGGCTGCGGCTGCCGGCCTGGTGACAGGCAGTCGAAAGTCTTGACAAAGTACTGGCGATTCTGCGCTCAAGCCCTTGATTGGGCAACGTTTATGGCGTCCGGGCTGTGCCGGAAAAGCCAAAAGTGGCGAAAATAGCGACACCTTCATCCATTTCTCTATGGCCCTTCTTCCCATTCTTTGTTACCCGGATCCCCGGCTGCACACCGTTGCCAAACCGGTGCAGGACGTGGACGCCCGCATCGAGGCCCTGGTCGCCGACATGCTCGACACGATGTACGACGCCAACGGCATCGGGCTGGCCGCCACCCAGGTCGACGTCCACGAGCGCCTGGTCGTCATCGACATCTCCGAGCAACGCAACCAGCCGCTGGTGCTGATCAACCCGGAGATCACCTGGGCCAGCCCCGACAGGCAGGTCAGCGACGAAGGCTGCCTGTCGGTGCCGGGCATCTACGACGGTGTCGAGCGCTCGGCCGCCATCAAGGTGACGGCGTTGGACGGTGAGGGCCGTTCGCGCACTCTCGAGGCGCAGGGCATCCTGGCCGTCTGCATCCAGCACGAGATGGATCACCTGCTGGGCAAGGTGTTCGTCGAGTACCTCTCCCCCCTCAAGCGCAACCGCATCAAGGCCAAGATGCTCAAGGCGCGCCGGGAAACCGAACGCGCCTGAGCCGCACCGAGGCAGTCCTCCATGCGAAAGCTGCTCTTTGCCGGTCTCGCCTGCCTGTTGGTTGGCTGCGCGGGAAGTCCATTCGCCGGCCATGACATCCCGCCGGGTGCTTCCCGGGACGCCGTGATCGCGCGCATGGGCCAGCCTGACCGGGTGGTCCGCCTGGCCGGTGGCGAACGGCTGCAATACTCGCTGCAGCCCTACGGCCAGTTCGCGTGGATGGTCGACCTGGACACCGCGGGCCGCGTGACCCAGGCGCGGCAGGTGCTGACCGAAGGCAACTTCCACCGCATCGAGCCGGGCAAATGGACCCGCGAGGACGTGGAACGCGAATTCGGCCGGCCCGCGTGGGTGGACGGCGTCGCCAGCTGGAACGGCCCGGTCATGACCTACCGCTGGCGCGACATCGCCAACAGCGACATGTTCTACTACGTCTACCTGGATCCGCAGGGCGTGGTCCGGCGCGCGCACCCCGGCATGGAATTCATCAACGCAACCGACCCCAGGCGTTAGCTTCAACCAAGTGAAAGTCATCTTCGCGGGCACGCCCGAATTCGCCCGCGCGGGGCTCGAGCGGCTGCACGCCGCGGGCTTCCGCATTCCCCTGGTCCTGACGCAGCCCGACCGGCCGGCCGGCCGCGGCATGAAGCTGCACGCCTCGCCGGTCAAGCTTTTCGCGCAGGAAAAGGGCGTCCCCGCCGCGCAGCCGCGCAGCCTGAAGCTGGACGGAAAATACCCGGAAGATGCGGCGGCCGCGAAGGCCGCCATCGAAGCGGCGCAGGCCGACGTGATGGTGGTCGCCGCGTACGGGCTGATCCTGCCGCAGTGGGTGCTCGATACACCGCGCCTGGGGTGCCTCAACATCCATGCGTCGCTGCTGCCGCGCTGGCGCGGCGCCGCACCGATCCATCGGGCGATCGAGGCCGGCGACGCGCAGACCGGCGTGACCATCATGCAGATGGATGCGGGCCTGGACACCGGCGCCATGCTGCTGCGCGAAGCGGTGCCCATCGCCGCCGATGACACGACGGCCTCGCTGCACGACAAGCTCGCCGCGCTGGGCGCCCGCCTGGTCGTCGAGGCCCTGGAGCTGGCCGCCTGCGGCGGCCTGACGCCCGTGGCGCAGCCGGAAGCGGGCGTCACGTACGCGCACAAGGTCGAGAAAGCCGAGGCGGCGGTCGACTGGTCGCAGCCCGCCGAAGCGATCGCGCGGCGAATCCGCGCCTTCGACCCCTTCCCGGGCGCTTCCGGCGTGGTGGCGGGCGAAGTGGTCAAGCTATGGGCGGCCAATGCATTGGCGGGCACTGCGGACGGCGGTGCACCCGGCCTCATCGAGGCGGTCGCGCCGGACGGGCTCCACGTGCGTTGCGGCAACGGCACCCTGCGCGTCACGCAATTGCAGCGCGCAGGCGGAAAACGCCTGCGTGTGGCAGACTTCCTGCGCGGCTTCGAGCTGAAGCCCGGCATGGTGTTCGAGTCCCGCCCGTCCTGATCCTTCCCCCGTGTTCTTCCTGCCTTCCATCCACCGCCACGCGGCGTTCCGCGAAGGCGCCCGCGAAATGGCGCCGCTCGCCAGCGGCATCGGCGCCTGGGGCCTGATGACCGGTGTCGCGATGGTGAAGTCGGGCATGAGCGTCGTCGAAGCGCTGGCGATGACCTTCCTCGTGTACGCGGGCAGCTCGCAGCTCGCTTCGATCCCGCTCATCGTCGCCGGCGCGCCCGCATGGGTGATCCTGGCCACCGGTTTCTGCGTGAACCTGCGCTTCGTCGTCTTCAGCCTGCACCTGCGTCCCTACCTGATGCACATGCCGCGCTGGCGGCGCCTGGCGCACGGCTACCTCACGGCCGATATGACTTACGCGATGTTCACGCGCCGTTTCCCGCAGCCGGGCGAGACCGTGGCCGAGCGCGCCGAGCAGGAGTCCTACCTGGCGGGTAACTACTTCATGACGTGGGCCAGCTGGATGCTGCCGAGCGTCGCGGGCATCGCCCTCGCGAACCTCATCCCCACTTCCTGGGGGCTGGGCTTCGCCGGCGTGCTGTGCCTGATCGGCATCCTCTGCGCCCTGGCCAACACGCCGCTGCGGCTGCTGTCGGCTGTGATCGCGGGCGCCGCGGCGGTGGCGGCCTATGCCTTGCCGCTGAAGCTCAACATCGTGATCGCGATCGCGGCGGCGGTGCTGGCCAGTTTCTGGCTCGAGAAACGCGCCCCGCCGGCGTGGAGGCAACCGGCATGAGCCCGCCGGGCCGCCCCAACGGCGAATTCGGCAGTGCGCAGCACGAAGGCGCTCCCGTCAGCCGCCGGGCCGCTCCCAAGGCTCATCGCACCGCAGCACGCAGGGCGGAGGTTTCAGAATGAATGCCCGTACCGACCTGTGGACCCTCGCCGTCATCTTCGGCCTCGCGGGCGTCACCGTGCTCACGCGCTGCTTCTTCTTCATCCTGGACCGGCCCTGGACGCTGCCGCAGTGGGCCCATCGCGCCCTGCAGTACGCGCCGGTGGCCGCGCTGGCGGGCGTGGTCGCGCCGGAAGTGCTGGTCGCGGGCGGACAGTTCGTCTCGACCTGGCAGGACGCGCGCCTGTTCGCCGGCCCGGCCGGCGCGCTGGTGTATTTCTGGCGGCGCAGCGTGCTGCTGACGATCGCCGTCGGCATGGCCGTGTACCTGCCGCTGCATGTTGGGCTTGGCTGGTAACTCCGAGGTCACGCAGGCTCCTAAAATCGGTGCTTTTGCGCGAAGCGAGCCCGCCATGAACGTCCTGCGATTTTCCGATCTTTGTGCCCAAGGCAAGGCGCGCGGCCAGCGCGTCTTCATCCGCGCCGACCTCAACGTGCCGCAGGACGACGCGGGCCACATCACCGAGGACACGCGCATCCGCGCTTCCGTGCCCGGCATCCGGATGGCGCTGGACGCCGGCGCGGCGGTGATGGTCACCTCGCACCTCGGGCGCCCGACGGAAGGCGAGTTCAAGCCCGAGGATTCGCTGGCGCCGGTCGCGAGGCGCCTGGGCGAACTGCTGGGGCGCGAGGTTCCGCTCAAGCGCGACTGGGTGGGCGGCGTCGAGGTGCAGCCCGGCCAGGTGGTGCTGCTGGAGAACTGCCGCGTGAACAAAGGCGAGAAGAAGAACGATCCGGCGCTGGCGCGGACGATGGCGGCGCTGTGCGACATCTTCGTGCACGACGCTTTCGGCACCGCGCACCGTGCCGAGGCTTCGACCTACGGTATCGCGCAGTACGCCAAGGTCGCTTGCGCGGGGCCGCTGCTGGCGGCGGAAATCGACGCCCTCACCAAGGCGTTGGCGCATCCCAGGCGGCCGCTGGTGGCGATCGTCGCCGGCTCCAAGGTCTCGACCAAGCTCACCATCCTCAAGTCGCTCGCGCGCAACGTGGACCAGCTCATCGTCGGCGGCGGCATCGCCAACACCTTCATGCTGGCGGCGGGGCTGAAGATCGGCAAGTCGCTGGCCGAGGCCGACCTCGTGAACGAGGCCCGGGCCGTGATCGAGGCCATGAAGGCGCGCGGCGCGGAAGTGCCGATCCCGACCGACGTGGTGACGGCCAAGACCTTCGCGGCCGACGCGAAGGCCACCGTGAAGGCCGCTACCGAAGTGGAGGACGACGACCTGATCCTGGACATCGGGCCGCAGACCGCGAGCCGCCTGGCCAACCAGTTGCTGGCCGCCGGCACGATCGTCTGGAACGGGCCGGTCGGCGTGTTCGAGTTCGACGCGTTCGCCCAAGGCACGGAGGCGATCGCGCGCGCCATCGCCCAGTCGAGCGCCTTCAGCATCGCCGGCGGCGGCGACACGTTGGCGGCGATCGCCAAGTACGGCATCGAAAAGGACGTGGGCTACATCTCCACCGGCGGCGGCGCCTTCCTGGAGGTGCTGGAGGGCAAGACCCTGCCGGCGTTCGAGATCCTGCAACAGCGCGCCAACGGCTGAGGGCGGCGCGCCGCGCGATCAGGTCATGTGGCGCGCGCTCGCCGGTGCACCGTGCGCCTCGCCCGGGTGTCCGGCCAGGGTGTAGGGGATCGACAGGAACGACACCAGCACGACGGGCGCGAGCGCCGCTGCGACGACACCGGTGAATTGGCGGATGAAGGCGAGAAGGGCGTGGTCCATGGGGTTGTCCTCGTGGTGAACGGGTGACGTCATCCTGGCCGTCGCCGCTTAAGCGCGCCTGAGGCGCCCGTTAAGAAAACGCTAAGACCGGGCCGCGACCATGGCAGCCAAGGAGTTGCCATGAAACGTCACGTCTTGGTTAGTTGCTCGATCGCGGCCCTGGGCGCCGCCGCCGGGCTCGCCCCCGCGGTGCATGCCGCCGAGCCCGCGCACCTGCTCGCCGGCTATACCGCCCAGGCCGGCGCGCCCGCTTCGCCCGAACGGGGCCGGAAATTGTTCACCAGCCAGCACGGCCGCGAGTGGAGCTGCGCGTCTTGCCACGGCACGTTGCCGGTGCAAATCGGCAAGCACGCCTCGACCGGCAAGCCGATCGGCGCGCTGGCACCTGCTTTCGACGCCGGGCGATTCACCGATGCCGCGAAGACCGAGAAATGGTTTCGCCGCAACTGCAACGACGTGATCGGCCGCGAGTGCAGCGCTGGCGAGAAGGCCGACGTGCTGGCCTGGCTGCTCACGCTCAAGCGCTAGGAGCAAGAATGCCGACCCCCACCCTTTTGCGCAGCCGCGCGCTGATCGCGGCGGCCGTCGCGCTCGCCGCGATGGCGGCGGCCGGTGCCGCCATCGCCGACGAAGGCAAGCATGCCCTGCGCGTGCCGCCGTTGCCGAAATACCAGGAGGAATGCGCCGCCTGCCACGTGGCGTACCCGCCCGGCCTGCTGCCGGCGGCGTCATGGCGGCGCGTGATGAACAGCCTGCCTCGCCACTACGGCGCCGACGCCTCGCTCGATCCCGCCACCGTGAAAGAGCTTTCCACCTGGCTCGTCGCGAACGCGGGCAGCTACCGCCGCGTGCGCGAGGAGCCGCCACAAGACCGCATCACCCAATCGGCGTGGTTCCTGCGCAAGCACGACGAAGTGCCGGCGCGCACCTGGAAATTGCCGGCCGTGAAGAACCCGTCCAACTGTGTTGCCTGCCATGCACAGGCCGATCAAGGAGATTTCAATGAACACAACGTCCGCCTCCCCCGCTGAATCGCGTGCCGCGGAAGCTGCGCAAGGCAAGGTCCTGGTCTGGGACTTGCCGGTGCGTGTCTTTCACTGGCTGATGGTGCTCTGCTTCTCGGGCGCCTGGCTCACGGCCGAGAGCGAGCGCTGGCGCCAGGTCCACGTGACGCTGGGCTATACGATGGCCGCACTGGTGGTCTTTCGCGTCCTGTGGGGCCTTGTCGGCACGAGGCCGGCTCGTTTTTCGAGTTTCGTGCGCGGGCCCGCCAGGGCGGCGCGCTATGTCGCTTCCGTCGTGCGCGGCAGCGCTGAGCGACACACCGGGCACAATCCCGCCGGCGCCCTCGCCATCGTGGCGCTGCTGGTCCTGGCGATCGGCGTCACGGCCAGTGGCTGGGCCAACTTCAACGAGATCGGCGGTCATTCGATGGAGGAGGTGCACGAGGCGGCTGCCAACATCATGATCGCCCTGATCGGCGTCCACCTGCTCGGCGTCGTCGTCGGCAGCTGGGCGCACCGCGAGAACCTGGTGCGCGCCATGGTGACCGGCCGCAAGGCGGGCAAAGCGCAGGAAGGCGCGGGCCGCGCCTGGCGTGGTTTGGGTATCGCGCTGCTGGCGGCGGTGCTGGGGTTCTGGGCGCTGCAATGGCAGGCTGCGCCCGATGGCGCGGGTGGGGCAGGCGGCAATGCGGCGCATCGCACGCATGGCGACGACGACGACTGAGCCCACGCGCCCCAGAACATAATTGCCCCATGCGCATCCTGCTCGCCGAAGACGATCCGCTGCTGGGGGACGGCTTGCGGGCTGGCCTGCGCCAGGCGGGCTTCCAGGTGGACTGGGTGCGCGACGGCGGCGCGGCCGAACGAGAGTTGCGCGCCGAGCCCTACGCCGCCGCCGTCCTCGACCTGGGCTTGCCGCTGAAGGACGGCATGGCGGTATTGGCGTCCATCCGTCGCGCGGGCGTGAAGACCCCCGTGCTGGTGCTGACGGCGCGCGACGCCGTTCCCGACCGAATCCGCGGGCTGGACCTGGGCGCCGACGACTACGTCGTCAAGCCGGTCGATCTCCACGAACTCGCTGCGCGGCTGCGCGCCCTGGTGCGTCGCGCGCACGGCCAGCCCGAGGACCGCCTCTTCGCGCTGGATGTGGTGCTCGACCCGGCTTCGCGCACGGTGCAGCGCGGCGGGGTGCCCGTCACGCTGCCCGCGCGCGAGTTCGACCTGCTGCATGCGCTGATGCTCAACGCCGGGCGTGTCCTCTCGCGCGAGCAGCTCGAGCAGCACCTCTACAGCTGGGGCCGCGAGGTGGACAGCAACGCCGTCGAAGTGCATGTCCATCACCTGCGCCGCAAGCTGGGCAACGCGCTGATCCAGACCGTGCGTGGGGTCGGCTACATCGTGCCGCGCGAAGGCATGGCGCCATGAGGGCGTTGCCCCGGTCCCTGCAGGGCCGCCTGCTGGTGCTGGTGCTGGGCGTCGTCACCGCGGTGTGGCTTGGCGCAGCGGTGCTGACCTGGCGCGATGCGCGGCATGAGCTGGATGAACTGCTCGACGGGCACCTGGCGCAGGCCGCCGCCCTCCTGGTCGTCCAGCAGGCCCGCGAGCTCGAGGACGACCGGGCGGCCGATGCGCCGGTGCTCCACAAGTACGCGCCCAAGGTGGCGTTCCAGGTCTTTCACGAGGGCCGGCTTGCGCTGCGCTCGCCCAATGCGCCCGAGCTGCCGATGGCAGAGGCGGGCCGGCGCTTCAAGGCCGGCTTTCGCACCGTGGAGATCGGCGGTGTCGCATGGCGGGTCTTCGCGGCCCACGGAGCCGAGCGGGACGTCCAGGTCTATGTGAGCGAGCAGGTGGCCTCGCGCGGTGCGATCCTGTGGGCGGTGCTGCGCAGCGCGGTCTGGCCGATGCTGCTGGCGCTGCCGCTGCTGGCGCTGGCGGCATGGTGGGCCATCTACGGCGGGATGGCGCCGCTGCGGCGGCTGGGCCGTGCGCTGGCCGAGCGCCGGCCGCAGGCCCTGCAACCGGTTGTCCTGCCCGATGCGCCGTCGGAGATGCAGCCGCTGGTGGCCGCACTCAACGGGTTGTTCGAGCGCATCTCCGGCCTCATGGACGCCGAGCGGCGCTTCACCGCCGATGCCGCCCATGAACTGCGCACGCCGATAGCGGCGATCCGCGCGCAGGCGCAGGTCGCGCTGGGCGAAGCCGACGCCGCGCAACGCCGCCATGCGCTCGAGGCGACGCTCGAGGGCTGCGACCGCGCGACGCGCCTGGTGGAGCAGATGCTGACGCTGTCGCGGCTGGAGACCGGCGCCGCGCCCTCGCCGGAACGGTTGGATCTCGGCGACGTCGCGAGGCAGGCCGCCGCCGAAGCGGCGCCGCGTGCCATCGCCAGGGAGCAGGTGATCGAAGTGTCGGCCGGCACGCCTTGCCCCGTGATGGGCGACGCGACCCTCGCCGGCGTGCTGGTGCGCAACCTCGTCGACAACGCGATCCGCTACAGTCCGGAGCGCGCCAAAGTGAAACTCTCGGTGAGCCGCACCGACGGCCTTGTGGTCCTGACAGTCGAGGACAGCGGCCCCGGGCTCGCGCCTGAGACTGCGGCCCGCCTGGGGGAACGCTTCTTCCGCGTCGTGGGCACAGGGGCGAGCGGCAGCGGCCTGGGCTGGTCGATCGTGCGCCGCATCGCGCAGGTGCATGGCGCCCGCGTGAACGTCGCCGCCTCGGGCGACCTCGGTGGCTTGCAGGTGGCCATCGAGTGGCCCGCCGCTCCGGCTTGACCCAGCCCGTTTTTTTCGGGCAAAGCCGATTTGCTCGCCACACGCCTTTGGTAACCGGCATGTAACCCCTTCCGTGTGAAAATTGGGAACTAAGTTACAGGAGACTCCATGGCCCGTCGCGCCACCAAGATCGTTGCCACCCTCGGGCCCGCCTCGAGCGACCCCGCGCTCCTCGAGCAGATGATCCGCGCCGGCGTCAACGTCGTGCGCCTCAATTTCAGCCACGGCAAGGCCCAGGACCACATCGATCGCGCGGCGCTGGTGCGCTCCGCATCGCAGCGGGCCGGCCGGGAGGTGGCCATCATGGCCGACCTGCAGGGGCCGAAGATCCGCGTGGGCAAGTTCGCGGAAGGCAAGGTCTTCCTCGAGCCGGGCATGAAGTTCGTCCTCGACGCGTCGCGCGCCGAGCCGGGCGACCTGAAGGGCGTGGGACTGGACTACAAGGAGCTGCCGCGCGATGTGAAGGCCGGCGACCTGCTGCTGCTCAATGACGGCCTGATCGTGCTCGTCGTCGATTCGGTCAAGGGCGAGCAGGTGCGAACCACCGTCAAGCTCGGGGGCGAGCTGTCGAACAACAAGGGCATCAACAAGCAGGGCGGCGGCCTGACGGCGCCGGCGCTGACGGCCAAGGACATGGAGGACATCCGTACCGCCATGGCCTTCCAGGCCGACTATGTGGCCGTGAGCTTTCCGAAAAACGCCACCGACATGGAGATGGCGCGCCAGCTGTGCAACGTGGCGGGGGCGGATTACCGCCACCGGCCGGGCCTGATCGCCAAGATCGAGCGCGCCGAGGCGATCCCCAACCTCGAATCGATCCTGAGGGCCAGCGACGGCATCATGGTCGCGCGCGGCGACCTCGCGGTGGAAGTGGGCAACGCCGCCGTGCCGGCACTGCAGAAACGCATGATCCGCATGGCCCGCGAGCACGACAAGGTGGTGATCACCGCGACCCAGATGATGGAGTCGATGATCACCAACCCGGTGCCCACGCGCGCGGAAGTGAGCGACGTCGCGAACGCGGTGCTGGACGGCACCGACGCGGTGATGCTCAGCGCGGAAACGGCGGCGGGCAAGTTCCCGCTGGAGACCATCGTCGAGATGGCCAACATCTGCCTGGAGGCCGAGAAGGCGGAAGACGTGAAGCTCGACGCCGATTTCACCGGCATGAATTTCTCGCGCATCGACCAGTCGATCGCGATGGGCGCGCTGTTCACGGCGCACCACCTGGGCTGCAAGGCGATCGTCGCGCTGACCGACTCGGGCTCGACGCCGCTGTGGATGAGCCGGCACCGCATCCACATCCCGATCTACGCGCTCACGCCCAAGCTGGTGACGCAGCGCAAGATGGCGCTCTACCGCAACGTCCGGCCGCTGCTGATGGACCAGAGCGCGGAGCGCGACACGGCGTTGGGCGAAGCGGAGTCGCACCTGAAGAAGCGCGGCATCGTCTCCAGCGGCGACATCTACGCCATCACCGCGGGCGAGCCCATGGGTGCGCCGGGGGGCACGAACATGCTCAAGATCTGCCGCGCCTCCTGAGGCGGGAGCTCAAGGGAGCCATGGGGCCGGGCGAGGTGCTCAACCATGGGCAAATCGGCAGTCGTCGCGTGCGGGGCAGCGAGTAAAATTCGGGTGAGTTACCACGCGGTTACAGCCCATCCGTGGCGTGCCGCGTTGCCCGTTTTTCATTGACCGGACCACTACCATGCCCCTCGTTTCCATGCGCGAACTGCTGGACCATGCCGCCGAAAACGGCTATGGCATCCCGGCCTTCAACGTCAACAACCTCGAGCAAGTCCAGGCCGTCATGGAGGCGGCCAGGGAAACCGGCGCGCCGGTGATCCTGCAGGCGAGCGCCGGGGCCCGCAAGTACGCGGGCGAACCGTTCATCAAGCACCTGATCCAGGCGGCGCTCGAGGCCTACCCGTCCATCCCGCTGGTCATGCACCAGGACCACGGCCAGAGCCCCGACGTGTGCAAGGGCGCCATCGACCTGGGCTTTTCCTCCGTGATGATGGACGGCTCGCTCGAGGGCGACGGCAAGACCATCGCCAGCTACGACTACAACGTGGACGTCACCCGCAAGGTGGTGGACATGGCGCACAAGGTCGGCGTCACCGTCGAGGGCGAACTCGGCTGCCTGGGCAGCCTGGAGACCATGAAGGGCGACAAGGAAGACGGCCACGGCACCGAAGCGACGATGACGCGCGAGCAGCTGCTGACGGACCCCGAGCAGGCCGCCGATTTCGTGAAGCGCACGCAGCTGGACGCGCTCGCGATCGCCATCGGCACCAGCCACGGCGCCTACAAGTTCACGCGCAAGCCCACCGGCGACATCCTCGCGATCGACCGCATCAAGGAGATCAACCGCCGCATCCCCAACACCCACCTGGTGATGCACGGCTCGTCGAGCGTGCCGCAGGAGCTGCTGGCGATCATCCGCCAGTACGGCGGCAACATGAAGGAAACCTACGGCGTGCCGGTCGAGGAGATTCAGCACGCCATCAAGTTCGGCGTGCGCAAGATCAACATCGACACCGACATCCGCCTCGCGATGACCGGCGCGGTGCGCAAGTTCCTGGCCGAGAACCCCGAGAAGTTCGACATGCGCGACTGGATGAAGCCGGCGCGCGAAGCCGCCAAGCAGATCTGCAAGCAGCGCTACATCCAGTTCGGCTGCGAAGGCCAGGCCGGGAAGATCAAGGGCGCGACGCTGCAGGCGGTGGCGGCGAAGTACGCCAAGGGCGAGCTGGCGCAAGTCGTCAACTGAGCGGGCGGGCCGCCAGCCGGCCCTTGCGATAATCACGGGGCCCGCTGGTTTTCAACGGGCCCTTTGCATTGCCCCCATGACCTCCGTCCTCCACACCTCCGCCCTCACGTCCCTGCCGCTGCTCGCCCGCGGCAAGGTGCGCGACAACTACGCCGTCGGCAACGACCGCATCCTGATGGTCGCGAGCGACCGGCTCTCCGCGTTCGACGTGATCATGGGCGAGCCGATCCCCGGCAAGGGCGAGCTGCTCACGCAGATGGCGCTGTTCTGGTTCGGCAGACTTGGCCACCTGTGCCCCAACCACCTCACCGGCCAGGCGCCGGAGAGCGTGGTGACGCCCATGGAGGCCCCGCAGGTGACCGGCCGGTCGATGCTGGTCAAGCGCCTCAAGCCCATCCCGGTCGAGGCCGTGGTGCGAGGCTATCTCGCGGGCAGCGGCTGGAAGGAATACCAGGAGTCGCAGTCGGTGTGCGGCGTCAAGCTGCCCCCGGGACTGAAGAACGCGGGCAAGCTGCCCGAGCCGATCTTCACGCCGGCCGCCAAGGCCGCGATGGGCGAGCACGACGAGAACATCAGCTTCGAGCAGGTCGAAAAGATCGTCGGCCCCGAACTTGCCGCGAAGATCCGCGACATCAGCATCGCCATCTACAAGGAAGCCGCCGCCATCGCCTTGCCCAAGGGCCTGATCATCGCCGACACCAAGTTCGAGTTCGGCCTCGACGACGCCGGCACGCTGGTCCTGATGGACGAAGTGCTCACCCCCGACTCATCGCGCTACTGGCCGGTCGAAGGCTACGACGCGGCGTACCGGGCCGGCGCCAATCCGCCCAGCTATGACAAGCAGTTCGTGCGCGACTGGCTGGAGCAGGTGCGCATCAACGGCAAGCCGTGGGACAAGACGCCCCCGGCGCCGCGGCTGCCGCAGGACGTGATCGAGAAGACCGCGGCCAAGTACCGCGAGGCATTGCAGCGCCTGGCCGCCTGACGCCACCTTCCGGGCCTCCCCACATACCGTTGCGTTTTTTCGGCTGCGGGCCCGCACGCGGGGCTGCGGGGGGCTATGCTGATGCATCCCCCTACGTCCGGAGAAACCGCATGACTTCCCTTCGCATCGCATTGGCCTGTGGCCTGGCCCTGGCCGGCGCCAGCGCTTCCTTCGCACAGGCTGCCGGCGACAACAGCTGCATCGTGGCCGGCCGCCTGAACGACGAGGCGCGCTGGGCCCCGCGCATGGCGGGCGTCGAATTGCTGGGCCAGGATGGGCGTGTGCTGGCATCGGCCGACAAGCAGGCTCTGGCGACCGTGAAGCAGGTCCGGCTCTCCGCGCCGGCGCTGCTGTCGCGCTGCGACGGCGACGGGCAGCTGGCACTGGGCCCCGAATCCCCCGGCGCCAAGGGGACGGTGCCGGCCGTGGGACCGGGCACCGTCGCGGTCGAGTCGGTGAGTTACCCGAAGATGCGCCGCGGCGGCGAGCTGGTCGAGCTCAAGCTCACCGTGCCCGCCGAGCGCGTGACGATGGTGACGTGCTAGGCGCGCTCAACTCAGCACGACGCTGGAAAGGCGGCGCCGGTAGGTCGCGACCGTCGGGTCGTCCGGCGGGATCTGCCCGTCCGCCACCTTGGGCTTGGGCGGCTCGATGATGTCGAGGATGGCGATGTACGTCTTGCGCGCGAGGTCCTCGTTCCAGGTCTTGTCGCGCATCAGGATCTCCAGCAACTCGTCCATCGCCTCGGTCCACGCCGCGCGGGCCATCAGCAGGCGGGCGCGGGCCAGGCGCGCATCGAAGTCACGCTTGTTGGCGGCAATGCGCGCTTCGGCCTCGTCTTGCGCCTGCTTGAGATCGGGCGTGCCCTCGGCGAAGTCCAGCGCGTCGATCAGCCGCTGCAGCGAGTCGAAGCGGCGCACCAGCGAGGTCCTGGCGATCACCGGCGCGAACGCGACCTTTGCGTCGTCCGTGCGGCCGGCCAGCAGCAACGCCTTCACGTACTCGAAGCGCGCATCGTCGTTGGCCGGGTCGGTGGCCACCGCGTGCTGCAGCCGCTCCATCTGGGCGGCCGGGTCGGCATCGAGCAGGGGCTCCCCGGGCGCTTCCTCCTCGGGCTCGGGGCTCGCCTGCGGCACATGCTTGTCCAGGAACTCCTTGATCTTGCCTTCCGGCAACGCCCCCATGAAGCCGTCCACGGGCTGGCCGTTCATCAGCAGGATGCAGGTGGGGATGCTGCGGATGCTGAACGCGGCGGCCAGCTGCTGTTCCTGGTCGGAGTCGATCTTGACCAGCTTGAAGCGCCCGGCGTACTCGCGTTCGAGCTTTTCCAGCAGCGGCCCCACGACCTTGCAGGGGCCGCACCAGGGCGCCCAGAAGTCCACCAGCACGGGCTGGGTCATCGAGGCGGCGATGACCTCGGATTCGAAGTTTTCAAGGGTGACGTCGATCATGGGCGGGCAACTTTGTGTGAAACCTTAAAATTCAACCTTTAGGAGCGCGAATTGAGCCCAATACAGGTCGGCGTGGTGATGGGATCCAGCAGTGACTGGGATACCTTGCAGCACGCAGTAGCGATTCTCCAGGAATTCGGAGTCGCCCACGAAGCGCGGGTCGTTTCCGCGCACCGGATGCCCGACGACATGTTTGCCTACGCGCAAGGCGCCGCCTCGCGGGGCCTGAAGGCCATCATCGCCGGCGCCGGTGGCGCCGCCCACCTGCCCGGCATGCTCGCGGCCAAGACGGCCGTGCCGGTGCTGGGCGTTCCCGTGCCGAGCAAGCACCTGCTGGGCGTCGATTCGCTGCACAGCATCGTGCAGATGCCCAAGGGCGTTCCCGTTGCCACCTTCGCCATCGGCGCGGCCGGCGCAGCCAATGCCGCCTTGTTTGCCGTTGCGATGCTGGCCAACGAGGATGCCGCATTGCGCGCGAAACTCGACGCCTACCGGGCCGCGCAGACGCAAGCAGCCCGCAACATGACGCTGCCGCCGCCATGACGGCGCCCGTCATCCTGCCGGGCGCCACGCTGGGCGTCATGGGCGGCGGCCAGCTGGGCCGCATGTTCGTGCACGCGGCCCAGCGGATGGGCTACTTCACCGCAGTGCTCGACCCCGACCCCGCCAGCCCGGCCGGGCTGGTGAGCCATTACCACATCCAGGCCGACTACCTGGACCAGCAGGGCCTGGCCCAGCTGATGCAGCGCTGCGCGGCCATCACGACCGAATTCGAGAACGTGCCCGCGCCGGCCCTGGTCACCCTGGGTGCGCACCGCCCGGTGGCGCCGGCTGCCGACGCGGTCGCCATCGCGCAGGACCGGGCCCAGGAGAAGGCGCATTTCACACGCTGCGGCGTCGCTTGCGCCCCTTACGGCGTGATCGAGACCGCGCAACATCTGCGCTCGGCGTCCGATGAACTGCTGCCCGGCGTGCTGAAGACGGCGCGCCTGGGTTACGACGGCAAGGGCCAGGTGCGAGTCCGGACGCGCGAGGAACTCGCGGCCGCGTGGGACCAACTGCGCAACGTGCCCTGCGTGCTCGAGAGACTGCTGCCGCTCGTGGCGGAATGCTCGGTCATCGTCGCGCGCGGGCGTGATGGACAGATCGTCAACCTGCCGCCCCAGCTGAACCTGCATCGGGACGGCATCCTGGCGGTGACCGAGGTCCACGAAGCGGCTCTGCCGTCCGCGCAGTCCCGGCGGCTGGTCGAAGGGACGCGCGCCATCGCCGAGGGGCTGGGCTACGTGGGCGTGTTGTGCGTGGAGTTCTTCGTGCTGGCCGACGGTTCGCTGGTGGTCAACGAGATGGCGCCGCGGCCGCACAACAGCGGCCACTACAGCGTGGATGCCTGCGACGTGTCCCAGTTCGAGCTGCAGGTGCGCGCGCTGGCCGGCCTGCCGCTGGTGCAGCCGCGGCAGCACAGCGACGCCGTGATGCTCAACCTCCTGGGCGACCTCTGGCTTGCGGCCGGCGACGCCGAACGGACGCCGCCGTGGGGCGATGTGCTGGCCCTGCCCGGTGCGCACCTCCACCTGTACGGAAAGCTCAGCGCCCGCAAGGGCCGCAAGATGGGCCACCTGACGATCACCGGACCCGATGCGCAGGCCGTGCGCGCCACGGCGCTGAAGGCGGCGGCGTTGCTGGGCATCGAGGCCTTCTGACCTCCCTGGGCCCATGATCGTCGACGGCGCCTCATCCGAAGCCATCGCGCAGGCCGCGCGGCTGCTCGCCGCCGGCGAGCTCGTCGCCTTTCCGACGGAGACCGTCTACGGCTTGGGCGCCGATGCGGGCAGCGACGAGGCCGTTTCGAAGATCTTCGCGGCGAAAGGCCGGCCCAGCGACCACCCGCTGATCGTGCACGTACCGGACGCGTCTGCGGTGGACCGGTTCGCCTCCCATGTCCCCCCGTTCGCGCAGGAACTCATGCGGGCCTTCTGGCCCGGCCCGCTCACCCTGATCCTGCCACGGCGGGAAGGCGTGGCCGCCGCAGCGGCCGGCGGACAGGCATCGATCGGCCTGCGCTGCCCGGCGCACCCGGTGGCGCATGCGCTGCTGGTCGCCTGCGCAGGCGCGTCGCCGCCGGTGTCCGGGCTCGCGGGGCCCAGCGCCAACAAGTTCGGCCGCGTCAGCCCCACCACGGCCGAGCATGTGCACGCCGAATTCGGCGATCCACTGCTGGTGCTCGATGGCGGCCCCTGCCGTGTCGGCATCGAATCGACGATCGTGGACTGCACCCGCGGCGTGCCGGTGCTGCTGCGCCCCGGTGTGCTCACGCGCGAGCAGGTCGAGGCCGCCTGCGGGCAGCGCCTGCGCCTGCCGGCCGACCTGGAGGACAACGCCCCCAGGGCCTCGGGGACGCTGGAGTCGCATTACGCGCCCAGGGCGCGGGTGCGCCTGATGGACGCCCGCTCGCTGCAGACCGCGCTGGACCTGCTCGGGCCGGACGCCAAGGGCCTTGCGATCTATTCGCGCGTCATCCTGCAGACGCGCTCGCCCCAGGTGATCCGGCGGCGCATGCCCGATGACGCGCAGGAAACGGCGCGCCAGCTGTTTGCCGTCCTGCGTGAGTTCGATTCCAGGGGCGTGGGGCTGATCTGGGTGGAAACGCCGCCCGACGAGCCGCCATGGGAAGGCGTGCGCGACCGGTTACAAAGGGCGTCGGCGGGGTGACCGCGCACCGCTCGTTAAACTACCGCCAGTTCCAATTGGAGAATTTCATGCATTGTCACTGGATGCGCCGCGGCCTGCTGGCGCTGGCGTCCGCTTCCGCGCTTCTCGTCGCCGCCTGCGGCTCGGGCAGCATCGAATCGCAGCTGCAGCCCTCGCGCGTCGTGGTGTTCGGGGATGGTTTCAGCGATGTCGGCCAGACGGGCAAGCGCTACACCGTCAACGACAACGGGATCAACATCTGGACGCAGGAGCTGGCGGCGAGCTTCGGCATCACGCTGGCCCCGGCGGTGTCCGGCGGGACCGCCTATGCGACCCTCAACGCGCGCATCGTCGGCAAGCCGGACGCGGCCGGCAACGGCGCCACGCCCACGGTCGCGGACCAGATCGACACCTTCCTGGCGGGCAACACCCTGACCGCCAATGACCTGGTGGTCGTGAGTGGCGGCATCTCCGACATCATCGCGGAGATGGCGCAGCTCAACGCGGGCGCGCAAACCAGCGAGCAGATGCTGGCCGACGTCCGGCAGGCGGGGCGTGACCTGGGCGCGCAGGTGAACCGGCTGGTCCGGGCCGGAGCGACCCACGTCGTGGTGGCCGGCACGTATGACCTGGGCAAGTCGCCCTGGGCCGCGGCGACGTCCCAGGCCAGCCTGCTGTCGGATGCCAGCAGCAAGTTCAACACCGAATTGCTGGTTTCCATCGTCGACCTGGGCGCCACCACCTTGTATGTGGACGCCGCCCTGCTGTACAACCTGATGTACTACAACCCCAGCCTGTATTCGATGTCGAATTCGCTCGACCCGGTGTGCAACTCCGTCGACGCCGGGACAGGCATCGGCATCGGCGCCGGCCAGGTCAACTCGGCGCTTTGCACGACGAGCACGCTCGTCGACCCCAACTACGGGCTCTACCTGTTCGCGGACCGTGTCTACCCCGCCGCCGCCGGTCATATCAAGTTCGGCGACTACGCGTATTCGCGGGTTCGTGCGCGCTGGTAATCCGGCGCGGAAGCAACAAAAGAAAGGCGCCCCGCGGGGCGCCTTTTTGCTGGCCTGAAACGAGGCCTCAGATCCAGCCGGCTGCGCGCATCTGGGCGATCACGAAGCTCGCCTGCAGCTGGTAGCCCAACGGCGTCGGGTGCACGCTGTCTGCGAAGAGGAAGGTGCTGGTGTCCGCCGCGACGGTGCTGGCGTTCGTGCAGGCAATGGACGAGCCGGCCAGGGGATTCGCCGGCGATGTCGTGCTGCAGGCCGGCGTGGTCACGTTGGTGATCCCGTACTTCGCCGGGTTCGTGTACTGGTCGCGCCCCTGGGTGTAGGCGTCGACGTACAGGACGGCCGATCCGCTGAGACCCGTCTGGAGCTGGCTGTTGAAGGTGGTGACCATGGTGTTGACCAGGCCGCGCGTCTGGGCGTCCAGCGTCATCGCGAAGGGCGTCTGCGCCACGTCGGGCAGGTTGGCGACGAGCACGTAACGGGCGCCCTTGGCCAGGATCTGCGTCTTCACCAGTGATGCCAGTTCGGCGCCGGCCTGGCCCATGCCCGTCAGGGCGGCGTTCACCGCAGCGTCGGTCGCCGCGGCGCCGCCCGCCATCACCGCCGCCTGGACCGCCTGCGGCCAGCCCGCCGCGGCGGCGGCACCCGCTGCCGTTGCCCCGCCGGCGGCGGCATTCGCGACGCCGTTGAAGTGCATGAACAGGTCGTTGCCGCCGGCCATGACCGTGACCAGTTCGCGGCCGGAGAAGCTGCCCACCTTGGCCAGGTGGGTGCTCATCTGCGTGGCGACCGGCATCGCCATCAGGCCCAGGTTCACCTGGTTGAAGGGCGGCGCCTGCAACGCGGCCGCGTTGGGGCCGAACGGGTTGCTCACGCGCGCGCTGCCCTGGGCGTAGTTGAAGCATTCCGCATGGTTGGCGACGGGCGCACCCGTGAGGCCCGGGATGTTCGTGAGCAGGCCGGTCTGCGCGGCGCACGGCGCGCCGGTGCGCACGCTCGCGGCAACCAGTTCGGTCCAGTTGAGGGCTGTTGCACTGTTAACCGTCCACTTGCCCCCGCCCACCCCGGCGATAGTGCCTACCTTGTAGGTGCCCACGTCGCTCAGGCTGTCGCCGAACGACACCGTGGAGGTGACATCAATGCCGCCCTGGCCCCCGCCGCAGGCCGCCAGTACGACCGCCGCGACCAGCGCGGCCAGTTTCAGTTCCAGTTTCAATTTGCCACCTCCCTGAAGTCGAGAAAAGAACGCCATTCTTCTTTCAATCGGAAATGGTAGGTGCGCGGCATCGCGCGGCCCAGCGGGTAACCCCCAAGAACTTCTAGGGGGGCCGCTCCAGTGTTGCCTAGCGGTACCGCAGCTTCATGGCGAGGATCGCGAGCGCGAGGGCCAGCGTGACGGTGTTGGCGACCACGATGGGCCAGGCCCCGAGCATCCAGCCGTAGGCCAGCCACAGGGCCACGCCGCAAGCGAACACCGAGTACATGCCCAGCGAGATCCCCTTCACGTCGCGCGTCCTGAAAGTGAGCCAGGCCTGCGGCACGAAGCTGCAGGTGGTGAGGAAGGCCGCCAGGTAGCCAACGAGTTCGTGCGAGGCCATCGTCGTGCTGCCCTTGCATCAAAGATCGCGGGCCACCCACTCGACCAGGGCCTCGATCGCAGGGCGCGCCGCCGGTGCCTGGGGATGGTTGGCGATCGCGACCAGGACATAGCGCTTGCCGCCCGCGCCGTGGACGTATCCGGCCACGCCGGACACGTCGCGCAGGCTCCCCGTCTTGAGGTGCGCGAGGCCCATGCCCTTGCCGCGCGCGCGGCGCATCGTGCCGTCCACGCCGGCCAGCGGCAGCGAAGCGGCCAGGTCGGGCATCAAGGGCGAAGCCCACGCCACCTGCAGCAGGCGACCCAGGCCCTGTGCCGTGACGCGTTCCTCACGCGACAGCCCCGAGCCGTTCACGAACACCGGGGCCTCGCCGGGACCGATGCGCTCGAGCCACCAACGGCGCAGGACCTCGCGCGATCCCTCGAATGTCCCGACGCCATGGCGCTGCAGGCTGAGCGTGAGGAACAGTTGCTGCGCCATCACGTTGTTGCTGAACTTGTTGATGTCGCGCACCACCTCGGCCAGGGCCGGCGACTGGATCTCGAAGGCGGGCGCGAGCCCCGCGGGCACCCGGCCCTCGCGCACCTGCCCGGCGAGCGCGCCGCCCATCTGCTGCCACACGCCGGCGACCGCGCGAGCCGAATAGCTGCGGGGGTCGGCGTAGGCAACCGGCCAGGTCCGTTCCCCGCACGAAGCCGGATAAGCACCGGCAAGGCGGATGCGGGCCGGGTCGCTGAAGTCGGCCTGGAGACCGCCGCGCCAGTCACCGCATTCCCCGGGCACCAGCGGCACCGGGGCCGGCAACTGCAGGCCGGCCATTGCCGGTTCGACATGGACCTGTGCCTGCGCGCCCCGGGGCGTGAATGTCATCACCAGCGCCTTGAAGTTCAGCAGCAGCGCGTCGGGCGCCGCGTTGTAAGGGCGCAGCGGCTCGCCGTCGAAGGCGCCCGGGTCCACCCCGGGGGTTTCGAACGCACTGCGATCCAGGACGATATCGCCGGCGACCGATCGGATCCCCAGGCCCTGCACGCGCCGCAGCAACAGCCACAGGCGCTCGGCCACCAGCTTGGGATCGCCCTGGCCCTTGATGTAGAGGTTGCCCTGCAGCGTTCCGCCCTGCACCGTGCCGTCGACGTAGACCGGTGTCGACCAGGTGAAGGCGGGGCCCAGCAGCTCCAGCCCGGCAAAGGTCGTCGCCAGCTTGGCGATCGACGCCGGGTTCACCGCCACGCCGGCGCGATGGCTCAGCCGCGGCGGCGCGCTGCCGTCGGCGTCGGCCACCCACACCGACAGCGCGTCTCGTGGCAGCTTCGCGCGCGCCAGCGCCGTCTCGACCTCGGGCGGCAGGCCCTGCGCCAGCGATGGCCCCGCGGCGAAGGCGAGCAGCCAGCAGGCAAGGAGGCGGCGAAGCAGCATGCGGGCATTATCGGGGCCCTCGATAATGACGGCATGCCCCGAAAGTCCTTCGCTTGAACCTGCTTGCCTTCGATACCAGCACCGAAGCCCTGTCCATCGCCGTGCAGCGCGGCGCCGACTCGCCGCTCGTGCATGAAGGACCGGGCGGCGCGCAGGCTTCGGCGAGCCTGATCCCGACGATCCAGGGCCTGCTCGAGCGCGCCGGGATGCGCCTGCGGGAGCTCGACGCGATCGTCTTCGGCCGCGGGCCGGGCTCCTTCACGGGCTTGCGTACCGCTTGCTCGGTGGCCCAGGGGCTGGCGTTCGGCGCCGGCACGCCGGTCCTGCCGGTGGACACCTTGCTCGCGGTGGCCGAGGAGGCGCGGGCGGCAGTGGGGTTCGAGCGCGTCCTGGCGGTGCTCGATGCGCGCATGGACGAGGTCTATTCGGCCGCGTACGTGCACGACAGCGGCCGCTGGCAGCGAGAAGGCGACTTCACGCTCGGGCCCCCGGAATCCGTGCGTCTGGCTGCCGGCTGGGCGATGGCTGGCAACGCATTCGCCGCGTACGGGAACAGGCTGCCCGCCGGTGGCCCGCGCGCCGTGGCACTGCCGACGGCCGCCGCATTGCTGAGGCTCGCGCCGGCGATGCTGGCCGCGGGCCTCGCCGTTCCGGCCGCCCAGGCCCTGCCGCTCTACATTCGCGATAAAGTGGCACAGACGACCGCGGAACGCGCAGCGATCCGCGCCGGCCAACCCCTACGACCATGAGCGCAGTTTTCAGGACCGTCGAAGCGCAGTTCGAGCCCCTGACCGAGGCGCGGCTGGACGAGGTCGTGGCCATCGAGGCAACGGCCTACGAGCACCCCTGGACGCGCGGCAACTTCGTCGATTCGCTGCGATCGGGCTACCAGGCGCAGCTGGTCGGCGCCAACGGCACCGTGCTCGGTTACTTCGTCGCGATGATGGGCGTGGATGAAGTGCACCTGCTCAACATCACCGTCGCGCCCGCCTTCCAGGGCCAGGGCTGGGGCCGCGTGCTGCTCGACGCGCTGGCGATCTGGGCCCGCGGGCAGGGTGCGCAGTGGCTGTGGCTGGAAGTTCGGGCCGGCAACACACGCGCCCAGCGCATTTACGAGCATCACGGCTACCGCCGCGTCGGTGAACGCAAGGGCTATTACCCGGCGAGCCTCGGCCAGCGCGAGGACGCGGTCGTCATGAGCCTGAAGCTATGAGCCTTGACCTCGACCCGCGCCAGCGCGCCATGTTGGCCGAGATGGGCCTGAGGCTGTTCGAGCCGCCGGGCCCTGCCGTCGGTGATGATGCGGCCTCCGGTGAGTCTCCCCGGCGGGCGGGGGGGCAGCCGGCCTTGGCGGCGGCCGCCCCGGCGGTCGCTCCCGAATCGAGGGCGCGGCCGGCACCGGTGCCGGCCGTTGCACGAGCCGGCATCGAGCTGATGGAATGGGACGCGCTGGAACAGGCCGTGGCGTCCTGTCGCGCCTGCCAGTTGTGCAACGGCCGCCGCAACACGGTGTTCGGTGTGGGCGACCGCCAGGCCGACTGGCTGATCGTCGGCGAGGCGCCCGGCGAAAACGAGGACCTGCAGGGCGAGCCCTTCGTCGGGCAGGCCGGCAAGCTGCTGGACAACATGCTCAAGGCGCTGGGCCTGGACCGGCACCACAAGGTCTACATCGCGAACGTGCTCAAGTGCCGTCCGCCGGGCAACCGCAATCCCGAGCCGCAGGAGGTGGCGCAGTGCGAGCCTTTCCTGCGCCGGCAGGTGGAGTTGCTGCGCCCGAAGATCATCCTGGCGATGGGCCGTTTTGCCGTGCAATCGTTGCTGGGCAGCGCCGACCCGATCGGCAAGCTGCGCGGGCGGGCCCACCAGTACATGGGCGTGCCGGTCGTCGTCACATACCACCCGGCGTACCTGTTGCGCAACCTGCCGGACAAGGCCAAGGCGTGGGCGGACCTGTGCCTGGCGCAGGAAGTGATGCGCGCTCAGCCGGCCGCGGCCGCGCCGATCGGGCGGTAGGCCCGAGGTTCCACCACCCGCGCCGCGTAGTCGATGCCGCTGAACGCGGCGTAGTCGGCCAGGGAGCGATCGCTCCCGAGGGCGTACACGCCCAGCGCATCCCCCGCGACGAGCGCCGCCAGCCGGCCGCGCGAGCGCTGCTCCAGCGCCCACCAGTTCTGCGGCCGCCGCGCGTCCAGCGAGTCGTCCCAGTGCATGGGCCGCGGCGGCGCCCCGGAGTCCGCGTTGTTGTACAGGTGGTAGACCGGCAGCCCGGGGATGTGGAAGATATCCCAGCCGTGCGTGAACAGCCGCGCCGCGAGCGCCTGCTCCTCCCCATGGAAGTAGAACCAGGGGTCGTACGGAAACTCCTGCGCGAACTTGCCGGGCGCGAAGACGCAGCCGGCGCCAAGGTGATAGCCGGGGACCGGCTCGTCGGATTCCAGGGGGTGGGCCTCGAAGCCCAGCACTGGATGCTCGGGCTCGAAACCGGCGCCGGGCTTGACCACATGGGCCAGGACCTTTCCCGTCGCCGGGCGTCGCACCGGCTGGCCGCCCTCGAACACGAATGCGTTCGGGTACGCGGACAGCACGACGCCCTTGCGCCCCGGCAGCAACCGCAGCGCCTGCCCCATCAGGCGCTCGTCCCATCCCGCGTCGAAGTCCATGTGGGAATCGATCTGGAAGAACCATTCCTCGCCGTCGTACAGCGACATCGCGATGGCGCGCGCCCAGCAGGGGCCGCGCGCGTACAGCGGCTCGAGGCGGATATAGCTCAGGCGCGCCGGCGACAGGTCCGCAGCCGATGGCGCGGGCGCGCCGGCCGGGCTCTGGTCCACCACGCCGAAATGCAATTGATCCGGCCAGCGCGCCGTGGCAATGGCGCGTGCCAGCGTGAATCCGAGGATCGGGTCGCAGTAGGAGGCGATGCTGACGAAGATGCGCATGGCTAGGCCGACATGGTAACCATGGTCCCGTCGCGCGCTCGTTGCCCGGGGAATTGCAGGTCGCCGGGCAAGCCCCATGCCGTGACGCGGGGCCGACGGGGGCCAGGGGACGCAACTGCGCCGAATGTCGCACCGCGCCCTTTTTTCACGGCCTTTCGTGTTGCGCGGCATGTAACGCTGTGCTACCGTTGAAAGCATCTTTTGGTCTAAGAGGCCCGTGACGGGCATGGCGGACGCAGCCTGAGGGGGGCGATTTCGCCTGAAAGAGAATCCGTGAACAAGCCAGCCAAACCACATTCGCCAGGCGTCATGTCCAACGGCCCCGCAACGACAGCCTTGCGGGGCCGCCGCCGCTCGCCGGCTCACAGCCCGGCCGTTGCCGGCTTCCGGCCCGCCGGGATGGCCTTGGCCGTTGCCGCGGCGTTCATGGGAGCGGGGCAGGCGCTGGGCCAGCCCAGCGGGGCGCAGGTGATCTCGGGGCAGGCGAGTCTGGTGCAGCAGGGCAGCAGCCTGGTCGTGACCACGCAGAACGCCGCCGGCACGAACCGCTCGGCGATCAACTGGCAAAGCTTCTCGATCCCCGCGGGCAGCACCACACGGTTTGACCAGCCCAGCGCGGCGAGCCTGTCGATCAACCGGGTCGTGGGCAACGACCCCTCGTCGATCTTCGGCACGCTCAGCTCCAACGGGCGGCTGGTGCTGGTGAACCCCGCGGGCATTGCCGTGGGCGCCGGTGCGGTCATCGACACGGCCGGCTTCACGGCGTCGACCTTGCGCATGAGCGACGCGGACGCGCTGGCCGGGCGGCTGGTCTTCGGCGGCGATGGCCTGCCTGGCGGGGCGCTGAGCGTGGACGGGCGCATCGTGGCGCGAAGCGGCGACGTGGTGCTGATCGCGCCGAACGTGCAGGTGGGCGCCCAGGCGCTGGTGCAGGCGCCCGGTGGGGCCACGCTGCTGGCGGCGGGTCAGAAGGTGGAACTGACGGGCCGGGGGCTGGAAGGCATCCGGCTGGAACTGCAGGCGCCGCAGGACCAGGCGGTGAACCTGGGAACGCTGCAAGGCGACGCGGTGGGCATCTTTGCCGGGCAGCTCAAGCACAGCGGCATGATCCAGGCCGCCGGCATCAGCGCCGAAGGCGGCAAGGTTGTGCTGCGCGCGCAAGGGGACAACCTGGTCAACGGAAGCGTGCTGGCGACTCGCGGCGACAAGGGCGGCAGTGTCGACCTGTTGGGCCGGCAGGTCGCGCTGTACGGCGCGGCCGCGATCGATGCGAGCGGCGCGGCAGGCGGCGGCAGCGTACGCGTCGGCGGTGACTACCAAGGCGCGAACCCCGACGTTCCCAACGCCCTCAACACGTACGTGGGCGAGGGCGTCACGATCAGGGCCGACGCCGGCCGGAGCGGCGACGGCGGCCGCGTCATTGTCTGGGCCGACGAGGCCACTCGATTCAACGGGCGGATTTCCGGGCGCGGCGGTGCCGAGAGCGGCAACGGCGGTTTTGCTGAAGTGTCCGGCAAGCAGTACCTGCAGTACGCCGGCCATGCGGACCTGCTCGCCCCGGCGGGCCTGGCCGGCACGCTGCTGCTGGACCCGAACGACATCACGATCGTCGCGAACGGCGTGACGGACGTTCCCGGCAGCCAGGGCAGCGACTACGTGTTCGGCGGCGGCAGCGGCAGCAGCATCATCGCGAAAGCGGACCTGGAAGCGCAGTTGGCCTCGTCCGACGTGCTTGTCAAGACGGGATTCGGCTCGGCGGGCCCCAATGGCGGCAACATCACCGTGGCGACGCCCCTCGACTGGACCGGCTCGCGTGCCCTGGCGCTGGACGCGAACAACAACATCGAGTTGCAGGGGTCGGTGGGCGCGCCCTCGGGCATGTTGATCCTGATCACGCATGGCACCGGCTCGATCTCGCAGTTCGGCGGCGCGCCGATCAAGACCGCCGGGCTGATGCTGAACACGCAGTTTGGCTCCGTCAGTCTCAACGAGCCCAACGAGGTCGACAAGCTCGCCGCATCGGTAGCCAGCCTGAGTTTCACGAACCAGAAGACCCTCGACATCGGGACCCTTTCGCGCGGCGTTGCCGGGGGCTCCCTGACGGGCGTCATGGCCGACGGCTCCATCGCGATCGACGCCACGGCCGGCAACCTCAACGTCAATTCGCCGATCATCAGCTTCGCGCCGGCGGCAAGCACAAGCGGGCCGGTCGGCCTGGCTGCCGAGAACGGTGACATCAATCTCAACGCCAACATCACGGCCGTGGGCCAGGCCAGCCTGTGGGCGGGCGGATCCATCACGCAGGGGTCGACACGCTCGATCACCGCCGCGAAACTCGTGGCCCAGGCGGGCGCGGGCGTGAGCCTCACGGGGCCGAACCAGGTCAGTCTGGTGGCGGGCAGCGCCGGCAGCCTGGGCGGCGGCTTCACGCTCAAAAACGCGACGGCCCTCACCGTCGGCACCGTCGCCGGGATCTACGGCTTGTCCGCGGAGGACGACATCGCCGTCACGACGACGGGCACGGGCTCGGCGATCGTGGTCGACGCGGGCGTCTATTCGAACGCCGGCTCGTTGACGATCGATTCGTCCAAGAGCCTGACCCTTGGGCCCAATGGCTCCATCACCCTGCAGTCCGGCGGCGGGGTCGTCCAGCTACGGGCCGGCAGCGGCAACGTCGACACGGGCAACACCAATTCGATGGTTCACTCGAATGGCGGGGCGATCATCGTGCAGGCCCCTTCGGGCAGCATCCTCGGCAATGCGTACTATGGGTCGGCCTCCTGGAGCGGGGCGAACGGCGGCACCATCACCCTGACCGCCTCCGGTGGCGTTTCGGCCTCGTCGGTGGACTCGAGTGCCTATTCCAACGCGGCGCTCGCGGACGGGGGCGGCATCACCACCGCGGTGATCGGCGGGGCCAGCGGAGGCGCCATCAGCATCGGCGCCGGCTCCGGCGGCGTGAACATCGGCTCGATCAACTCGTTCGGCTCGGACACCTTCGGCGGCCCGGGGGGCAATGGCGGCAATGTGGCCATCACGTCGACCGGCCCCGTGAACGTGACCAACAGCGTGCAGAGCTGGGGCGGCGACGGCGGCAGCGGCGGCCACGGTGGCACGCTGACCATCACGGCCGGAGGCGCCGACGTCGGCATTCCGTGGATCGACACGTCGGGCGGCCAGGGCCAGAGCGGTGCCGGCGGGAGCGGCGGCAACGTGTCCGTCACGACGAATGGAACGCAGTCGCTCCAGACTGTCTATACCGGTGGCGGCAGCGCCACGTCCCTGGGCAATGGGGGCGATGGCGGCAATATCACCTTGCTGGCCGGCACGTTCGGGAACTCGATGTGGCTGGACAGCTACGGCGGCAACGGCGGGGACAACGCCGCTGGCGCAGCCGGTTCCGGCGGCAAGGGCGGCAACATCCGCATCGAGCAAGCCGACGGCCCATGGACGCTCAGTCCCACGCTGGGCAGCGCGGGTGGCTGGGGTGGCGCCAGTTCGTTGGGCGCGGGCACGGGCGGCGCCGGCGGAAACGTCACGATCGCCTCGAAGGGCGGCGCGCTCACGCTGGGCAACGGAAACATTTACGCCTCAGGCGGGGGCGGCGGCTGGGACGGAACCCAATACGCCACGAACGGTCCGAACGGCATCATTCGTGCGACGGGGACGGGCGGGACCGGCGTGTTCGTGAACGGAGGCATCTATTTCGGCGGTGACTGGAACAACACCGGATCCATGAACATCAGCGGTTCCGCGGGCATATCCGGCGGCGGCATGTTCGAGAACAACGGCCGGCTGAACCTTTCCGGCTCGGCCTACCTGTACGCCTACGACGGTGTCATCAACAGGGCGGGAGGCACGATGTCGGCGGCCGCCGGCAGCGTCACCGCTCACCTCACGCAAAACCATGGCCTGCTGACCATCGCGCCGGACGGCATCCTGTACACCGACGACTTCTACCTCAACGACGGCACGGTGCGCCTGAGCGGGGAACTGCATAACAGCGGCTACTGCGCGTCGAGCCTGTGCACGGCCAATTATGGCTGGCTGACCAACGACACCGCCGGCGTCATCAGCGGCAACGGCAAGCTCGTGCTCGATAGCGGCTGGGGCACGCTCACCAACTACGGCCGGCTGCAGCCGGGGGCGGCGGCGCAGGCGCATGCGATCGGCGCCCTTTCGATCGTCGGCAACCTGGTGAGCGCACCCGGCTCGGTCCTCGCGGTCGACATCGCTTCGCCCACCAGTTACGACGTGCTCCAGGTGTCCGGCACCGCGAGCTTCCCGTCGTCGGCGTCGGCGCAATCCACCGGTCCGCACACGTTGGCCACACCCGCGATGATCGAGGTGACCTACGCGAGCGGCGCCTCCTTCCCGGCCGGCACGAAGTTCGCCGTTCTGGCCACTTCGAGCCTGGACATGGCCGAGGCGCCCACGATCGTGGGCGCACCGGAACTGGCCGTTCAAAACCAGATCACGCCGAGCCCCAGCCCCAGCCCAAGCCCAAGCCCGACGCCATCGCCTTCGGCCGGGCCCCTGACACTGGTCGCGAACAGCGCGGTGGGGACACCGACACCGGCGCCCACGCCGGCCCCAACTCCGGCCCCAACGCCAGCGCCGACACCCGCACCGACTCCGGCTCCCACCCCGG
>Ga0255338_1001295_pt1 | contig 49057 bp, 45 predicted proteins | sample MeOH1_35cm_T4_19_FD_203715 | JGI IMG/M metagenome (GOLD analysis project Ga0255338, IMG submission 203715) | Sandy soil microbial communities from University of British Columbia, Vancouver, Canada - MeOH1_35cm_T4_195 | ecosystem: Engineered > Artificial ecosystem > Sand microcosm > Unclassified ...
TCGCGGTGTTCCTGCCGATCGGCTTCATGGGCGGCATCATCGGCAAGTTCTTCCACGAGTTCGGCGTCACCATCGTCGCGGCGGTGCTGATCTCGATGTTCGTGAGCTTCACGCTCGACCCGATGCTTTCCTCGGTCTGGCATGACCCGGAGATCGAGGCGCACGCGCGCCATGAGGCCCCGCGCACCCTGTATGACAAGACCATCGGCCGTGTGACGGGCTGGTTCGACCACGCCACCGACTGGGCGGTCGAGGCCTACCAGGGCATCCTGCGCTGGTCGCTGGGGCACAAGCTGGCCACGGTGCTGCTGGCGGTCGCGGTGTTCGCGACCAGCGTCGTCATGGTGCCGCTGCTGGGCACGGAGTTCGTGCCCAAGGCGGACTTCTCGGAAACCTCGCTTAACTTCTACACGCCGGTCGGCTCCTCGCTGGAGGCGACCGAGGCCAAGGCACGGCAAGTCGAGTCGATCATGCGCGAGTTTCCGGAGGTGAAGTACACCCTCGCGACCCTCAACACCGGCAACGCCCAGGGCAAGATCTACGCGTCGATCTACGTGCGCCTGGTCGACCGCAAGGAGCGCACCCGCAGCGCCGACCAGATGTCCGGCGTGCTGCGCGAGCGGCTCAAGCAAGTGCCGGGCGTGACGGTGACCCACGTGGGCCTGCTCGACCCGGTAGGCGGCAACAAGCAGATCGAGTTCTCGCTCCAGGGGCAGGATCTGAAGGAGCTGGAGCGCCTCTCGCGCCTGGTCATCGAGAAGGTGCGCGACGTCCCCGGCCTGGTGGACCTGGATTCCAGCGTGAAGCCCGACAAACCCGTGATCGACATCGAAGTCAAGCGCGACGCCGCGTCAGACCTGGGCCTGTCGGTGGCGCAGATCGCCGGCTCGTTGCGCACGCTGGTCGCCGGCCAGACGGTGGGCAACTGGCGCGCGCCCGACGACCAGACCTACGATGTGAACGTGCGCATGTCGCCCGATGCGCGCAACACCCCGCAGGACCTGGAGCGCCTGCCCTTCGCCACCGGCACCAACGCCGACGGATCGACCCGCATCGTGCGGCTGAACCAGGTTGCCGCGGTGAAAGAATCCACCGGCCCGAACCAGATCAACCGGCGCGACCTGACGCGCGAGGTGGCGATCAACGCCAACACCTTCCAGCGCTCGGCCGGCGAGATTTCCGCCGACATCCGCGCCCGGCTCGACACCATCGCCTTCCCGCCAGGTTACCGCTATTCGTTCAGCGGCTCCACCAAGAACATGGCCGAATCGTTCGGCTACGCGGTGTCCGCCCTGGCGATGGGCGTGATCTTCATCTACATGATCCTGGCCAGCCAGTTCAGGAGCTTCCTGCAGCCGATGGCGCTGATGACGTCCCTGCCGCTCACGCTGATCGGCGTGGTGCTGGCTCTCTTGATGTTCGGCTCGACCCTGTCCATCTTCTCGATCATCGGCATCGTCATGCTGATGGGCCTGGTCACCAAGAACGCCATCCTTCTGGTGGATTTCGCGATCCGCATGCGCGAGCAAGGCCAGACCCGCACCGACGCCCTGCTGCACGCTGCCCGGGTGCGTCTGCGCCCTATCCTGATGACCACCCTGGCCATGATCTTCGGCATGGTGCCGCTGGCCTTCGCCCTGACCGAGGGCTCGGAGCAGCGGGCCCCCATGGGCCAGGCCGTGATCGGCGGCGTGATCACCTCGTCGCTGCTGACGCTGGTGGTCGTGCCGGTGGTCTATTGCTACCTGGACGATCTGGCAAACTGGTTCTTGAGGAGGCGCAAGTCCGCCGGGGGTGGCGGCGGCATCGACGCCGTTCCCGCCTCTAAAATCGATCATTTGCCTTGAGAACCTCCAAGAAAGAGCCTTATGAACGCACCCGTCGACCTTGAACACGCCCGTCTCAACATGATCGAGCAGCAAATCCGCCCCTGGGATGTGCTGGACACTTCGGTGCTGGACCTGCTGTCCGTGGTGCACCGCGAAGACTTCACGCCGCTGGCCCACAAGGCGCTGGCGTTCGTGGACATGCTGATCCCGCTGAAGGACCCGGCAGACGACGCGTTGCAGCGCGGCCAGTGCATGCTGGAGCCCAAGGTCGAGGCGCGGCTGCTGCAAGACCTGCACGTGATGCCGACCGACAAAGTCCTGGAGGTGGGCACGGGCTCCGGCTACATGGCTGCCCTGCTCGCCCACCGCGCGCAGCGCGTGATCACGATGGAGATCGATGGCGATTTGGCCCGCACGGCCCGCGCCAACCTGCAGAAGGCCGGCATCACCAATGTGGAGGTGCGCGAGACCGATGGCTCCAAGGGCCTGCCCGCCGAAGCGCCGTTCGACGTGATCGTGCTCTCCGGCTCCGTCGCCGAAGTGCCGCAGGCGCTGCTGTCGCAACTCAAGGTGGGCGGCCGCCTGGCCGCGATCGTCGGCTTCGAGCCCGTGATGCGCACGACCATCGTCACCCGAACCGGCGAAGCGTCCTTCGAGACCGCCCAGCCCTGGGACACCCTGGCGCCGCGCCTGGCCCATTTCCCCGAGCCCTCCCGTTTTCACTTCTAATCTGTTGATGATCGACCAAGTCCGCCCCGCCGACCTCCAAGCCTGGATCCAGTCGCAGCCTGCCGGCAGCAAACCGGTGGTGCTGGACGTGCGCGAACCCTGGGAAGTGCAAACAGCCAGCGTGAAGCCCGATGGCTTCGAGCTGGTCCTCATGCCCATGGGTGAGGTGCCTGCCCGCGTCGCCGAACTCGACCGACAGCGCCCGTTGGCCGTGCTGTGCCACCACGGCCACCGCAGCCAGCGCGTCGCCATGTTCCTGGCCGGCAACGGCTTCGCCCGCCTGGCCAATATCGCGGGCGGCATCGACGCCTGGTCGGGCGAGCGCGACCCGGCGGTGCCTCACTACTGAAAAGGACGGACCATGAAACTGTTGCGGCCCTATTTGCGGCTATTGCCCCTGACGCTGGCCCTGGGCGCGGCTTTCGCCGGCTCGGCGCATGCCCAGAGCCTGCTCGATCTGTACGAGTCGGCACGCGCATACGATGCCACCTGGCAGTCGGCCAAGGCGCAATACGACGCCAACCTGTTCCGTGCCGAGCAGGCCAAGGCGGGCATCCTGCCGTCGGCCAACCTGTCGGCCGGCGCCAGCCGCTCCAACTTCGAGAACACCGTCCCCGCGGTCGACCGTGGCATCACCACGCAGACCGCCACCGTCAGCGCGTCGCAGCCCCTGTACCGCCCGGCCAACTTCGCCACGTGGGAGCAGGGCAAGCGACAGGTGGAACTGGCGCAGGCCCAGCTCACCGCCGCCAGCCAGGACTTGGTCATCCGCGTCAGCCAAGCGTACTTCGACGTGCTGGCGGCGCAGGACACACTGGCCTTCGTCAGTGCGCAAAAGACCGCCGTGAACGAGCAACTGGCCTCGGCCAAGCGCAACTTCGAAGTCGGCACCTCGACCATCACCGACACGCGCGAGGCGCAGGCCCGCTATGACCTGGTGACCGCGCAGGAGATCGCCGCCGAGAACGACCTTCGCGTGAAAAGGCTCGCGCTCGACTCGCTCGTGGGCAAGGCCGACGTCAAGCCCAATCCGCTGGTGGTGCCGGTCAACGTGCCCCCACCGCAGCCCTCGGACGTCAATGTCTGGGTGCAGCAGGGCGATGAGAACAGCCCATCGATCCGGCAGGCCAAGACCTCCGTGGAAATTGCGCAACTCGAAACCGAGAAGGCCAAGGCCGGCCACAAGCCCACGCTCGACTTGACAGCCAGCTACAACGTGACGCGCTACCCGAACGGCAACACGCAGGTGCCGGGCGCGACACGAAGCGACACCGGCACCGTGGGCGTGTCGTTCAACCTGCCGCTGTTTGCCGGGTTCGCCACGCAAAACCGCATCCGCGAAACCCTGTCGCTGGAAGAAAAGGCCCAGGCCGACCTGGAGGCGATACGCCGCACCGTCGCGCAGGCCGTTCGCACTGCTTACTTCGGGCTGGTCTCCGGCCAGAGCCAGGTCAAGGCGCTGGAGGCCGCCGAAGCATCGAGCCAGAGCGCCCTGGAGGCGAACCGCCTGGGCTACCAGGTGGGCGTGCGCATCAACATCGACGTGCTGAACTCACAGAGCCAGCTGTTCCAGACCAAGCGCGACCTCGCGCAGGCGCGCTACAACGTGCTGCTCGGCCACCTCAAGCTGCGGCAGGCCAACGGCACGCTGCAGCCGGAAGACCTGGCGCGTTTGAACACGCTGGTGGTGAGGTAGGGCTGCCCGTCAGAGCGTGTAGCTCATCCCGTCCTGGATGACGCCGATCAGCGCTGCCTGGTTTTCCGGGGATTCGCTGAAGCCCACCAGCACGTCCGCGCGCGTGAAGCCGTTGTTGAGATGGTTCACGTGATACGCATAACCCTCCACTTCGGCCTCGCGGTGCAGCACGTTGGCATAGAGAAGGCGGACGAACTGCTCGTTGCTGAGGTTGCCGTACGTGGACTGGAATTCGGGACTCGCGATGAAGTTCGACGCGACCTGCACAAGGTGCAAGCCGTTGTCGAGCGCAGTCATCTGGAAGCCGAGCCCAGCCAGATCGGGCGTGCGGTTGAACGCGGCCTGATAGAGGCGATAGGCCATGCCGGCGTCACCCTGGATGTCCAGCGCCACCATGCCGTCAGTGAACATCAGACGCTCGACGTTCGTCACCCATTGACTGCCCTGGCTCGCGTTTTGGATCGTGAAGCCCGTGGATGTATGCGTGACCGTGTATTGCGAACTCGAGCCGTAAATCGCGAGGGTGTCGATGCCCGTGCCACCATCGATCGTGCGGGCCGCGGTGTTCACGACGACGGACGAGCCCCCACCGTAAGAGGCGAGGTCGTCGAAGAGCACCCGATCCAGGTTCTGCAGCGTGTATGTGGGAAGGGCGCTCTTGATCGTGACGTGGTAGCCGGTGCCCGTTGCGGCGACGGTGTAGCCGGAAGCGCGGCCTTGGTACATGGCGATGCCATGGCTCAAGTCGACGAGCGGCACATCGGCTCCGGTAGCCGCACCGATTGAATTCACATTGATTGCCAGCATCATGAAGCCAGGACTGGCCAGGCCCAGGTTGTCGATGGCTTCTATGGCAATGGTGTTGCTACCTGCAAACTCCTCCGTGTAGTAACCCACCTGGCCCAGGTTAGCTGCAGACACGGTAACCGAAGTGCCCGCGATTTGCGCGCCGTTCAGCGTGAGGTACCCCGCGCCGGACACGTTGTCCGAGAAGCGGTATTGCGCCACGCTGCCATCGGCATCACTGGCGCTGATCAACGAGGTAAAGTCGAAGGACTGGTTGGTGCTCTTGCTGAGGCTCGCAGGCCCGCTGATGGTGGGCGCCTGGTTGGACGTGCTCCCCGTAGCGCCCGTAACAGCCGTGCCGGCGACATTGATCGCCATCATCAGAAAGCTCGGGCTGGCCTGCCCGAGGTTGTCAATGGCTTCGATTGCAATCGTGTTGCTGCCTGCAGTAGCAGCCGTGAAGTAACCCACCTGGCCCAGGTTCGCGGCCGAGACGGTGACCGACGTGCCCGCGATTTGCAACCCGTTCAGCGTAATGTGCCCCGCCCCGGAGAGGCTGTCCGTGAACCGGTACTGAGCCACCGTGCCGTCCGCATCAGTGGCACTGATCAGCGAGGCGAAAGTGAAGGATTCGTTGGTGGTCTTGCTCACGCTCGCGGGCCCGCTGATCGTGGGCGCCTGGTTGGCCGTGGTGCCAGTGCCGCCTGTTCCTCCCGTTCCGCCTGTTCCGCCTGTTCCGGTCGTACCGGCAACGTTGATCGTCATCGTCAGCACGCCGGGACTGGTCTGACCCAGGTTGTCGATGGCTTCGATGGCGATCGAGTTGCTGCCTGCCGAAGCACCCGTGTGGTAACCCACCTCGCCCAAGTTCACTGCCGCTACGGTAAATACGCTGGGCGCAGCCACGCCGTTCAGCGTGAGGTATCCCGCCCCAGCCATGCTGTCCGAGAACCGGTACTGCGCCACCGTGCCGTCCACATCGCGGGCGCTGAGCAGCGAGGTGAAGGTGAAGGACTCGTTGATGGTCTTGCTCACGATCGCGGGCCCGCTGATCGTGGGCGCCTGGTTGGCCGTGACGGCCGTGCCGCCTACGCTGATCGTCATCGTCAGCAAGATGGGGCTGGTCTGACCCAGGTTGTCGATGGCTTCGATCGCGATCGAGTTGCTGCCTGCAGAAGCCCCGGTGTTATAGCCCACCTGGCCCAGGTTCGCCGCCGACACGGTGAATACGCTGGGCGCCGCCACGCCGTTGAGCGTCAGGTACCCTGCCCCGACCATGCTGTCCGAAAACCTGTATTGCGCCACCATGCCGTCCGCATCTCTCGCGGTGATCAGCGAAGTGAAGCTGAAGGATTCGTTGGTCGCCTTGCTCACGATTGCCGGTCCACTGATTGTGGGCGCCTGGTTGGCCGTCCCTGCGGTACCGGCGACGTTGATCGCCATCGTCAGGAAGCTGGGGCTGGCCAAACCCATGTTGTCGATGGCCTCGATCGCAATCGAGTTGCTGCCGACAGACGCACCCGTGTAGTAGCCCACCCGGCCCAGGTCCGCTGCCGACACGGTGACCGACGTGCCTCCGATCTGCACGCCATTGAGCGTGAGGTAGCCCGCACCCGGCATGCTGTCCCAGAAGCGATACTGCTCGACGGTTCCATCCACATCGCCGGCGTCGACAAGTGAGGTGAACGTGAAGAACTCATTGAAGGCCTTGCTCACGCTCGCAGGCCCGCTGATCGTGGGCGCCTGATTTGCATCGCCGTCGGCGACGATCGTCATTGTCATCGCCGTGGCCAGCTCGTCATCGTCGATGGCTTCGATCGTGAGCACGTTGATGCTTGCAGAAGAACCCGTCGTGTAACCCACATGGCCCAGGTCGGCTGCTGACACAGTGAGCGAAGTGCCCGTGATCTGAGCACCGTCCAGCGTAAGGTAGCCGGCTCGCGGTGTGCTGTCGGAAAAGCGGTACTGATCCACGGTTCCGTCTGCGTCGGCGGCGGTGAGCAACAAGGCGAAGATGGAGTCTGTCTGGTCGAACGACACGTTGGTCCCCCAGGTGACTCTGCTGGGCCCGCTGATCGTGGGCGCCTGATTGGCCGCGGCGTTGATCGTCATGATCAGCACGCCAGGGCTGGCAGCGCCAACGTTGTCGATGGCCTCGATCGCAATGGTGTTGCTGCCCGGAATCGAGCTCGACTGGTAACCCACCATCCGCATGTCCGCTGCTGACACCGTAAGGCCGCTCGGCTTGAGCACGCCGGCGAACGTGAGTTGCCCTCCCCCTAAATCGCTATCCGTGAAGCGGTACTGAGCCACCGCCCCATCGACGTCGGTTGCAGTGATCAAAGGGGCAAAGCTGAACCAGTCGTCCAGGCCCATGTTGACTTTCGCAGGCCCGCTGATCGTCGGCGCAATATTGGGCGCGGTCGTGATCGTCATCGTCAGCACCGCGCTGGCCTGACCCAGGTTGTCGATGGCCTCGATCGCAATGTCGTTGCTGAGCCCGGGGGAAGTGCCTGTGTAGTAACCCACCTGGCCCAGGTCAGCTGCCGACACCGTGACCGATGTGCCCGTGATCTTCTGGCCATCGAGCGTGAGGTATGCCTCCCCGGGGGTTGTGTCAGAGAAGCGGAAACTCGCCACCGTGCCGTCCGCGTCCGTGGCTTTGATCAGGGAGGTGAAGTCAAAGAGCTGGTAGGTGCTCCTGTTAAGGCTTGTTGGCCCGCTGATCGTTGGCGCCTGGTTGGCCACGTTGATCAGCATCGTCAGCCTACTGGAGCCGAGGAAGTCATCGACGGCCTCGATGGTGATCGAGTTGCTTCCCGGGACAGTCCCTGTGTCGTAGGCCACCCTGCCCAAGTTAGCCGGCGAGACTTCAAGCCAGCTTACGGCCCGGCCAGCGAATGTGAGGTGCCCGGTCCCCGGTTCACTGTCGAAGAATCGGTACAGCACCACCGTGCCATCCGGATCACTTGCGCTGATGACCGCGTTCCCCGCGACAAGCGAAGTGAAGCCAAAGGACTCCAGCGTGTGCTTGTTGACCACAGTAGGCCCGACAATCGTGGGCGGCCGGTTGAGCACGGTGAATGTCATCGTGAACGGGGCGCTGGCCAGGCCCAGTTCATCAATGGCCTCGATCGTGATCTCGTTGATGCCGATCTTTGAACCCGCGCTGTAATAGTAGTTGGTTATCAAGTCCTTCGCGACGGTCACAGTGCCTGGGATCGGGATTCCCCAGCCATCCTCGATGTGGCCCGCCCCAGGCGTGGTGTCCGTCAACCGGTAAGAAACTACGGTGCCATCGACGTCCTGGCTGCTGATACTCAATTGGCCGCCGAACGTGAGAGTAGAGTTGGTGTACAGGCTTGGAGTACTAGGCGCCGAGACCGTGGGCGCCACATTGGCCAACACGTTGATCGTCATATACAGAATAAGACTCGACTCGTTCAAGTCGTCTATGGCTGTGATCCTGATCGTGTCGGAACTCGCAGAAGCACCCGTGTAGTAACCCGCACTGCCTAGCTCCTCCGCGTATGCAAAGAGCGTCCCTCCCGTCCATTTCACTCCGTTCCATGTGAGCCATCCGTCCCCAGGGCCCTCGTCCGTAAAGTAGTAGCCAAACACGGAGCCGTCGCTGTCGGAAGCGCTGATCAGCGTTTCGAACTCGATCAACCGCTCCACTCGCTCATTGACGACGTCAGTCACCACGAGATCGGGCGGTATATTGGCGGCCATGTCGTTTCTCCTGCGCTGTTGTTTGGTCGTGCCAATAAAGTGTGCATGGATGCACGAACGGGGACCATATATCTAAGTAGGGGGGGCTTGACCGGAAGGAGCATTGGATTCACGGCCGCACCGATGCCGCGCGGCCCTCCCGCATGCGGCTTTGCACGCCGTGCGGCGGGCTACCGCGCCACGAGCGTCAGTACCGCTTCAGCCGTCTTCTGCGCCGCGCCCTGGTGGGCCCGGGCGAAATGCAGTGCGGCGCTCACCGCCGCCGCGCGCCGCGGTTCGTCCGCCGCCAGCGCCAGGGCTTCGCGCACGCCCTCTTCCATCGAAGCCACCCGCAGCGCCGCGCCGGCTTGCTGCGCATGCTGCGCGGCATCGGTGAAGTTGAAGGTATGCGGGCCCATCACCACCGGGCAGCCGCAGGCCGCGGCCTCGATCAGGTTCTGCCCACCCAGCGGCGCGAAACTACCCCCCAACAGGGCCACGTCCGCTAGGCCGTAATAGAGGGCCATCTCGCCCAGGGAGTCACCGAGCCACACATCGGCGGCTTCGGGCTGCGCGGTCCACTCGCTGCGGCGCGACACGGTGAAGCCGTGCGTGCGGGCCATCGCCGCCACCTCATCGAAACGCTGCGGATGGCGGGGCACGACCAGCCAGTGCACGCCCTGCACCCGCTCGCGCCGGGCTTGCAGCACCCGGAAAAACTCGGCCTCCTCGCCTTCACGAGATGAGGCGAACATGATCACCGGCAATTGCAGGGCGGCCCGCCAGGTACGGCCCTGGGCCAGCTGCGCCGCATCCGGCGCGGCGTCGAACTTGAGGTTGCCGAACACGCCCTTGACCGTCGCCCCCGCCTGCGCCAGACGCTGCGCATCGCCTTCGGTCTGCGCCCACACTGCTGCCAGAGCCGCATACGCTGGCCGCGAGAGGCGCGACAGGCGGCGCGCCTGCGTCAGCGATTTCTCGCTCAGCCTCGCATTGGCGAGCACCAGCGGCAACCCGCGCGCCTTGCACAGCGCGACCAGGTTGGGCCACACCTCGGTTTCCATCAGGATGCCGACGCTGGGCTGGAAGTGGTTCAGGAAGCGGCGCACGGCCTTGGGCGTGTCCCAGGGCAGCCAGGCCTGGGCGTCGCCCTCGCGCAACAGCCGTTCGCCCTCCGCCCGGCCGGTCGCCGTGCCGTGCGTGAGCAGGATGCGCACGCCGGGACGCAGCTGGCGCAAGCGCTCCACCAGAATCGCGGCGGCGCGCGTCTCGCCCAGCGACACGGCATGGATCCATACTGCGCCGGGCTCCGCCGGCTTCACGTACTGGCCGAAGCGCTCGCCCACCGCGTGCAGGTAGCCGGGTTCGGCCACTCCCCGTCGCCTGAGCTTGCGCCGCAGGAACGGCTGCGCGCCCATGACGAGGAGTGAATAAAGGGGGCGGATCATCGCGCGGCCTGCGCCAGGGCCCAAGCTTGCCACACAGCATCGACCGTCGGAGCGGGATGCGCGAACACGGCGCGCTGCCGCCCCTGCGGGGGCAAGGGGCCGGTGCGCCAGGCCGTGTCGAAGTTGTAGATCTGCACGTGCGGCAGGTCGAGCGCCACCGCGATGTGGCTGAGGCCGCTGTCCACACCGATCACGCCGGCGCAAGCCGCGAGGCGATCGGTGAGCTGCCCCAGGTCGAGCCGCGGCCATACCTGCGCGCCTGGGCCCAGGGTTTGTGCGATTCGCTCGCCGCGTTCGCGCTCGGCGTCGCTGCCATGCGGAAGGCCGATCGTCTGGCCTTCGGCGATGAGCCTGTGCCCCAGTTCGACCCAGTGCGTTTCGGGCCAGCACTTGTCGTCGCGCGATGTGCCATGGACGAAAGCCACGCAGCGCGGGTCGCCGTCCTCTCGATCGGAAGAATGCAGGCCGAAGCGCATCCACTTCGGCGGCAGGTAGCCCAAAGCCTTGGCGCACAGCTCGCGCGACCGCGTGATCGCATGCACATGAGGCTCGATGCGCACGGCCACGTCCGCCACCCAGCGCGTCGGCGCTTCGTAACTGGACCCCTCAGTCTGGTTGGCCAGCGCAAAGCGCTTGCCGCCGGGGGCTAGCCGCGCCACGCGCGCGACGAGTGCCGACTTGGTCAGGCCCTGCAGATCGATCACGGCGTCGTACGATTCGCTGCGCAGCTCTTCACGGAACGCGCGCCACTCGGCGCGCGTCTGCGCGGCCAGCGGTGCCTTGCGCCACCGCCGCAGCTCGCAGGCAATGACGCGCCGCACGCCTTCGCAGCGCTGCGCCAGCGGCGCGAACCCGCGTTCCACGACCCAGTCGATCTGCGCATCGGCGCGTGCGGCGCGAATATCCTGCACCGCCGGCATCGCGTGGACCACATCGCCAAGCGAGGACAGCTTGACGATGAGAATCTTCAATGCGCGGCCTCGCCGACCGTCGCATCGGGTTTGACCTCTCGCAGCAGCGCCAGCATCAGTTCCTCGATGCGTTCGAGCGCTGCCTGCGTATGGCCCTCGAAGCGCAGCACCAGCACCGGTGTGGTGTTGGATGCGCGGATCAGGCCGAAGCCGTCGGGCCAATCCACGCGCAGGCCGTCGATGGTGGAGAGCTCGGCCGGCGATTCGAAGTCGGCGTGGTCGACCAACCGCTGCACGAGCATGTGCGCTTCGCCCTCGTCGCACTTCACGTTGAGCTCCGGCGTGGAGAAGCTCGTCGGCAGGCCGTCCAGCAGGGCGCTGGGATCGGCGTCGCGCGACAGAATTTCGAGCAGGCGCGCGCCCGCGTAGGTGCCGTCATCGAAACCGAACCAGCGTTCCTTGAAGAAGATGTGGCCGCTCATCTCGCCGCCCAGCGGCGAATCGACCTCCTTCATCTTGGCCTTGATGAGCGAATGCCCCGTCTTGAACATCAAGGGCGTTCCGCCCGCTTCGCGGATGGTGGGCGCGAGGCGCTGGGTGCACTTGACGTCGAACACGATCGTGCCGCCCGGCACGCGCGTGAGCACGTCACGCGCGAACAACATCATTTGACGATCCGGGTAGATGTTGTTGCCGCCGCGGGTGATGATGCCCAGCCGGTCGCCGTCGCCGTCGAAGGCCAGCCCCAGCTCGGCGCCGGATGTGCGGATCGCGTCGATCAGGTCCTTCAAGTTCTCGGGCTTGCTCGGGTCAGGGTGGTGGTTAGGGAAGGTGCCGTCCACCTCGCTGTAGAGCTCGACCACCTCGCAGCCGAGCGCGCGGAAGATGCCGGGTGCCGAAGCGCCGGCGATGCCATTGCCCGAATCGACGACGATTTTCAGCGGCCTGGCGAGTTTCACGTCCTGCACGATGCGGTCGCGGTACGGGGCCAGGATGTTGATGTTGCGCACGGTGCCGGGCTGCGCGGACAACGGCGCGCCCTGCTCCATCAGGTTACGCAAGGCCTGAATCTCATCGCCGTAGATGGCGCGACCGGCCATCACCATCTTGAAGCCGTTGTAATCCTTGGGATTGTGGCTGCCGGTCACCTGGATGCCGCTCGAGCATAGGGTGCTGGCCGCGAAGTAGAGCATGGGTGTGGTGGCAGGTCCGATGTCGATGACATCCATCCCGGATGCACTGAGCCCTTTCACCAGCGCCGCGCTGAGCGATGGCCCGCTCAGTCGGCCGTCGCGCCCCACCGCGACCGTCTTTTCACCTTCACCCTGCGCGATCGTGCCGAACGCCAGCCCGAGCGCGTAGGCCACTTCCTCGTTGAGCGTGGATGGCACCACGCCGCGGACATCGTAGGCCTTGAAGATGATGGGCGAAAGTTGCATGGACCGTGTTCCCGTCGGGTAAAGCGAAGGACAAATTGTAGGCTTGCCGCGCTTGCGGCTCCCGAAGGGGACCGCTGAAAAATGCGCGCCACGAATCGCGGTGCAGTCCTACACGGTGTCGACTATGTCCTACAGAGCGCGAGGACGGCGCAGCACAGGCTTGCAGGTCAGTTGCCGGAGTCCGTCGGATCGGGTTTCAAGGCGGCTTTGCGCCGCTCCATCATCTGGAGCCTTGACAGGGCACTCATTGCGCCCTGCCCCGACTTCTGGTCGTCCGCGACGCGATGGCGTGAGCGGCGCTCGCGCTGATCCCCGTCGTCGCGCTTCGACTCGCGTTCGGACGGGCCATTGGGCTCACTGACATTCTTTTGCGCCATTCGTGGAAATGTAGGCAAAAAGATACCGGCCGCGTGTAGGGGCGCAATGACCACTTCCGTAGTCCGCTTCCTATGCAAGCGTGCCCGACAGAGCAGCTTTCCTGCACATCAACGCTCCGCCGCCCTACAGCCGAGGCTGCGCGCACCGCCTAAGGTTGACCAACCGGCCGAACCCATGAGCCGCGAAACTGTCGAAGGAGACGGAATGCCGACTACCATCAATCCCGGCCGACCCATCGAGGTCGCGAAGGACAAGACCGAAGCCGTGCAGGAAGACCTCGCGGTCGCCAGCGCGGAACTCCACCTCACCAACACGGCGCTCGACCGGAGCCTTCCGCAGAGCGCCAGGCAGGGCGACGTAGGCAAGGCACTGGAGCAGAACGGTGTCGTGCAACAGAAGGTGAGCCAGGCCGCCGAGGAACTGGCCGAAGTGACGGAACTGCTGCACGAGGAAGTCGCGGAACGCCAGCGCCTGGAAGCGCAGCTCGCGCACAGGGACATGTCCGAAAACGGCTAGCGTGCCGACGGGTGGTGCGTATGATCGACGCATGCACCCCGATACCGCAGCCCTGCAACCCGACGCCTGCTATCTGGCGCTGCAGGCGCGCGACGCGCGCTTCGACGGCCGCTTTTTCATCGGCGTCACTTCCACGGGCATCTACTGCCGCCCCGTCTGCAAGGTGCGGATGCCCAGGCGTGAGAACTGCCGTTTCTTCGGCCATGCCGCGCAGGCGGAGAGCGCGGGTTTCCGCCCCTGCCTGAGGTGCCGGCCCGAGCTCGCGCCACACTCCATCGTGTGGTCGATCCAGGATGCGAGCTACATCCTCGCGCACCAGGCGGCGCGGCTGCTCGACGAGCCTGAGGCGTGGGGCGGCTCGTCGCCCTCCGTGGAGCAACTGGCCACGCGCCTGGGCATAAGCGACCGCCATGTGCGGCGCATTTTCGAAGCGCAATTCGGCGTATCGCCGGTGCAGTACTTGCAGACACGCCGGCTCCTCACTGCCAAGCAATTGCTGGCGGACACTGACCTGCCGATCACGCAGATCGCCCTCATCAGCGGCTATTCGAGCGTGCGGCGTTTCAATGCCGCCTTTGTTGAACATTACGGACTCAACCCCACGCGCCTGCGCCGCGAGGGCGCGACCTCACCGGCGCAGGGCATGGCGATCCGGCTCGGATACCGCCCGCCGTACGACGTTCCCGCCATGCTCGGTTTTTTCGCAAAGCGCGCGATCGAGGGCGTCGATGTGGCGGACCCCGCGAAGGGGGCGATGGCCCGCACCGTGGCGGTCGAATCCGGCGGCGCGTTGCACAAGGGCTGGCTCGTCGCCGAGTTCGACGAGCCGCGCCACCAGCTGGTGCTGCGCGTGAGCGATTCGCTGCGCCCGGCCCTGCCGATCGTCATCCACCGCATCAAGGCCGCGCTCGACCTGGACGCCGACCCCCAGGCCATCAACGCCGTCCTGCACGATGCTTTCCCGCAAGGCGATGGCCTGCGCGTGCCCGGTGCGATGAGCGGTTACGAGCTGGCGGTGCGCGCCGTGCTCGGCCAGCAGATCACGGTGGCGGCCGCGCGAACGCTCGCGCAGCGAATGGTGGACCGGTTCGGCGAGCCGATCGACACGCCCTTCACGCACCTGACGCGGCTCTTCCCGGAACCCGCGGTGCTGGCCCGCGCCAGCGGCGATGCGCTCGGGCAGCTGGGCATCGTGAAGCAGCGGCAAGCGGCCATCGTCGCCATCGCGCAGGCCGTTTCGGACAAGCGGCTGCAGCTGCATGGCGGCGCGGATGTGCAATCGACGATCGACGCGTTGAAGGCATTGCCCGGCATCGGCGACTGGACGGCGCAGTACATCGCCATGCGCGCGTTGCGCTGGCCCGATGCGTTTCCGGCTGGAGACGTCGCCCTGCACAAGGCTCTGGGCGTGCAGGGCAAGTCCAACCCCGCGCGCGCGGCGCAGGAGGCCTCGCTGGCGTGGAAGCCGTGGCGCAGCTACGCGGTCATCCGCGCCTGGGCCGCGATGCCGTGATCGCGCACATACATTGCATTGGAGTTCCCATGAAGTTCGATCCTTCCATCGTCCAGGCCGCATACGCCAGCCCCATCGGTCCCATGATCGTCGCCGCGACGTCGCGCGGCGTGGCCGGCATCTGGTTCGAAGGGCAAAAGCACATGCCCGACAACTCGGCGTGGCCGCAGCAGCCGTGCCACCCCGTGCTGTTGCAGGCCATCGCGCAGCTCGATGAATATTTCAAGGGCACGCGCAGCGCGTTCGACCTGCCGCTGGACCTGCAGGGCGGAACGGCTTTCCAGCAATCCGTCTGGCAAGCGCTGCTCGCCATCCCACGCGGTGGCACTACGAGCTACGGGCAACTGGGCCAGCGGATCGGCAGGCCCGCCGCCATGCGCGCCGTGGGCGCCGCCGTGGGCCGCAATCCGGTGAGTGTCGTCGTGCCTTGCCACCGCGTCGTCGGCGCTGACGGCTCGCTCACGGGCTACGCCGGAGGGCTCGATCGCAAGACGGCCCTGCTGCAACTGGAAGGCGCGATTTGACGTCGCCCCCGCAAGATCGACCGGCAACCGCCGGCGCACGCGGCTGGATCGTCGAATTCATGCTGCTCGCGGCGATCTGGGGCTCGTCCTTCCTCTTCATGCGGCTGGGCGCGGTTGAATTCGGGCCTCTGCCGACCGCTGCCGTGCGCGTCGGCGTGGCGGCGGCCTTCCTGTTGCCGCTGGTCTGGCTGCGCGGCCTCGGCCCCGAACTGCGCCGGCACTGGAAGCCGGTGTTCGTGATCGGCGTTCTCAACTCCGGCATCCCCTTCGCGTGCTTTGCTTTCGCGGTGCTGTCGATCACCACCGGCCTCTCCGCGATCCTCAACGCCACGGTGCCGCTTTTCGGCGCACTGATCGGCTGGCTCTGGCTGAAGGAGCGGCCGGCCAATGCGCGTGTGCTGGGCCTGGTGATCGGCTTCGCCGGTGTCGCGCTGCTGGCCTGGGACAAGGCAAGCTTCAAGCCCGATGCTTCCGGCGTGGCGCCGGTGTGGGCGGTGTTGGCCTGCCTGCTCGCGACGGTGTGTTATGGCTGGTCGGCCAACGCGGCCAAGCGCTACCTGGGCGGATTACCCGCGCTCGTCATTTCCACCGGCAGCCAGATCGGCGCCACGCTGTTTCTTGCCCTACCGGGCTTCTTGTTCTGGCCCGCGCGCACGCCCAGCCTGCAGGCATGGCTGTCATTGCTGGCCCTGGGCGTCGTATGCAGTGGACTCGCCTACGTGCTGTATTTCCGGCTGATCGAGCAGGCCGGCCCCGCTCGTGCTCTCGCCGTCACATTCGTCGTTCCCATCTTCGCGATGTTCTACGGCGTGCTGTTCCTGGACGAAGCGGTGACCGGATGGATGCTGCTGTGCGGTGCGGTGATTGTCTGCGGCACGGCACTGTCAACGGGATTGCTCAAGCTCGGACGCGGTGTGCCCGAGGCGGAAGCGGCGAAGTAAGTTGCACTCGTGCTGGGGTAGTCAGATCGAGACTTTCGTCTGAGGGGGACTTCCATCGCGAGGTCTATCCTAGAACGCACTGTCTGCACTACGAAAGACCCTCCCATGCTCCCCGAACATGTCAATTCGCCGGGCGCCAAGCCGGAAGAGTGCCCCGCTGCGCTGCGACGCGCGGGAAAGTGGCTGGCCCACGCCATCGTGGTTGTCGCCGCTTCCGTGCCCCTCTTCGTTTCCGCGCAGACGGTCAACGGCCACAACGTGAAGTACGTCAAGGAAGCGGCAGTGCACTGGATCGAAACCGACGTCGGCCGGTGGCTGGGCAATGCGGACGCCTTCACCGAGATGGCACGCAACGAAACGTCCGTTCGCCTGAAGCGCGTGAGAGACGGAATGATTGCGGAACTGGACGTCGCGAAAAGAGAAGTGAGGATTTCGGGGCCGAACTATATCGGCGCACCGCGCCCGATCGTCGGCGCGTGGACAGTGTCGGGCTTCACCGCCAACTATGTCCACATCTTGCTTTTCACGGTGCAGTATCCCACTGACCGCACAAAGCCTCCCACGCTGAACTTCGTTGGGGCCGCGTCGTGGACGGAACTGTTCGAGAACGGCACGTCCAAGGGATGGAGGATCGACCAGACACAGTCGTCGACAATGCCCGTCTTCTCCGCCACGCTCCCGACGAGCGCCGTGACGCGCACTTGGGACACCATCAGTTTTCCCGAATCGGCGTTGACCGGGGCCAGGCGGATCACGATCGACGTGACCACGGGTGCATGCCAATTCGCGGGATACCACTGCCAAATGCAGAGGTCGCTCGCTGTGACCGGCGACAACGTGGGGCAGATCGTCTACCGGGAAGCCAATCCCCACGGCGCGCAGTACCCTCCCATGCTGGGAAAGCTGGTCAAGACCAGCAATACCGGCGACTGGACGATGGAAACCGGGAACGCGGACCTTCTAAAGTGGAAGGAAACCGCACGAAACCTCGAGTACGTGGAGATGTCGCTGGTAGGAACGGCCGCCAAGTCGCGCTTCCACGTCAACGGCACCGCACAGGATTTGAACGGAACCACCTGGCAGACCAGGCCGGATGCGGGCGTGTCTTACGTCGCCCCAGTGTGGAAGGGACAGTTAGGCACGATATTCGCACCTGTGTCGCCCGGCGTTTCCCCCGGCTTCCAGATCCAGAACAAGACCGACTACCCTGTGCTCGTCACGCTCGAGCAGATCGGCTGCCTGTACTACGGCATCGTTCAGCCGGGCCAGATTTTTCAGCGCAACACCGGGGCCGTGTGGTTCACGATCAAGGCTTCGATGGCGCCTGATCTCACCGAGCCCACGGTGGCCTCTTGCATCCGCAAACCCGCCATGTACGCCGCCACCATCGCTGTCGCCGGCTTGACGACCATCGGCACCGGGGGAATGGGCACGGCGCTCGTGGTGCCCGCCATGCTCGCCACAGCCGCAGGACAGGGCGCGGCCATCGGTGCCCAATCCGCCCTGCTTGCCAGTGGGGCGACGGCGACGGAAGGCATGTCCGGCAAGGTGGGGATCGCCACGCTGATGCGAGGCGCGGCGGTCGTGGGGTTCACGATGCTCTCGTCACCCGGGGGCGCAGGCAGCCTTGCATTGAATCCTACCGTGCTGTCCGCGATTGCCTCCATTGGCGGTACAGAGATCTACAGCCGCTACACGGAGCAAAGAGACATCGACGGACTGGGCGGACAATTGACTCAGGAGGCCTCTGTGGCTGGCGCCTATGCCGGTTACCCCTGGCCCTGGAAGATGGTAGACCGCGTCATGCCTCGGTACGACATCACCGGTGGTCCTCGCATCAGGACACTGCCCGATGGCTCGACCATTGTGCTAAAGCAGGAAAGCGCGTTGACGATCTCGCGCGTGAACTGAGCCGCTAGAACCGCGGCAGATCGCGAATGCTGCGCCCCGGCAATTCCTCGGCCAAGGCCAGCGTCTCCGTGCCTTCGGGAAGCACGTCCACCTTCACCTCAGGTCCGGGCTGGAGTTGACCGGCGTCGTCGGGAAACATGCTGACGACCGTATCGCCCTCGACGAGCTTGTCCACCACCTCTGTGAGGCGTGTGGGCGTGGGCCGCATGTCCCACTTCGCCTGCGTCGCATCGATCAGGCCCATCATCGCCTCGACGATCTGGGAACCTGCGTAGCGCAGGGCGGTGATGCCATATTTCACGTTCTCAGCCATCCCATCATTGTGGACACGGACCGCACCGGTGCGATAGGTCAACCGGCAGACCGACCGTCGGAGCCTGCCTACGGTGTGCGCTCGCCAGGGGCTCGGCGCTACACTGTCGGCCCGCTTTGGCCAATCGCATGGACGCGCCGTTCCCCCAGCCCTTCCCCAAGCCTTCGTCCGACTTCCCGCGGCCCCTGGCGGCTCTGGGCAAGGCTCACGCCCGCCGGCTGCGCGAGATTTACCGGTCCGCGGGCTGGCCCTGCCAGGACCCGCTGGAGATCGAGCTTCTCGCCGCCGGCCTGATCGATCGCGTGCAGGCGCCGTCGGGTCACGAGTCGTTGCGCGTAACGCAGGCCGGCGTGCAGCTGCTCGCCAGCACGCTGGCTGCTAACCGGGCCGCGTTCTCCGCGCACGAGGCCCTCGTGGCGCGAGTGGCGCTGGAGATGGGCCGCGCCGGACGCATCGCTTGGCGCGGACTCGCGCTGCGCGCGCAGGTGCCGCACCAAGACGCCGACCAGCCCCCGCGCTGGTGCATGGCCAAGCCCGACGTGTTCTCGATCCGCAATACTTCGGTGGCTACATATGTCGATCCCATCGTGCATGAAGTGAAGGTGCGGCGGGCCGACCTGCTGGGTGACCTGCGGCAGGGCGCCAAGCGCAACGCCTACCTGCAACTCGGCGAATGCTGGTACGTGCTCGGTTGCGACGCCAAGGGCCGCTGCATCGGGACGCCCGACGAAGTGCCACCGGAGTGCGGCGTGCTGGTGCTGGAGCACGGGCGCCTGGTGGTGGCGCGCGCCGCACCGCGACGCTCGCGCGAGGGCCTGCCCTTCAGCGTGTGGATGGCGCTCGCGAGGGCAACACCCGTGACGGGCCTCGATGAGGATACCCAGGCCATGCTGGGGTCGCCACCAGACGACGGGAACTAAATCGCCGGGTGCTCCGACCTGCCCAGCTCGGGGGTCTTCACACGGCCCTTCTCGGGATCCTGCGGCTCCTGATGAGGCTCGGGATTCGCCGGCTTCGGCGGCAGCGTGGGCGCGGGCGCGGGCGTGTTCGCGGGTGTGCTGGACATGCCTACTCCCGTTCCACCTGGCGCAGGGGCCGCTCCTCTTTCGAAGCCTGCGGCGAACCCGTGGTGGTTGTGGTGGTGCCGTCGTCCGCCGGGATGTCGTCCTCGTGCGACTGTTCCGGCTCTTCCTTTTCCAGGCCCGGCCCGGGCGGAATCAAACCCGGCTCGATTGGGTGGTTCATGCTCTGTCTCTCCTCAAAGAGTGGGAGGCTTTCCGTGAGGGTCTTCAGGCTCGGCCGGCGGCAACTCGGGCCCGAACTCCGGCTCGACCGGCAGGTGCGATGGATTCGGCGGGGAGGTATCGTCGCCCGGTTCCGGCTCGGGCTCGACGGGATGTGTGGCCATGGCTAGAAAGGACTCTTTTCGCCCAGGGGGTCCGCACGCGTCACGGTGGCATACGCCGCAGCCGCGCCTTCGTGCGACTCTTCCTGATGGGGCGGCGAGAAGCCGTCATCCAGCTGCTGCGGCTCGGGCTCGGCCGTATGCAGGCTGGGATCGACGTCATAGGGGATCATGCGGGTCAATCATGCTCTTCGGTCTGGCGCTGCGCCTCGCGCCGAACAACCGAGCTCGGCTCGTGTGTGAAAGGCAAACGCGGCAGGCCGATCAAAGCCTGCAGGTGTGAGTGCGCGCGGTCCATGTCGGCGCCGATCATTGCCAGTGCGACTTCATGGCCCGGCTCGTTTTTCGCGATCTCGAGGTACGCGGCGCGCAGCCGCTGGTAGTCGGCTTCGGCGCGCGAAACCTCCTGTTGCAGGGCTTGCACCCTGGCGTGTTCGCTGCGGCTATAGCGCATCATGAAGATCGGCCCGTTCGATCACGACGAACATGCGCCCACCGGTGCTTTCAGTCGGCACCCATTCGTAACTTGTGTGGCGCAAGCGTCTACTCATGCAACCCATGCTAGGCAGCGTGCTGAGGTTCCCGTGTAGGACAAGGAAGACAGCGCACGAAGGTGCTGTCCGTGGTGCCACGTCGGCGCGAGGCGCTTTCTCGTATCGGCTTTGCAAAGTGCGCGCCAACGCACACTGCGCGCCCTCCGTCACTGGAAAAATCACCCTTTCACGTCGCACGCCCATTTGCAGCTCCACGCCATGTCCCCGCCACCAACCACCACTACCGAACCCAGCAAGGCGGTCGGTCGCTTCGAGGCGCTCGACGGCTGGCGCGGCGTGTGTGCCTGCCTGGTGGTGCTGTTTCACTTTCACGGTTACAGCCCCATCTATACATCGCCGCTGGTTCGCAACAGCTACCTCTTCGTCGATTTCTTCTTCGTGCTGAGCGGCTTCGTCATTGCCTGGAACTACGCCGCACGACTGGGCTCGTGGGCCGAGGTGCGCCGTTTCCTGGTGCTGCGGCTGGGCCGTGTGTACCCATTGCACGTATTCATGCTGTTCCTCTTCCTCGCCTGGGAGACGGCCCGGCTCATCGGTGGCATGGGGCAGGCGTCGCCGTCCTCCACCTTCTCGGGCGTGAACGAGCCCGGCGCGGTGCTGAGCAACTTGTTCCTCGTGCAGAGCCTGCACGTGCATGACAGCCTCACCTGGAACGGCCCCAGCTGGTCGATTAGCACGGAAGTGTGGACCTATGTGATCTTCGCGCTACTGAGCGTCACCCTCGGCCTGCGGCTGTGGATGTTGGCCGTCGCGGCCATCGTGCCGCCTGTGGCTCTGCTGTATCTCTCCGGCTCAGGCATGGACGTCACCTTCGACTGGGGACTGCTGCGCTGCGTTTTCGGCTTCGCGCTCGGCGTCGTGTGCTATCACATCCACAAGGCACGCCCGCTGCGCTTCGACGGGGCCGGCCCGGTGGCAGCTACCTTCGCCGAATTCGCAGTGGTCGCGGCCGTGGTGGCGTTCGTGTCGGTGGTGGGCAAGTCGCACTGGTCGCTGCTGGCCCCGTTCGTCTTCGCCGTCGCGGTGCTGGTCTTTGCTTCGGAGGACGGCGCCGTGAGCCGCATCTTTCGCACGGCGCCGCTGCGGTGGTTGGGCACGCTGTCGTATTCGATCTACCTCACCCACTTCTTCTTCGTCCTGCTCTTCCCTGCCGTGGTGAAGCGCCTCGTGCAGCAGGACCTCTGGACGCCCATGCCCATCGGGGGTGGCCAGTACGTGCTGGCCTTCGGACGCAACGACGTCGAGGGCACGCTCTTCTACGCGGCGGTGGTTGCCATCACGCTGGCGTTCAGCGCCTTCACCTACCGCTGGATCGAAAGCCCCGGGCGCGACTGGAGCCGGCGCTGGGCCGGCCGGCCTGCGCCCCGTCAGGCGGCGGGCGGCACCGTCGGCGCAAGCGGCGGACAGATGCCCAGCCCATGAATGAAAAGCCTTCCATGAATCTCGATACCGTACTTTCACAACGTAGCGCCATCCGATCGCGGGGCCGCCATAGTGGGCGTGCGACCTGTGCGCATAGCCTGAACGAGCCATGGGAAGGCCCGCCATGCGCCAGTACCCCTGACGCAAAATTGGTCAACCCCAACAGCCAGGAGAGCCTGATGCGCAGTTCAGTCATCGCGTTCTTGCTCTGCGCTTGCGCAGCGGCGGCCATGGGCCAATGTGTGGCTCCGGGCGCCATGTCGTCCAGTCGGACGGCCGCGGCCACGTCGGCGGCTGCCGAGGCGGCGACGACGCCCGCGGTCATGATGGTGACGCCCACACGCCCCGCCGGGCCAAAGCGGTCCGGCCCCGAACTCATCACAGCCGCCGGTGCTGTGACGTATGGCGGTCCGCCCGTCATGCAGGCCACTCCGCGCGCGAAACCGGAGCCCGAAGTGCGGGGTGATCGCCCCGCTGGGCCCGCCATGCTGCTGGCAGCCCTGGCCTTGATGTCGGGCATCGCACTGCGGCGCTACAGCGCACGCAAGCAATGACCGCGGTCCCCCTCGCTGCATTGGCGGAGCGCGCCCTGAAATGGAGCGCCCTCACCACCGTACTGCGCTTCGTACTGCAGCTCGGCGCGCAGGTCGCGCTGGCGCGCATGCTGGGGCCGGGCAACTTCGGCGTGTACGGCATCGGCATGGCGGTGCTGACGTTCGCGGCCTTTCTTTCGGGCGCCAGCTTCAGCTGGAACCTGATGCTGATGCCCAGCGTGAGCCGCGACGACATCCGTTTTTCTTTCACCTGGCAGCTTCTGGCGGGCCTGCTCACGGCCTGCGCCATGTATGCCGCGGCCCCCGCGCTTGCGATCTTTTTCGGCGACCCGCGCGTCGAAGGCGTGGTGCAGTGGCTGTCGCTGGCCAGCCTGTTGATGGCCGCCAGTGGTCCGGCCACTTGCCTGCTGCAACGGGACCTGAATTTCCGCACCCTCGGCCTGGTGCAGCTCGCCAGCTATGCGGCGGGGTACGTGGCCGTGGGCGTGCCGATGGCGCTGATGGGTTACGGAGCTTACGCGCTGGCCGCGGCCTGCGTGGTGCAGGCGGCCGTGACGCTGATGGGCGCGTATGCGGCCCGGCCGCATTCACTCAAGCCCCTCTTTTCCCATCCCGGTGGAGGCGCAGCCTTGACGACCGGCCGCACCGTCTTCCTCACCAACGTGGTGAACTGGCTTCTGAGCAACCTCGACCGGGTCGTGATCGGCCGCGTCCTCAACGCGCACTTCGTCGGCCTCTACACCGTGGCCTACAACCTCGCGTCAATTCCCAACACGCTGCTGCTCGGTGCGCTGCAGCCCGCGTTCCTTGCCGCCGGCGCCAAGATGCAGCAGGACCCGAAGCGGCTTGCGCAAGGCTGGCTGCTGGGTCTGGCCTGTGTGCTGGTGCTCATCACGCCGGCGGCGGTCGTCTTCGCGCTGCTGTCGGCCGATCTGGTGAGCCTGCTGTACGGGCCGGCCTGGATGGACTCGGCGTGGGTGCTCGCGTTGTTGTTTCTTTGCCTGCCCGCATGGTCCTGCTGGGGCCTTTCGACACCGGTGCTATGGAACACCGGCCGCAAGCACTACGAGTTCCTGCTGCAACTGCCGCTGCTGGCGCTCGCGGCGCTGGCCTGGTGGTACTTCGCGCATGAAGGCATCCGCGCCATCGCGGCCGTGTCGGCCGTTGTCATCTACGCGCGGGCGATCGTCATTGTTGGCGCCGCGCTGCGGGCGCTCGATCTTTCCTGGTCCGCGATCCTGCCCTATGCGCTGCGCGGGCTGGGCTTGGCCGCCGTGTGCACGGTCGCCGTCCTGGCCGGGCAATTCGCCGTGGCCTCGCTGACGTACCCGGTCGTTTCACTGTCGGCCGGCGGCGCATGCGCGCTCGCGGCCATGCTCGTACTCGTGCTGGCGCGGCCGCAAGTGCTAGGCAACGAAGCGCAGAGTGCGCTCGGCCGGCTCATTCCCGCATTCGCGCCGAGATTCGCCGGCGCCCCCGACCCCGAGGGACAGGCACGATGACGAAAACACCCCCGCACGGCTTCCTGCACTGGGTCATGCCAGCGATGCTCGGCATGGTCGCGCTTTCGGCGTTGATGTCGGGACGCGACCTGTCGCAGACCTTCGTCGAGCTGATGTCCGCAGGCGAGCAGGCGCGCGGCCCCGTCGTGGTGTGGGCACAGCGGCTTGTCTCGATCCTGCTGGTCGCCGCCGCCGCCGAGCGCGTGATCAACCACGTCGCGCAGCACCGGCACCTGCCTTCGCCCGCGCTCGCGATCGTCTTCGTCTTCTACTGGATGGGCACCGTCGCGACGCCCGCCCTCCTCGGCTCTCACCCGCTGCTGTCGCACGAGTACCTCTACACATTGGTGATCGGCTTTGCCGCGGTGCTGGTCACAGGTGCGGAAGTGGACCGTATCCTGTCCGCATCCCGAACCGCGTTGTTCGCCTTCATCCTGGCCGGCGTGCTTCTCATCCCCGTGATGCCCACGATGGTGCTCGACCAGTCGTACGCGCAAGGCTTGATGCCGGGCGTGCCGCGCTTCGGCGGCCTCGCGCCCCATGCGGTGGGCATGGCCATGTTCGCGCAGGCGTTCCTGCTGCTGCTGTGGGCGCGGCCTTTCCAGCGCAACTGGCTAAACCTGCTGGCGTGGGTGATGGGCCTGGCCGCGCTTTTCCTTGCGCAGTCCAAGACAGCGTGGATCGCCTTCCTGCTGTGCGCGCTGTGCATGGCGCTGGTGCGGCACGGCAGCAGAATGTGGCGGCGGATGAGCGACCCGCGCAATGGCGCCATGGGCATCTTTGCGCTGCTGATCGTCCTGGTCGCCATGGCCGCGCTGCTGGGTTGGATCGTCGTCGGCGATGTCGATGCTCAGTGGTCCAACTTCGCGGACACCGCCCAGGGTGCGCAGCTGATCTCCATGACCGGCCGCGACCAGATCTGGGCCGTCGCCACTGAGGAGTGGCGTGCCAGCCCGCTGTTCGGCTACGGTCCCGGGCTGTGGGACGCGGACTTCCGCGCCGCGATCGGCATGCCCCATGCCACCAGCGCCCATAACCAGTTCATGGACACGCTAGCGCGTGCCGGCAGCGTCGGCGCGGCGGCGCTCGTGGTCTATTCGCTCTTGCTGCTCGTGATGTCGCTGCGCTATGCGAAGGCTTCAGGGGGACTGAGCCTGGCACTGTTCGTGGCGCTGGCGCTGCGCTCCATCAGCGAAGTTCCGATGCTGCTGCAGGGCTACGGCACCGAGTTGTTCCTTCACCTTCTCCTGCTTGTGACCCTGGCCGCCGCGGCCAGTTCGCACGCACATGTGCAGTTGGCGCGCTCGCCTTACGCGTGGGGAGCCACCTCGTGAAATTCACCGTGCTGATCCCCCTGTACAACAAGGCGCGCTTCATCGAGGGCGCGGTGCGCTCGGCGCTGGCGCAGTGCTGGGCCCCCTGCGAGGTGCTCGTCATCGACGACGGCTCGACCGACGGCGGCGCCGACCTGCTGGAAAGCCTGGCCCTGCCCCGCGTGCGCGTGGTGCGCCAGGAAAATGCCGGCGTGTCGGCCGCGCGCAACCGCGGCATCGCGCTCGCGCAGGGCGACTGGATCGCCTTCCTCGACGCTGACGACTGGCACCACCCCGAGTTCCTCGCGAATCTCTCGCGCGCCCATCAGGCCTGCCCCGAGGCCGACATGATCGCCACCGGCTTCCGGCAGGTCGACGGCGAGAGTGAAGACGAACCCGAACCCTGGCCGGTGCCCGAAGCCTTCTGCGAGGTGGAGCTAGTCGACGACCTGCGCGAGCGCTGGATGAAGAATTCGCCCTTCTTTACCAGCAGCGTTGCCGTGCGCACGCGGCGCCTGCGGCAGATGCGTCCCTGCTTCATCGAAGGCGAATCGTTCGGCGAAGATCTGGACGTGTGGTTCCGCATCGCCGACCAGACGCCCGTCGCGCTGGTGAATGTGCCTCTGGCCGCGTATCGCGCGTCCGTGGCCGGCTCGCTCACGGCTTCGCACCGGCCTACGCGGCTGCCGCCGTACCTGCAGCGCATGCGCCAGCACGCCCGCGAGGGCGCCATTCCCCAGCACCTGCGGCGCTCGGCGCTGTGGTTCGTCGCCCAGCAGGAGATCACGCTCGCGCGCGAGCTGCTGGCCGCGGGCCGGCGCCGTGACGCCCTCGCATGCCTGATGGACGCCCGCGACGCAGCCGGGGGGCGGCGTTGGCAGCTCACTGCCCTCATGGCCCTCTTCATGCCGGCCAAGGTGGCGGACCGGTGGCAGCGCTGGCGCGTGCGCAGCGCCGACGCGTTTTCCCAGGAAGGAACGATCCCATGAGCGAAGCCATCACCCGCTCCGCCCGCTGCCGCGTGTCGGTGGTGATCAAGGCCTTGAACGAGGAAGAGAACATCTGCGCCGCCATCGAAAGTTGCCTGGCCGCCGTGGCCGAGGTTGGCGGCGAGGTGATCCTGGCCGACAGCCATTCGACCGACCGCACCGTCGAACTGGCCTCGCGCTACCCGATCCGCATCGTGCAGCTTGCCAACCCCGACGAGCGCTGCTGCGGCGTCGGGCCGCAACTGGGCTACCAGCATTCGTTCGGCGAGTACGTGTACATCATGGACGGCGACATGCGCATGCTCCGCGGCTTCTTGCCGCAGGCGCTGATGTTTCTCGCGCAGCACCCGGAAGTCGCCGGCATCGGCGGGCGCGTGGTGGAGCTGAACAACGAAAGCATGGAATACCGCGAGCGGGGCTTGCGCGCCGCCGCGCACCTGGCGCCCGGCGAGGTGGACCGCCTGGACGGTGGCGGCCTCTACCGGCGACTTGCGATCGACGAGGCCGGCTACCTGTCCGACCGCAACCTGCACAGCTACGAAGAGTTCGACCTGGCAGTGCGCTTGCGCTCTCTGGGCTGGAAGCTCTGGCGCCTGCCGGTGAAGGCCGTGACGCACTACGGGCACGAGTCGCCGCCCTACCAATTGCTGCTGCGGCGCTGGCGCTCGCGCTACGCGTGCGGCCTTGGCGAGCTCATGCGCGCCGTCGCGGGCGAGCGCCAGATGCGCCTGGTGCTGCGCGGCGCCCGTGAGCTGCGAATCTACACCGCTGTGCTGCTGTGGTGGGCCGTGCTGCTGGGCGTGTTGGCCTGGCCGTCGCCGCCGGCCGTGCGCGTCGCCTTCTTTGTCGCCTTGGCGGCCGCACCTCTGTTGGTGATGCTGTGGCGCAAGCGCTCTCTGCGCCGGGCCGCGTACTCGGTTGTGTCGTGGTGCTTCAATGCGGCCGGCCTTGTGCGCGGGCTGCTGCGCCGTCGCCGCCCCGCGAACGGGCACATCGCCAGCCGCGTCATCCAGGACCCCCCTCCGATGGTTGAGCCGCATCATCGCCATTACGCATAACAAGAACCCCAAGAACCATCCACCATGCCGGACACTGTCGGATCCCTTCCCAGCGCCAGCGCCGCCGCCAGCGGCGGCCGCTATATCTACATCGCCTGCCCTTGGACGCCGGTGGGCGGCGGCATGTACAAGGTGGCCGACTACCTGATCCAGTCGCAAGCGCGCGAGACGCCACCAGATGCGGCGCAGCTGCGGCCCCTGGACACGCGCGGCGGCGGCAGCGCGGTGGCGTCCTCCTGGGTGCTCCTCACGGCCCTGGCCAAGCTCGTGCGCGGGCGCATCTCGGGTCATCTGGCCGGTGTGCACGTCAACATGGCCGAGCGGCTGAGCCTGGTGCGCAAGAGCGTGATCGTCGTGGCCTGCCGCGCGCTCGGCATCCCCGTCGTGCTACACCTGCACGCCGCCCAGCTGCATCACTTCTACCGCGCCCTGCCCTTGGCGCTCCAGCGGCTCACCCGCTGGGTGTTCTCGCTGCCGGCGAGTGTCGTGGTGCTGGGCGCGGCGGCGCGCCGCTTCGTCATCGACGAGCTGCACGTGCCGGCACAGCGTGTGGAGATCATCATCAACGGCGTGCCGCGGCCCGCGCAGCCCAGGCCCTCGCGGACCGTCGGCGCGCTGCGCCGCGTGCTGTTCCTGGGCAACCTGTCCGAGCGCAAGGGCGTGTCCGACCTGTTGAACGCGCTGGCGCTGCCAGGGTTCGATGCAAACCGGCTGGAAGTCACGCTCGCCGGCGGGGGCGACATTGCCGGCTACCAGGCCAAGGCAGCAGCCCTCGGCCTGGGCGAGATGGTCAAGTTCGAGGGTTGGTGCGACCAGCAGAAGGTGGCGCAGCTGATGGCGCAAGCCGACGTGCTGGTGCTGCCCTCGTACGACGAGGGCCTGCCGCTGGTGATCCTGGAAGCGCTGGCGCACGGCGTCGCCGTGGTGTGCACGCCCGTGGGCGAGATTCCCGCGGTGCTGAGCGATGGCGTGAACGCGTGTTTCGTCGAACCCGGTGACACCCGGGGCATCGCGGCCGCCCTGCTGAAGCTGCTGCGCGAGCCGCAGCTGCTGGAAGACCTGGGCCGTAACGGCCGCACGCTGTACGAGCGGCAGTTCTCCCTTGCGCGCTTCTTCGCCAGCGTCGCGCGGGTCCATCGGCGGCATTTCGGCGTGGCCGGCCAGCCGCTGCATCCGGCGCAGCCGCCACTGGAAAGCGCATCATGATCGTCAACGCCGACACCATCGAAACCGGCGCCTGCCTGTGGGCCGATGTCTGCATCGTGGGCGGCGGCGCGGCAGGCATCGCCCTGGCGCTCTCGCTTACGGGGCAAGGCCTGAAGATCGTGCTGCTGGAGTCGGGCCAGGCCGGCGAGCATGCGCCGACGCAGGCGCTGTACGCGGGCGAAGTCGCCGACGAGCGCCTGCACAGCCCGCCAGACAAGTACCGCACGCGACGCATGGGCGGCTCCACGACGATCTGGGGCGGGCGCTGCGTGCCTTTCGATCCCATCGATTTCGAGGCGCGCGGCCACGTACCCTACAGCGGCTGGCCGATCTCCTACTCGGACCTGCTGCCGTTCTATCCGGAAGCGAACGTGCTGTCCGAGGCCGGGCGCTTCAGCTACGACGCCGACGAGGCCCTGGGGCCGGGCGCATCCCCGATGTTCCGCGGCTTCGACAGCACGACAGTGCGCACCAATTCGCTGGAGCGCTTCTCCTGCCCGACGGATTTCGGCAAGCGTTACGACAAACGGCTGCGGCTGGCGCCTGACATCAAGGTGGTGCTCGGCGCCAACTGCACCGCGATTCGATTGGAGGCCGGCGGCCGCGCCGTCGAAGAGCTCGATGTAACGACTCTTTCCGGTCACTACTTCAAGGTGGCGCCGCGCGCGGCCGTGCTGGCCATGGGTGGGCTGGAGACGGCGCGACTGCTGCTGGCATCGGACGACGTCGCGCACGCGGGCATCGGGAACGAACACGACGCCGTGGGCCGCTACTACATGTGCCACATCGCAGGCAATGTCGGCACGCTCACGGTGCGCGGCACGCCGGACGATGTGCGCCACGGCTACGAGATGGCGCCCGAAGGCGTGTACTGCCGCCGCCGCCTCTCGATCGCGCCCGAGCAACAGCGCAGGCATGGCCTGGCCAACGCCGTGGCGCGCCTGCACTTTCCCCGCATCACCGACCCGCGGCACCGCAACGGCGTGCTTTCGGGCCTGTTCCTGGTGCGGCGCCTCATCAGCTACGAATACGGCAAGCGCCTCAACGACGGGACGGCCACCTCGCCGGGCTTGTATGCGCGGCACCTGCTCAACGTGATGACCGACCCGGTCGACACCGCCGCCTTCCTCGCCCATTGGGTGACGCGCCGCACGCTGGCCCAGCGCAAATACCCCTCGGTGATCCTGCGCAACCGAACCAACCGCTTCAGCCTCGAGATGCACGCCGAGCAGATGCCCAACCCGAACAGCCGCGTGACGCTCTCGGAGCGCTACGACGCGCTCGGCATGCCGCAGCTGCGCGTGGACTGGCGCTACGGCCGCGAAGACATCGAATCGGTGGACCGCACGCTGCAACTCATTGCGCAGGAATTCCAGAGCACCGGTGCCGGCACGCTGGAATACGACCGCGACCGGCTGGAGGAAGACCTGATGCGCTTCGGCGCGTACGGCGGCCACCACATCGGTACCGCGCGCATGGGAACCGACGTACGCACCAGCGTCGTCAACCCCGACTGCCAAGTGCATTCGGTGCGCAATCTTTTCGTCGCCGGCAGCGCCGTGTTCCCCACGTCCAGCCAGGCGAACCCCACGCTCACGCTCATCGCGCTTTCGTTGCGCCTGGGCAAGCACCTTTCGCGGCGGCTCGCCCCAAAGCCGCGCGTGCACATGGATCTGGTGGCAGCATGAAGATTTTGGTACTCGGTGGCTCGGGCTACATCGGCTCCCGCCTGTGTGCGGCCCTGGCGGCCAGCGGCTGGGCCACACCCGTGAGCGCATCGCCCCGGCGCGTGACGCCCGGCATCGAACACCGCCGCGTCGACACGCGGCAACTCGATTCTCTGACGCAGGCGCTGCACGGCATCGACGCCGTAGTCAACTGCGTGGCGGGCGACGCCAATTCCATCGCGCATGGCGCGAAGGCCCTCGCCGAGGCGAGCCTGGCCGCCGACTGCCCGCGCATCGTCCACCTGAGCAGCATGTCGGTGTATGGCGCGCAGGAAGGCCAACTGGCGGAGCAGGCGCCGCTTGATCCGACGATGGGCTGGTACGCCCATGCGAAGTGCGAAGCCGAGCAGCACATGGCCGCATTCGCGCAGGCCGGCGGCACTGTCGTGACGCTGCGCCCCGGCTGCGTTTGGGGCCCGGGCAGCCACCTGTGGGTCGGCCGCGTCGGCCGCTGGCTGCGCGCCGGGCGGTTGGGCGATCTGGGCGCCGCGGGTGACGGCTGGTCGAACCTGGTGCACGTGGACGACATTTGCAACGCCATCATCGCGGCCCTGCGCGCCCCGCTGTCGGAAGGCCAGATGCGCACGTACAACCTGGCAGCGCCCGACAGCCCGCGCTGGAACGAATACTTCGTCGATCTCGCGCTTGCGATCGGTGCGGTGCCGGTACGGCGCATCTCGACGTTGCAGTTGCGCGTGGATGGCTGGGTGTTTGGGCCGATGTTGAAGGTGGCGGAGTCGGCGATCTCACGCGTCAGCCGACTCGGACACACCGTGCCCGATCCAATCTCGCCCGGCCTCGTTCACTTGTGGGACCGTCACCTGCGCATGGACTCGCGGCTTGCTGAGCGCGAGTTGGAGTTGAAGTGGACCGCTTATGGAGTTGCGCTGCGTCAATCTGCGCTGTGGTATCTGCAGAGTGATGGCATGCCGGGTACGCATAGAGGGACCGCAGTGCCCGTCCCCCCCTCTTGACAGGGGTGGCGCGCGTCGCGTCGGGCTGTTGGCGGGCGCTTCGCGGCGCGGCAGGCGGTACCCGGCAGCGGCTCATACTGTGGCGGTCTTCGCTTCGCTACGACTTCGCGAAGCGGCTCGGCCTGGGGACGGCGCCGTACAACTCGCTACGCGCCTTCGGCTCTTCGCTCAAACAGGTACGGCGAGTCAGTTACGAAGCGCTTCGCGCCCGCCCCCAGGCCAAGCCGCTTCGCCGCCACAGAAATCGCCGCTGCCGGGTACCGCCCGCCGCGCCGCGAGAGTGGTTTGTATTCCACCGGGGGCATGCCCACAGTGGTGGCAGCAAATCCGCGTGCGGGTGGGCCATGACGCTTGCATGCGAAGTGCGGGCGTGTGACAGGAAGTCTCGGATGCCGGATCGAGTCCGGCATGACAAGTTGGACAGAGATCAGCGATAGCCGTCGGGGTTGCGGCTTTGCCAGCGCCAGGCGTCGGCGCACATGTCTTCCAGCGAACGCGTGGCACGCCAGCCAAGCAGCGTCGAAGCCAACGAAGGATCGGCATAGCACTGCGCCACATCACCCGCACGGCGCGGCGCGAACTTGTAGGCAACGGGCTTCCCGCTCGCAGCTTCGAACGCCCGCACCACCTCCAGCACGCTGTACCCGCGGCCGGTGCCGAGGTTCACCGTCAGGCTCTCGCCCTTGTCCACCAACGTTTTCAGCCCGGCGACGTGGCCTTCTGCCAAGTCACTCACGTGGATGTAATCACGCACGCCGGTTCCGTCAGGCGTCGGGTAATCGTCGCCGAATACCTGCAGGTGCTCCCGCTTGCCCAGCGCCACCTGCGTGATGAAGGGCATCAGGTTGTTGGGGATGCCGGATGGGTCCTCGCCGATCAGGCCGCTGTCGTGCGCGCCCACTGGGTTGAAGTAACGCAGCACCGCAACGCGCCAATCCGGTTGCGCGGTACGCACCGCTTCCAGCATGTCTTCGATGATCAGCTTGGTGTGGCCATACGGGTTGGTGTGGCCGCGCGGAAAATTCTCGGCGATCGGCACGCTCGCCGGGTCGCCGTACACCGTCGCGCTGCTGGAGAACACGAGCGTCCTGCAGCCGACGGCGTCCATGGCCTGCAGCAGGCTCATCGCGCCGCCCACGTTGTTGCGATAGTACTTGAGTGGATTGGCAACGCTCTCGCCGACGGCCTTGTCGCCCGCAAAGTGGATCACGCCGCCGATGTCCTGACGCCGCAGCACACTTTCCACGAACGCAGTGTCCAGCACGTCGCCCTCTTCACACTCCACGTGTTGCTCGGTGATGGCATAGAGCCGCTCCAGCACGCCGCGGTGGCTGTTGGAAAAGTTGTCCAGGATGACGGGCGTGTAGCCCGCGTTCGCGAGCGCCACGTAAGTGTGGCTCCCGATGTAGCCGGCGCCGCCCGTGAGGAGGATGTTCATTCGCGCTTGAGGCCCGTCATGATCATGCGGATTCTAGGCCCCGCCGCCGCAAAGCCTGCGCGGCCACCCGCAGCGAGCGCGCAAGGAACACGGGGTTGCCCATCACGTAGCGGCGAAACAGCCGGCGGGGTTCCAGTGCCAGGCGATATGCCCATTCGAGGCCGGTGCGTCGCATCCACGTGGGCGCGCGCGAGGTTTTGTTGCCCAGGAAATCAATGATGGCACCGCCACACACGATCAGGCACGGGTAGCCGAGCGCCGCGCGCAGCACCGTGGCCACTTCCTCCTGCCGAGGCATGCCCATGCCCAGCACGATCAGCTGCGGCCGGTGTTCGGCGGCCAGGTGCAGATACGCGGACGTTTCCAGGAAGCCATGCGCGGCCACGCAATGGCTTGCGGGCGCGATGCGCGTTTCCACGACTTCCCTGGCCTGCGTGAGCCACGGGTCCTGCGTTCCGAACAGCGCGATCGAGCGGCCTGCATACCGCGCCATGATCTTGGGGATGAGGTCGGTGCCGTTGAGGTTGAGCCCGGGCGCCTGGTTCAGGAGGCGCAGCAGGATGGCCAGGCCGATGCCGTCGCGCACGATGATGTCGGCCGACATCAGGGCATTGAAGAACTCTTCCGACACCGCGGCCGAATTCATCGCATGCGCGTTGACGAAGGCCAGCACCAGCGGCTCGGTGGACCGTGAGAGCGAATCGAGCAACTGCTGCTCGCCGCGTGGCGACTGCACCCGCACGAGGCCCCGGACCAGGTGCTGCCAGCGCAGCTGCCAGTCCATGGGGTGCCGCGCGGGCGGCGTCATGACGCGGGCGTGCCGTTGAGCACCGCTCCCACGATCGTGACGCCGAACTGGCGCAAATCGTCGGCCAGCGAGGCGACGCGCGGCACCGAGGTGCCGTTCTGGCACGCCAGGATCAGCGCCGCGCCGGCCCGCGCGGCGATGGTGCCCGCGTCAGCGCACGACTCCGAAGGCGGCGTGTCGATCAGGATGACTTCGTAAGTCGCGCGCATCGCCGTGATCAGCTTGCCGAAGCCGGGGCGCGCGAGCAGCTCCTGCGGGTTCGGCGGCACCGCGCCCGCGGGCAGCACCGACAGGTCGGGAAGGGAATCGATCTGGCATATCGCGTCCCAGCCGGCGCGGCCGGCCAGCACGTGGGACAGGCCGATGCGCCCCGCCAGGCCGAAGATCTGGTGTTGGCGCGGTCGGCGCAGGTCGGCATCGATCAACAGCGTGCGCTTGCCAAGCTGTGAAAACAGCACGGCCAGGTTCGCCGCGACATAGCTGCGGCCCTCGCCCGTGCCCGGACTCACCACGGCCAGCGCCGCCTGCCGCGCGTCATTCTCGAACCAGCGCAGCATCAGCTGGCTGCGCAGCGCGCGCAGGTGCTCCACCGCGTCGCTATCGGGCTCGCGGGCGGCCACCAGCTCGCGGCTGAGGGGCGAGTCTGCCAGCAGGGTTGGGTGCCCGAACTGAGTGGCGAGCACTTGCTCCACGTCGTCGCGATCGAGCAGGCCCATCGCGATGCCCGCTTCGCCGAACGGCAGGCCGGCCTTCTTCTGGAACTCCAGGATGCGGTTCACGTCACCCTGGTCCAGCCGCCCCCAGCCGACCAGCATGGCGCCTATCGGCTGGGCCGTATCGCCGAAGGGCGCGCCGATGTCCAGGTCGAGCCGGTTGCTCGGCAGGGGAAAGATCTGGCTGTTCATGCGATGCTCCTGGCAAGCGCCAGCCGACGCGGGGCGCCGGGCAAGCGCAGCGGCGTGAGGGCCGCGCCCGCGGTGGGTACGGTGCCGAGGATCGGCAGGCGGGTGACCATGGCGAGGTCTTCGACGGAGCGCACGCGCCGATTGCGCAGCTCGAGCAGCAGCGAGCCGATCAGTGCCAACAGCAGGCCGCCTATACCGGCGACCATCATGGTCTGCATGCCCGAGAGGCCCGTCTTTTCGGTCGGCTCGATCGCGGATGCGATCCGCACCATGTTGGTCTGGTTGGCCAGGCTTTGCAGGCGGGCCTGCGCCGCGCTGGCGCTCACGGTTTCGTAAGCCTTCTGCGCCGAGTCCACTTCGCGCTGCAGCACGCTCAGCTGGCCACGCTGCTTGGTCATCGCCAGCACCTTGGTCTTCTGTGTTTCGATGGCCTTCTCCAGCTCCTGCTCGCGGCTCTTGGTGGATCGGACCGCGCCCTGGGCGGCGTCGCCCACGCGGGAACTCTCCGAGGACATGCGGGAGCGCAGCGCGTTGAGCTGCGCGTTGAGCGCCTGCATCACCGGGTGCGCCGAGCCCATCGTGGCGGAGTTCTCTGAAACCTTGGCCTCCAGCCGCGCGACGTCCTGCCGCAGGTTGTTCACCAGCGGGCTCGCGTTGTCGGCGGCGCCGGCGCTGGTCGCGCCGCGATTGCGCATCGCCGTGAGTTGCACCGCAAGGTCGTTCAGGCGCGCCGTTTCGTAGTCACCGCGCTCGTCGGCCGACACGATGCCCGACTGTTCCTGGAACGCGGACAGCTTGCTCTGCGCCGACTCCAGCCGGTCGCGCGATGCCTTGACCTGGTCGTCGAACCATTCGGCATAACGCTTGGCTGGGTTGGTCTTGATCTCCAGGCTGACGTCGAGGTACGCCTGCGCGAAGGCGTTAGCCACACGCGCTGCTTCCGCGGGCGTGGAGCCCGTCCAGGAGATGTTGACGATGTTGCTCTCGCGCGCCGGCTTCACGTCCAGCTTCTTCTGGATTTCACGGGCGATCCAGGCCTGCGGCGCGCTTTTCCTCTGCGCAGGCTCGCGCAGGCCTTTGACGGGTTCTTGGTCAGCCGGCAGCATCTGCAGCACGCGCTCGGCGACGCGATCGCTCTTGACGATGTCGATCTGCGTTGCCATGTAGCTCGGCGCGACCATGCCCTGCAAGGCCGTGCCGCCCACCGGGTCCAACTTCACGTCGACCAGCACGGGCGCGCTGGCCTTGTAGCTGGCCGGCCGCACGAGGACCCACGCCAGTGCCAGCGCGAGCGTCACCAACAGGATCAGGCCTGCCGCCGCGCGTCGCGCACGCAGGATCGAGAATAACTGGTGCAAGCTCATCGCCGGACCCCCTTCAGAACAGGCTTTCGCGCACGAACAGCACGTCGCCCGGTTTTACAGAATCGTTCATGCGCGGCTCCAGCTGCACCACTCCGCCATCGGGGTTGGTGCGGGTGAGGCGCAGGCCCCTCGTGGTGCCGCGCGGCGTCGGGCCGCCGCTGGCAGCCAGGGCCTGCATCACCGTCATGCCGCGCTCCACGCGGTACGGGCCGGGCTTCTGCGCCTCGCCGTACACATAGAACGTGGGCGCCTTGTTCACATACACCGTATCGCCCGACATCACCACGATGTCGTCGCCGCGCTGCCCGGCCATCAGGGCTGACGTGTCCACTTCCTTGCGGAACGGCTTGCCGTCGCGCATGCCTGTCACCACCACCGTCTCGTCGCCCTCGCGGGTGACGCCGCCAGCGGCAGCGAGCACTTCGGATAGACGCATGTTGAAAGTCTCCAGCGGAATGCGGCCCGGCTTGCCCACCTGACCGACCACGGAAACCTGGTTGCCGCGGATCTGCACCACATTGATGTTGACCTGCGGCTGCTTGAGGATGTTGCCTTTCTGCAGCGCGCTGGCGATCCGCTTCTCGGCATCGGGGATGGTCATCCCGCCCACGTTCACGCTGCCCACCAGCGGGTAGCTGATGGTGCCGCTCTCGGACACGCGGGCTTCCATCGTGAGGTCCGGATTCTGGTAGACCTGGACCTTGATGGTGTCCCCGGCCGCGAGCTTGTAGTCGCCGTTGCCCTTGACATCAGCCTGGGCGAGCGCGACGGTCGCGGAGGCGGCCATCACGATGGACAACATGAATCTAGGCAGCTTGGACATAGGACATCTCCCTTGGGTTGATGATGGGTTTCTCCGCGGCGTCAGAACTTGGCTTTGACCGCGATGGCAAAAATCGATGCGGAGTAGCTGGACGAAGGCAGGCTGGTGTCCAGCTTCTCGCGGCGGATCGACGAGGAGACGGTGAGATTGCGGCGCGCCTCCCAGTCGACGCCGGCGGAAATGAATTCAACGACATCGCGCCGGCCCTGGTCGGGCGAAACGACGGGCACGTCCTTCCATTTGCGAACGCTGCGGTCGTAACGCAGGTTGAACGCCGTCTTGGCGGTGGCCTGCCAGAGCGGCTGCAGGTAGATGCGATCGGCTTCGACGTGGCCGCCGGTGAACAGGCCCGACGCGACGAGGTCATGGCTGACGCCGGCGACCAGGCGAGTCTTGCCCGTGATTTCCCAGTTGACGCTGGCGCCGCCCACCATGCCGCTGAAGTCCATCTGCGGGGCGGTGTCGTGCTCGCGCTTGAGGTGGCCCAGCCGCGCCTCGACGGCCGTCTTGCCGGTCAGGGGCCACTTCAGCACCAGGTCGGCTTCCGTTTCGCGGAAGTCGCCGGTCGGCGCGCCAGGGGTCGGGTCGGTGTACTCGCCGTCGCCGCGGCGCAGGCGCCCGATGAGGCTCGTGCCAGAGGCGAGTTCGTAGCCGAGGCCGATGCGGGCGCTGCGAACCTTGGGGCTCGCGTCCCAGCTGCGCGGCTCGGTGCTCTCGCTGCGCGTGTGCTGCACGCCGCCGAGCAGGCGCCATGGGCCTGCCTCGTACACGCCTTCGAGCAGTTCGTTGCGTTCGGTACGGCGCCCGACCCGGTTGAACAGTGTCACGCTGTCGGTCGTTACTTCGCGGGTCTGGCGCCGGTCGGCGCTCGCCACGCCGTGGAAGCGAGGCGTGATGCTCCAGTCCCAGGCCAGCGCGTAGTTGATGGTGTTGTAGTCGAGCGAGTCGACATCCTGGTAGCGGTACGCCGTGGCCTCGACGTCTGCGCGCAGCCGCTGCAGGCCGATGCGCTTGTCGGCGGCCAGGCCCACCGAGAGGATGCCGATCTGGTCGGTCGTCCCGCCGTTGGCCGCGCGTTCGACGTTGTTGTCATGCTCGACGCCGGCCGACGCGCGCAACTGGAAGACATCGGTGGGCTCGGCACCGAAGGCGGCTTGGCCGGCGCACAAGGCGGTGAGGGCAAGCAGGGGACGGAGGGGCAAGTTCTTCAAGACGGATTCCTCGGACTTATTGGTAGACATCCCGTGCGCCGGGACATGCGCCCAGGGCCGCGGTGAGCAACGAGGCCTGGGATGGATGGTGGCCCACGGGGGGCGCATCTCGCAATGGCTCAATAGCACTATAGTCCAGCCTCAGTACGCACGGCTGTCCTGGAAAACCAGGCGCACCGTCTTGAAGATGATGTAGAGGTCCAGGCGCAACGACCAGTTGCGCAGGTAGTCCAGGTCGTATCGGATCCGACCTTCCATTTTTTCCAGGGAGTCGGTTTCTCCCCGAAAACCGTTGACCTGCGCCCAGCCGGTGACACCGGGGCGCACCTTGTGCCGGACCATGTAGCTCTTGATGAGCTGGCGGTATTGTTCGTTGTGCGCCACGGCATGCGGGCGCGGCCCGACGATGCTCATGCGGCCCTGCAGCACGTTGATGAACTGCGGCAGCTCATCCATGGAGGTGCGGCGCAGGAAAGCACCCAGCCGCGTCACGCGCGCGTCGTCCTTGCGCGCCTGCACGATCGTGCCTCCGTCCTCCGTCACCGTCATCGACCGGAATTTGTAGACAACAATCTCCTCGCCGTCGAGCCCGTAGCGGCGCTGGCGGAAGATCACCGGCCCGGGCGAGCCGAGCTTCACCGCAATGCCGATCGCCAGCATGATGGGCGAGATGAGCACCAGGATGAGGGACGCCAGCACCACGTCGCTGATGCGCTTGAGCACGCCCGCGGGTCCGCGGAACGGCGTTTCGCAGACCGAGATGACCGGCAGGCCGCAGACACTGTCCGTGCGGCCCTGGATGAGGTCGGTGACGAACATGTCAGGCACGAAGTACACCGATGCCGTCGTGTCCTTGAGCGCGTCCAGCAGTTCGCGGATGCGCGGCTGAGAGGCCATGGGCAAGGACAGGTAGATGAGCTGAACGCGGTTCGCCTTGACGTAATTGGCGAGTTCCGTGATGCGGCCGAGCAGGCGGTGGCGCTCGTTGCCGTGCTGCCGCTCGGGTTCGCGATCGTCGAAGAAGCCCACCAGGTCGATACCCGTGTCGCCGGCGCCGGCCAGCCGGTCGGCCAACGCGCAGCCCTGCTCGTTCATGCCCACCACCACGGCCCGCAGCGGCGGGCCCTGCAGCCGCACGAGGTGCGGCGCGGCCTTGCGCAGCGCCCAATGCACGGCGAGCTGGCTGGCCGGTGCGAACCACAGCCAGTTCACGATCACGGCACTGTTGAAGTCGGCGATGTAACCCGTGGCGAACCCCATGGCCAAGAGCAGGCCCGCCGTCCAGACCCAGGCCAGCAGGATGCTGAAGAACACGCGGTCGGGCGGCAAGCGCAGCAGCGACCGCCCGGGGAACGCCAGGGCAAAGGCGACGACCGATGCCGTCAACCACAACGCCGACAGCGCGCCTTCGAAATGCCAGACCAGCGCCCACAGCGACAGGACGGTGACGAGCGGCTCAAGAATGGCCTCGATCGCAAGCAGCAGCCCGCTATGACCCAGTGCGGGTAGGCCCGGTACCGTCGGCGTTGAGACGTGGATTGCGGAATCTGCCTCACGCATAAGCATCCATTCGCGTGAGCTTTGCCACGGCTTGCGCCCGGTTGGTCACGTCGAGCTTGCCGAAGATGCTCTTCATGTGGTTTTTCACCGTGAATTCGCTAATGGACAGGATGCAGCCGATCTCGGGATTGGTCTTGCCCAGGGCCACCCAGGTCATGATCTGGCGCTCGCGCTCGCTCAGCGCGGCCAGGTGCGCCACGTGCCTTTGATACTGACTGTTCATGCAGGAGGCCTGGCGTTGCGGCGCGGCCGGCATCTGGCGCAGCGCCGTGTCGATGTAGGGCAGCAACAACTTGAGCGCCGTGGCCGCGCCCGCAGGTGGCACCGAGTGGCCACTGAGCGCCGCAAAGATGCGCTCGCCGCTACGCTTGCCGTCGCCAATGCCGTGCACCACGGCCGTTCGCATGTTCGCGATGGCGTCCGTGCGGTCCCACTCCGGCCCGCGCCGGGACAACAATTCGCTGAATGAACCCACCTCGAGCTGGCAAGGCGCCTGTTGCGCCGCCACCCAACAGTCGCGCAGGTAGCTCAACAGGGGCGCGATGGTGCCGGGCGAGCAGTTGAAGGTGCGAAGGCCGGGCAGGCTGGAGACAACGTCGAAGCGCAGGTTGCCGGTGCGGAAGTCGCCCCAGCCGATCAGCATGACGTCATGCGCCAGCCACCTCTGCACATCGCCCTGGAGCCAGCGCCAGAGGTCCGCATGAGTTGCAAGGGATGCGCCCTGCCCGGCAATTCGCAGGAACTGGGCCGGATCGTTGTCCGGCGGTGGCACGCTGGCGCTCATAGGTTGACTCACTGTGTGTCGCTGACGTTGTTACTTGGGCCTTGATACTAGGCAGCAACATCACCGCGTTGTGTGCGGTGGCGAACACGCGAGGCGCGCGGCGTGAGTCTTTGTCCCGCGTCCGACGCGCGGGTCAGGCAATCACCTACATGAGGACGCGACTGCGAGGAAGGCGGGTGGGGTTTACGGCTTCCACCAGTTGCCGGAGGCAACCAGCTTGCAGATGATCTGGATTTCGGAATCGTAATAGGATGTCTTGCGATTGGCGTCGGTCCAGTCCCAGCTGGCGTTGACCCAGCCCTGGTAGTTGGCATCGATCATGCCGCCCAGCATGCCGGGCGCGATGCTGGCGTACGGGCCCCAGCCGTTCAGGTACGGCCGGTATAGGCGATTCTGGCCCGTCGGGTCATTCAGGCTGCCGTCGAGGCGATAGCCTGTGGCCATTTTGGCGGGATCGTTCGCGCAGTCGGTGACCATGAAGTTCATCATCTTCTGCAGCACGCCCTTCCAGCGGTAGTCACCCGAGAGCACGTAGTCGGTGCCCCAGCGCCACGGATTGCGGATGGCGTTGGCGTAGAGCCAGCCCTCCGTGTCGGTGAAGTCGCCATAGCCGCCCGGGGAAGGAATGGGATTGGTGTCGCAATTGATGATGAAGTCCGGCATCAGGCCGACGTTGGGCGAGTACACGGTCTGCATCCTGTCGATCAACGCGTAAGACCTGTCGATTGCCGTGGTGCTCCAGAACGAGTCGCCCGTGGCCGTCGCAAACGCACGGAAGTGCCCGATCATGAAGTCGGAGGTGCGGGCCACGTGAATCTGCGGGCTGGAATGGGTCTGGCCATCGGGGCGCATGTTCACGGTCTTGAGCGCGGCGATCGTGTTGAGCGCCTCCTGCCTGTAGTTCCAGGTGCCGGCCGATCCCCACTGGCGATCGGCCATCAGCAGCGCCAGCGCGATGTCCAGGTCGCCGTCCATCGCGTTGGCGCCCAGGTCCATCGAATCGCTGGATGTGCCGTCCAGGTCCAGCCGCCAGTCCATCAGGTTCAGCGCCGTGGCGCCGTAGTACTGGGCCATGCCGCGAGCGGGCCGTGCGCGCACCGTCGTGAGCAGGCCGTCGAAGGTGGCGCGGGCCGTGCTGTCATGGCCGGCCATCACCACCGTGATCAGCATGGCGTAGCCCATGCCCTCGGAGACGGTGAGGTAGTTGTTGTCGAATTTGTCGGCCAGGCCGCCGGCGACACCCGGGGTGGGCACGATTCGCGCGGCCTTCCACGCGTCATAGTGGGCCGTGATGGAAGCATCGAGTTGCGCGTTGGTGTGGTTGGACACCTTCACGCCGTAGCCGTAGCCGACATAGCGCGCGCCGAACGGGTAGCCCAGTCCCGACGGTGCGGGGGCCGGAGCCGGCGCGGCAGTGGGCGCGGGAGTCGGTGCCGGGCTAGGAGACAGCGTAGGCGCAGGGGTTGGGGCCAGCGTGGGCGCCGGCGTCGATTTCTGCCGCCTGGCGCGTTGGATGCGGGGGCCTGCAAAGCCGGCGCCAGCCAGCATTCCGATCAAACCTGCCGCCTTGGTGAAGTCACGTCTTTGCATTTTGCTGCTACGTCCAGATGTAAAAATCGAGCCAACGCCGGATGCATCGCCTCATGAAATTGATGAGTTGGTGTTGCCCAACGCCCCAGCCCGCATGCAGAGCTGGGATCAAAGTCAACCTCAACCGTGGACGCGATCGTAGTAGGAGAGGGACTACAAGACCAATAAGCATTTACCGACAAAACGTAAGCTAAGTGCCACGTTTTCAACCCTACAGATCAGCTTGAAGCTCGGCAATTTGGCGAAGAGGTTGAGCTCGAACTACGGCTGAGCCCTCGCCCATGCTGGCTCAGCAGCTAGGAGCCAACGGTGTATCGGGAATGCTGTCCGACAGCAAGTTGTGAGGTTTGCGCGAAGAATTCACGCAGCAAAAGTTACGAAGAGAATCCTGGCGTCCATCTTATTTACGATGGATGCGTGACAAGTTCACGCAGTTGGTGTTGCCGGCGCGCAGCGCTGTAGGACATCGCCGCAATTGCCTATTGTCGAGTTCGCAGCCTGCTCCAGGTTGGCCAGAATCCGGCGATCGAAACGACTTTCCACAAGACCCAATTGAAGACTTCCATTCTCGCGGCCCTCCTGCTGGCAGCCGGCATCGCCGGCGCCGGGGCGCAAACGGCCCCACCAAACCGCCCCGCTACCCGCGCTACGCAGAACTGCTCAGCCGTCACCCCGGAAACCTGCAAGGTAGCCCACGCGCTCGGGCGCGGTGTGAACCTCGGCAACATGCTGGACGCCCCGCGCGAGGGAGACTGGGGCGTGAAGCTCGAACCCGCCTTCATCGACAAGGCCGCATCGTCGTTCGCGACAGTGCGCCTGCCGGTGCGCTGGAGCAACCATGCGGCGCCCACGGCTGATGCCACCCTCGACGAGGCCTTCGCCAAGCGCGTTGACCAAACGATCGACGCGCTGCTGGCGAAGAACGTGTACGTCATCCTGAACATGCACCACTACACGCAAATCCACGGCGATCCGCAGCACCCGAACGAGTTTGCGGTGGAGCCGGCGGTGCTGGAAACACGACTCGTGAACATGTGGCGGCAGATCGCGATGCGCTACAAGGACCGCTCACCCCGGCTGCTGTTCGAACTGCTCAATGAGCCGCACGGCCGGCTCAACGGCGAACCGTGGAACGAGCTGTCTGCAAAGACCCTCGCCGTGGTGCGCGAGAGCAATCCGAACCGCATTGTGCTCATCGGCCCCGGCGAATGGAACGCGATCCCCGAGCTGCCCAAGCTGCGCCTGCCGAAGGACCGCAACCTGATAGCCTCGATCCACAATTACGACCCGTTCCCGTTCACCCACCAGGGCGCCGACTGGCTGGCCAAGCCCTTTCCCACCGGCGTGAAGTGCTGCGACGCCGGTCAGCGCAAGGTGATCGCCGACGTGCTCGAGTCCGCTCGCCGCTGGAACCAGTCCAGCGGCTACCCGGTGTACCTCGGGGAGTTCGGCACCTTCGAGAAGGTGGACATGGCATCGCGCGAGAGTTATGCGCGTACCGTGCGCGACGAGGCCGAGCGCCGCGGAATCGGCTGGGCCTACTGGGAGCTGGCCTCACCTTCCTTCGGCATGTATTCGCCGCAGACCGGAAGCTGGCATGAGCCGATCCGCCGCGCCCTGCTCGACTAGCACCTTGCCCTCGCACGCGGGTGGGCTAGGGATCCCTTCACTCAACTACCTCGCCAGCAATCCGCGTGCGGTGCGGGTGGGCCATGCCGCGCGCGGATTTGCTGCCAACACTGTTGGCACGCCACCGGTGGAATACCAACCACTCTCGCGGCGCGGCGGGCGGTACCCGGCGGCGGCGATTTCTGTGGCGGCGAAGCGGCTTGGCCTGGGGACGGGCGCGAAGCGCTTCGTAACTGACTCGCCGTACCTGTTTGAGCGAAGAGCCGAAGGCGCGTAGCGAGTTGTACGGCGCCGTCCCCAGGCCGAGCCGCTTCGCGAAGTCGTAGCGAAGCGAAGACCGCCACAGTATGAGCCGCTGCCGGGTACCGCCTGCCGCGCCGCGAGCGCCCGCTACAAAACGGACTTCTCCTCGAGGTGCCGACGCACAGTTTCGATAAGCACATGCTGGCCCGCGCGGCTCGAGAAAGTGTGGTCGCAGCCTTCGACCACGATCATGCGGAAGTTGGGGTCCCCGGCCATGTGGCTGCCCCGCTGGCCGAAGTGGTACTCGATGTAGTCGCGCCCGTCGTCGTCCGCGGCCATCACGAGCAGCGTGTCGGTCCCTCGCGCGCTGATCCGCCGTGCCTGCGACAGCACGCCTTCCTCGCCCCGCTCACGGTGCAGCAGCCGACCCACGGCACGCTTCAGCCGCGCCTCGATCACCGTGCCGACGCGCCGCGCGATTCCGTTCACATCGACCTCGCCACGCAGCAATCGCCGGTACACCTCGGGCCTCATCAACTCGCGGCGGTAGAAGGCGGTGGACTTGTAGTGCCGTTGCATGGAGGCCTGCCACATGTCCTCGTCGGCGCCGTCCTGCCATTCAAGCAGCCGCGAGTTCATCAACACCTGGCCGCTCACCCGCGGATCGGCCAGCGCCGCCTGGAAGGCGACGAACGAGCCGGAACAAACACCCATCAGCCAAAACCTCGTGCAGCCCTCGGCCCCGAGCCGGTCGATGGCGGCGCTCACATCGACCTCCGAGCCCTTGGCGTAGTAGTTGCCCTGGCGCGGTCCCGACGTTCCGGGGCTGTCCCCGATGCCGGAGAGGTCGAAGCGCAAGGTCCGAAAGCCGCAGGCGGCCAGTGCACGGGCCATGTGGACGTAGAGCCGGTTGGGGCCGATGCGGTAGTTGTGGCCCACGTTCAGGAAGAGGACGGCGGTGTTGCGACGCGCGGCCGCGCCCTCCTCGGGCGGCTCGGCCAGCACGCCGAAGAGCGATCCGGCCGGGCCGAACCGTAGCGGGATTTCGTGGATGCCGCCGGGCAGCGTCCTGGGATTGAACACAATCGGCGCGGGAGGCGCACCGGCCTGCGCCTTCGGTGGCGAAGCCGCCAGCAGCCATTGCGCCATGGCGTCCAGGGTGTCCTGCTCGACCACGCCCTTGTGCGGCTCGACCATCATCCTCGCGTAGCCGGGCAGCCCCAGGGCGTCGACCTCCACGCCTTTTTCACGCCATGCTGCGGGCAGCGGCCCTTCGCCGGGCATGTCGTCCCGCAGCACCACCAGAGCGCGCGGCGCGGGCGGCGCCTCGATACGCACGCAATCGAGCGCGTGCAGGTCGTGCAGCGTCTGCGCCGTGTAGAGAAAACCCAGCGCCTCCATGTCACCGCGCTGCGAGTCTGCCGGCGGCTGGGCGCCGCCCGCGCTCGCCGCGCGCAGCTCGCGCACGAACGCGCGCCCCGTCATGCAGGGCGCCCATAGCACCAGGCTCTCGACGCCTCCCAGTTCACGCGCCGCCTCGACTGCCAGCGTCGCGCCCATGCGAACGCCGAAAAGCGACAGCGCATCGACACCGGCGAGGCGTCTCAATTCGCGCGCGGCGGCGACGATGCTGGCCACCCACGCGGCCACGCGATCCGGGTGCGCATCCGAACCCGCGGAGTCACCGGTTCCCTCGTAGTCGAAGCGCAAGACGTCGAAACCCGAGCGCGCGAGCGTCTCGGCCAGCGCTGCATAAGTCTGGTAGGTGCACAGCGCCTCATAGCCCAGCGGCCGGCACAGCACCACGCCGACGCGACGCCCCGGCCCCGCAGCGCGATGCAACCAGCCGAAGCACCAGGACCCCGCCGCGTCGAAGACGATGGGCGTGGCCGCACCGGCTGGCGAGGGCTGCATGGCGTCGTTTTAGGCGCCCGTCAGTTCGCCCAGCGCGCGCTGTATCGAAGCGATGCTGCTGAACACGTTTCGCTTGAGCATGTGGTCGGGGAACTCCACATCGAACGCGCCTTCGAGCGCCAACATGACGTTGACGCTTGCGTGCGACGTCATGCCGGATTGGTACAGGTCGGAGCCCGCATCCAGTGCGGCTACGTCCTGTTTCAGGCGGCCATGGTCGCGCAGGACGGTGCGGATCGTGGCCTCTGCATCCTGCACATCGATCATGATGCCGCCGCCTTCATCTGCACGCTCACGAAGGCGCCCGCATAGTCGCCGTCATGGCTCAGGCTCAGCAGGACGCGCTCGACGCCCATGCGACGAGCCAGCTCGGCCGTGCGGCCGTGCAGAAGCACGTCGCAATCGCCGTCCGCCAGCTTGAGCACCTCGATCTCGCGCCAACCGATGCCTTCGTTGCCCAATCGCAGCGCCTTGATGACAGCCTCCTTGGCCGCGAAACGCGCCGCCAGCCGTTCAGCACGCACGGCTTCGTCGCAACCCGCGTATTCAAGCTCGAGGGGCGTGAACAGACGCGTTTCGTAATAGGCCCCGAAACTCTCCAGCGATGCCGCCACCTGGCTGACCTGCACCAGATCGAAGCCCAGCCGAGCGTGCGGCGACTGTGCCGACAGGCGGCCCGCGGGTTCCAAACCAATCATGTGAACTGCCTTTCGTTGATGAGCAGCGCTGTGCCCATTTGTTCGAGCACGCTAAGCACCCCGCCAAAATAGCCCCTAACGGAACGTCCGACATGTAAGATGATTTCCCGTTTTTCGGTGGAAATTGCCCAGTTCGCGTTCCTCCGTTTTCGTTGGCAAGTCTCGGGAGAGCGCGCACATGAATCGCGAATCGATGCGGATGGATCAGGCTTTCGGCCCCATGCGTGAAGCGGTGCGCCGCATTGCCGCCGAGGTGGCCGCACCCCACGCAGCCGACGTTGATGCCAAGGCGCGTTTTCCTGCCGAGACAATTGCGGCGCTGCGTGATGCGGGCCTGCTTTCAGCCGGTGTGCCGCGCGAGCTTGGCGGTGCGGGCTGCAACCTGCAGGAGCAAGCCCAGCTTTGCGCCACGCTGGCCCAGGCGTGCGGATCCAGCGCCATGGTGCTGGCCATGCATTACATCCAGCTCGCATGCATCGCGCGCCACGGGCTGAAAAGCGAATTCTTCCGCGGCTGGTTACGCGATCTCGTCGCGAATCAGTACCTGCTCGCGTCGATAACGTCCGAGGTCGGCACCTTCGGCGAGACCCGCACGAGCGTTTGCGCCGTGGAGCGCAAGGATGGGCAGTTCGTGCTCAACAAGGACGCAACCACGGGCTCTTACTGCGCGCACGCCGACGCCATCCTCGTCACCAGCCGCAGCGGACCCAATGCGCCCGGCGCCGACCAGATACTGGTCCTGGTCAAGCGCGAGGACTGCACGCTCACGCAGACGACCAGCTGGGACACGCTGGGCATGCGCGGCACGTGCAGCCCGGGGTTCCGCCTGGAATCCTCGGGTCCCGAAGCGCAGATCGTCCCGGGCGCGTTCGCTGACAGCTCGGCGCAGACCATGGTGCCGTATTCGCATGTGCTGTGGTCATCGCTCTGGTGGGGCATCGCGGCCGACGCGGTGGGCAAGGCCGCGAACTTCGTGCGCGGCCAGGCCCGCCAGAACCCCGGCACGCCGCCGCCCACCGCCGCCCGGCTTGCCGAAGTATCGAAACAGCTGCAGGACATGAAGCAGCTGTGGCTGTCGGCCGCACGCGACTTCGACGCCCTAGGCACCGATGCTGCCAGCCAGGAGCAGCTGCTTTCCATGGGCTGGGCCCTGCGCCTGAACAACCTCAAGATCTCGTGCTCCGAGGCCGCGCCGCAGATCGTGCACCGCGCGCTGCAGATCGTGGGCATCCTGGGCTACAAGAACGACAGCCCGTTCAGCCTGGGCCGGCAATACCGCGACAGCCTCTCTGCTTCGCTGATGATCTCCAACGACCGCATCGCCGCCAAGAGCGCGTCGATGCTGCTCGTCTTCAAGGACGCCCCTTGACCACCGACTACGACATCGAGACCTTCCATACCGCGCTGGTCGAACATGGCCTGATCGTCCCCACCGGCGTCCAGGGCGCCTACGGCAGGGGCGCCGCCTTTGAGGACATCGTACGCGGCTTCGACGGCATCATCGACCGCATCGCGCAAGCCGACGGCGCGCAGGAGGTGATGTTCCCGCCGATCGTGCCGCGCGCTCTGGTCGAGAAGATGGGCTACATGGACAGCTTCCCGCAGCTCGCGGGTTCGGTCCACAGCTTCACCGGTGGCGACGCGCAGGCGCGCGAGCTCTCGGAGCGCGTGCATGCGGGCGACCGCTGGGAGGATTTGCTCTCGCCCACCCAGGTGATGCTCGCCCCTGCCGCGTGCTATCCCGTGTACCCGGCGTTCAGCGGCCTGCTACCGGGCGACGGGCGCCTCATCACGGTGATGAACTGGGTATTCCGCCATGAGCCCTCTGATGAACCCACGCGGCTGCAGTCGTTTCGCATGCGCGAGCTCGTCCGCATGGGCAACCCCGAGGATGTGCTGGCATGGCGCGACGACTGGCTGCGCCGCGGACTGGAGCTGTTGCGGGGGCTGGGGCTGCCCGCCGAAAGCGACGTCGCCGCCGATCCGTTCTTCGGACGTGCAGGCAAGATGCTCGCGGCCAACCAGGTCGAGCAGCGCCTGAAATTCGAGATCCTGGTGCCCGTGATCTCGCTGGAGAAACCCACCGCGATCTGCTCCTTCAACTGGCACCAGGATCACTTCAGCTCCAAGTTCGGCATCCGCGATTCGGAAGGCGCCACGGCGCACACGGCGTGTCTCGGGTTCGGCCTGGAGCGCGTCGCGCTCGCGCTGGTGAAGGCGCACGGTTTCGATCCCAAAACCTGGCCCGTGGACGTGCGCGCGCAGCTCTGGCCCTGACTGGTGAGCTTTCTCTTGAACATATCCGCGTGCGGGTGGGGCTGGGGCTTCGGTACCCTTCACTCGATGACCTCGCGGGCAAATCCGCGTGCGGGTGGGCCATGCCGCGCGACGATGCGGCCGGCTTTGCCGGCAAACCTGCGATGAGTGGTTTTGCGCGTCATGGCCCACCCGCACGCGGATTTGCTGCCACCACTGTGGGCATGCCCCCGGTGGAATACAAACCACTCTCGCGGCGCGGCGGGCGGTACCCGGCGGCGGCGATTTCTGTGGCGGCGAAGCGGCTTGGCCTGGGGGCGGGCGCGCAGCGCTTCGTAACTGACTCGCCGTACCTGTCTGAGCGAAGAGCCGAAGGCGCGTAGCGAAATGGTATGGACGCCTCCCACCCCTCACGAGTGTGGGAAGAGTTGGGGCCTCGCATTTACGGCATCAAAGTGCCAAAGTGGAGGCTCTTGTTCAACCAC
>Ga0255338_1001296_pt1 | contig 49055 bp, 45 predicted proteins | sample MeOH1_35cm_T4_19_FD_203715 | JGI IMG/M metagenome (GOLD analysis project Ga0255338, IMG submission 203715) | Sandy soil microbial communities from University of British Columbia, Vancouver, Canada - MeOH1_35cm_T4_195 | ecosystem: Engineered > Artificial ecosystem > Sand microcosm > Unclassified ...
TCTGCGACAACGCCGTGGTCTACCTCGACGACGAGCTCAAGGAAGCCGGCCGCACGGCGCTCGAGCCGCGCAAGTCCGGGGACATCACCCCGGTCCTGCGGCCCACGGTCTTCGCCGCCTTCGACGGGAGCGGTTATCTCCTGGTCAACACCAACCAGGTCTTCGTGCTGCCGCTCGGCAAGCCCGGCAAGAGCCCTCTGCGCCCCGAGGTGACCGTCGGCTACGGGCAGGGCCTCGTCGGCCTCTGGCTCGACCCGAAGGACCGCACGCTCAACCTGCTGGCGACCACGCACGAGGAGGAGCCGCCCCGCGTCGTCAAGCGGCAGCGGGTGCTCGCCTACGGGCTCTACGAGCTCGGCAAGGCCCCGCGCTCGGCCGTCGTGCACGAGGTGGTCGAGGTCCACGAGCCGCGCCGCATCAGCTTGGAGGACGAAGACGACGCCCACCGCCGCGGCGGGATGATCATCGACCGCATGCCGCCGTACCGCACGGAGTCCTCCTCGGGCACCTACATCGGCATCCGCAGCCGCACGACGCCCGCCTATGCCGAGACCTTCGCCGAGGGCGGGCCAGGCCTGCGACCGCGCGCCGTCTCGCGCCTGCGGACCCTCGGCGTCCTCGAGACGGCGGAGGTGTATCGCGACGGCGAGGGCGGACCGCTTTGGCTCATGGAAGGGGAGCGCCGCCTTTACGTCGAGCCCGACATGACCGAGCGCGTCGTACGGCTGCAGCCCGCGCACTACGGCGCGCTGACGCTGATGCCGGGCCTTCGCCGGCACTACTTCAAGACGCTGGCCTACTAGAAGCGCCGGCCGGCGGCGCGGTCGATCAGGATCGAGATCATCATGTCGCCGAGCACGTTGACGACCGAGCGCGCGCGGGCCAGGATCCAATCCACGGTGAGCAGCAGAGGCAGGAGCTCGACGGGCAGGCCGACCGTGGCGAGCACGAGCGAGAGGGAGATGAAGCCCGCCTCGGGGATGCCGGCGATGCCCATCGCGGCCACGAGGCAGGAGAACGCGGCCGACAGCTGCTGGCCCAAGGTCAGGTGCAGGCCGTGCGCCTGCGCGACGAACAGCACCGCCATCGCCTCGTAGAGGATGATCCCGTCGTTGTTGAGGTTCGTGCCCACGCAGGCGCCGAGCGTCGAGGACGACTTCGACACCCCGAGGCCGTCGAGCGCCTTGAGCGTGACCGGCAAGGTGGCGAGGCTCGAGTTGGCCCCGGCCGCGTAGACCACCGGCTCGCGCGCCTCGCGCCAGAAGCGCCCGAGCGGCAGGCGCACGTACGCCACAAGCCAGGACTGATAGACGATCAAAGGGTGGAGGATCAGGCCGAGGAGGCCCACGCCGACGTAGGCGGCGAGGCCTTTCAGCGGGTCCAGGCCGTATTTGCCGATCGAGCTCGCGACCACGCCGAACACCGCCAGGGGCACGGCCTGGATGATCCAGGACAGGAGGACCTCCATCGCGCGGCGCAAGGTCGCGACGGCCTTCTCGACGCTCGACACGTCCTCGCCGAGGTTCTTGAGCTTGCGCAGGGCCAGGCCGAGCGCCAGGGACAGCACGACGAGGGGGAAGATGGCGTTGTCGGCGAGCGGCTGGACGAGGCTCGGGGGGACGAAGTTGGCGAGGAAGGCCGTCAGCCCGAGCTTCTGCCCCGCCGCCGCGGCGAGCGCCTCCCCGTTGGCGCCGGCGGCCGTCAGGTGCAGGCCGGGCTTCAGGAGGTTCGAGAGCAGCAGGCCGATCGACAGCGCGAGGAGGGCGTTGACGGCGCAGAAGAAGCCCATGCGCGCGCCGTCCTTGGCGTTGACCTCGGTGGTCAGGACGGCGCCGATGATGGTGAACACCAGCAGGGGGGCGGCGGCGAGCTTGATCGCCTGGATGACGACCTTGCCGATCTCGCCCAGGACCGCGGCGTCGGCGCCGAGCCACCAGCCGGCGGGCAGGCCGAGGGCCAGTCCCAGGAGGATGCGCCCGGTGAGGCCGGAATGTCGCATGTCGGCCATCATAGCAACTGAAATTAGCGAAATGGTAATCTCTCCTCATGGTTAAGAAGACCGCCGTGCCCAAGAAAACCGCCGTCAAGGCGCCCGCCAAGAAGGCGGCCCTCAAGGTCGTCATCGATTACCCCGCCGCCCAGGAGGTCGTCCATCCCGGGCATTACGCCATCCGCCTCACCGCCGCCGGCGCCACCCAGGCGCAGGTGCGCTTCGACGGCGACGAATGGTCCGATTGCCGCGACTCGTTCGGCCACTTCTGGTACGACTGGGCCCCGCAGTCCGGCCGCGTCCGCCTCGAGGCCCGCGCCCGGACGGGGAAGGGCCGCTGGAGCGCCGTCGCCTCCCTCGACGCCGTCATCAAGCCTCACGAGGTCTGCCTCGTCGCGTAGCGGCATGCCGCTCCTCCTTCTCCTGTCCTCGCTCCTCGCCTCCGGGGCCGCCGCCAAGACCATCCCGGTCGAGCTGGGCAAGGAGTTCCGGCTGAGGAAGGGGGAGGTCGCCGCCATCGCGGGGACGAAGGCGACTCTGCGCATCGTCAAGTTCATCAACTCGCCGTGCCCGAAGGGCGCCTACTGCGTCTGGAGCGGCCAGGCGGTGTACACCGAGCTGACGGTGGACGGGAAGGTGTTCGACCATAAGTCGAAGGTCTGGCCGTACGAGGTCCTCGTCAAGGACAGCGACTACACGACCTGGGCCTTGCTGATCGTCGACGACCCCGAGGCCGCCTGCTCCCGCCCGAAGGCCGGGCATAAAGGGGAGTGCCTGCGCGGCCTCGCTCGGCGCCGGAGCGACGCCGCCCTGTGCCGCAAGATAGAGGACGAGCGCACGCGCGGCTTCTGCCTCGAGGACCTGGCGGAGGAGCTCCAAAGGGACGACCTGTGCGAGGGCGTCGAGAACCCCACCCAGCACTGCCTCTACGTGAAAGCCAGGAAGGCGGGGGACCGGAAGCTGTGCGACGGCATCGTCACCACGACCGCCCGCGAGCGCTGCATCAAAGAGCTCACCCCTTAGCTCTATCCGCTATAATCCTTGTACGCCCCCTTAGCTCAATGGATAGAGCTCCTGCCTTCTAAGCAGGCAATCCAGGTTCGATTCCTGGAGGGGGCATTTTTTTTGGTATTGTCGTAAGATGATCCGACAACTCCTCCTCGCCGCCGCGCTCGTTTCCGTCGTCGCCCCTGTCCGCGCCGCCGCTCCCGCCGACGAAGCCGCACGAGAGACCGCCCTGCGCGCGTCGCTCGAGAACGTCCTGACGATGTCCGACGAGGACTACCGGGACATGGCGAAGGCCGCGCCGGCCGAGTCCCGCTGGGCCAAGCTCGAGCGCCCGGCCTACCTCCAGCGCTCGTTCAAGAGCCTCGCGGCCTCGCGCCGCCGCCGCGCCGCCGCGGAGGGGCTCGTCGCCGCCGGCCGCGAGATCGACGCGGACGCCAAGGCGGCCGGACCCGACAACGACCTTCTCCAGGAGACCGGATGGGGAGAGGACCTCCAGCGGTATGTCCAGAGCTACCTGCCGCCCGAGCCCCGCAGGCCCACGGCCGTGGCCGCCGTGCGCGGAGGACGGAAGCTGTCCACCGACGCCGACAAGGAGGTGACGCGCCTGCTCGCCGCCGCCGACAAGGGGAACCACCTCGAGGCCGCGCAGGCCTACGACCAGATCGCCGGGATCTTCGCGCCGGCCGCCCCGGCTCCCGCGTCGGTGCCCGCCGCCAAGGCCCTGTCCGCGAAGGAGATCTATCAGCGCGCCGCGCCGTCGGTCGTGCTCGTCCTCGCCGCCGAGAAGGAAGGCGCGGGGGAGCTCGGCACCGGCAGCGTCATCGAGGGCGGACGCGTGCTCACCAACGCCCACGTCGTGATCAACGACAAGACCGGCCGGCCGTTCGCGGCGGTCCGCGTCTACCTCAAGCCCGAGCGCGTCTCCGGCGACACCAAGAGGGATCTGAAGGACCCCGTCGTCGCGAAGGTGGCGCGCTTCGACCGCGGCCTCGACCTGGCCATCCTCGAGCCGGAGTCCAGGCTCAAGGCCGGCGCGCTGACGCTCGGCGACGACTCGGCCGTCGAGCCCGGCGACTCCGTCGTCGCGATCGGCCACCCCGAGCAGGGCGGCCTGTGGACGCTCACGCAGGGCGTGGTCAGCACCGTGGTCGCCGACCTCGGCGGGGTCAAGGGCAAGGACGCCTTCCAGACCGACGCGAGCATCAACCGCGGGAACTCCGGCGGCCCGCTGCTCGACCGCTCGGGCTCCATCATCGGCGTGAACACCTCGATGGCCCGCAAGGCCGCCGACGGCCTGACCATCACGAGCGTCAACTTCTCGGTGAAGTCCTCCGTGGCCCGGAGATGGATCGGCGGAGAGAGCGCGCCCGTCGCCGTCGCGGCGGTCGAGCCGCCCGTCGCCGAGTCCCCCGTCGCCCAGGCGCCCGTCGCGGCCCCTCCGGCCGCTCCGGTGGAGCTGCCGCCCGCCCCGAAGACGAAGCCCGTGGTCCTGACGCCCCAGGCTCCCTACCGCATCGAGAACGTGCTCGAGGCGGAGATGAAGGAGATGGAAGACCTCGAGGGCGAGATGCGCCGCGAGATCGAGTCTAGACGCAAGCCCTAGCGCCTACAGAAGGAAGAGGAAGACGCTCGCCAAGGTCAGGAACGCGCCCGAGAACATGCGGGAGACGCTGGCCTCCCGGCGGCCCGTCGTCAGGTAGTACATGCCGATGGCCATGAGGACGACCGACAGGGACATCTTCGCCATGACCTTGGGGGTGATGACGAGCCAGGGCCTGGCCCCTTCGTTCACTTCTTGAGGCCCTCGGCGTTCTCCAGCACCCACTTCTCCCAGCTCGCGTAGTCCCGGCGGTCGTAGGTCTTCTTCGAGAGCTGGCCGAGGACGGTGTAGGCCAGGTCGTGGCTGCCGGGCTCGGAGAGCTTGAGGATGTCGACGAGGCGGGGCGCCGCCGAGAGGATCTTGTCGCGGGACTTCTCGTCGTCCACCATCGGCACGAGGAGGCCCAAGGTCTTGCTCCGCGCGGAGCCGCTCGGGTCGTCGAGGAGAGGGACGATCGCGTCCGCGTCGACGCGCAGGTCCTTGCGGTGGTTGATGATGTCGGCCAGGATCTGCAGGCCCGCTCCGCGGACGACCGGAGAGGGGTCCTTCAAGGCGGCGAGGCAGGACTCGATCACCTTCTCGCCGCGCGTGCCGTAGCTGAGGACGAACAGGGCGGCGGCGCGCTTGTCGGCGTCGGCCTCGTGGGCGAGCACCGTGCGCAGCTCCCGCTCCTTGGACTGGGCCCCGGCGACGAACTTCTTCTGGAGCTCGTCGAGCTCGGGCGTCGCCGCGCCCCACAGGCAGTAGAAGCCGGGGCAGTCGGGACGGTCGACCGGCATCTGGCCGCGGCGCGTCAGGGCCGAGCCGAGCTCGTAATACGCCTTCCAGGCGGCGAGCAGGCCCTCGGGGTCGGTCGTGTTCCGCTTCGGGGCGGGCGCGAACGCCAGCCGGCCGCGGTCGGACTCGTCCACGATGTCGAAGGTCACGTACATCGCGTGGTCGACGGAGGTGAAGTACTCGGTGAGCGTGAGGCCGGCGTAGGCGACGCCCGGGATCTTGGCGGCCTCGCGCTCGATCTCCTTGCGGATGACCTCGGCCTTCTCCGTCGAGGCGGGTCGGCGATGGTTGCGGAGGACGACGATCTCGGCGATCCGCTTGCCGAACAGCTCCTTGGCCTTCTCCCGCGTCAGCACCGTGGAGCGGTAGACGTCGAGGCCGCGCAAGGTCGCGGTCGATTGGGCCCGCGCGGGGGAAGGGGCGAGCGCCAGCAGGAAAGACATCGTCATCGATAGGGTCATCATCGCCGGAATTATAACCATTTTGCTATGGTCCTTCGGTGATCAGAACCGCCGTGGCCTCCGCGCGCGTCGTCCTCGTCGAGTCGAGGCTCAAGCGGCCCTTCATCACCGCCCAGGGGCGCCGGGAGCGCACGGTCAACGCGGCCATCACGGTAAGGCTCCGCGGCGGAGCCGCGGGGTACGGAGAGGCGTCCACCTCGATCGCGCAGAAGCACCTGACCCCGGCCGCCCTGCGCCGGGCCCTCGAGAGGATGGCGCTCCGGGCGCGGGGAAGGGACGCCCGGGACTGGCGCGCGCTCGTCGACGAGGCCTGGGCGAGGCACGGCGACCTGAGCCCCGCGGTCGCGGCCTTCGAGGCGGCCCTGCTGTCGGCCCTGGCGGCCGAGGCCGGGACGGACCTCGCCGGCTGGCTCGGCGGCGCGTCCCGGCGCCTCGAGACGGACCTGACCATCTCCGCCTCGAACGACGCCGAGGAGACGCGCGCGGCCGCCGCCGAAGCCGCCGCGGCCGGCTACCGCGTCCTCAAGGTCAAGATCGGCGGGAGACCCGCCGACGACATGGCGCGGGTGCTGGCCGTGCGCGCGGCGGCGCCGAAGGCCCGCCTGCTGCTCGACGGCAACCAGGGGTTCACGCCGGCGGGCGCGCTGCGCTTCGTCTCCGCCGTGCTGAAGACCGGCGCGGCCGTGGAGCTGTTCGAGCAGCCGACGCCGAAAGGCGACCTCGCCGCGCTGGCCTTCGTGTCGAAGCGCTGCCCGGTCCCGGTCGCCGCGGACGAGAGCGTGGCCACGCCCGCGGACGCCGCGCGCGCCGCGGACGCCGGGGTCACCGCGATCAACATCAAGCTCGCGAAGTCGGGCCTCTCCCGCGGGCTCGAGATCGCGGCGGTCGCCCGGGCGGCGGGGCTGCCGCTGATGATCGGCTGCATGGCGGAGACGGCGCGCGGGCTTTCTGCGAGCGTGCACCTGGCGCTCGGCACCGGCTTCTTCCGCTGGCACGACCTCGACAGCGACGTCCTGCTCGTCGAGGACCCCGCGGCGCGGCGCGCCGCCGGCTGGGTCCGCCGCGGCCGGTTCGCTGTTCTCGATTGAGGATTGGCGCTAGCCAATCATACTAGCTCCCACCAGCGGCGCTCGCGCGTCTCGTGGGTGGGGAGGATCACCAGGCCCTGCGGGATGTGGAACACCTTGCCGTCGTGGGAGTGCACGCGCTCGCGGATGGCGGCGTGGGTGATCTCGACCGTCAGGTAGTGATGGAAGCTGTCGGAGTTCCCGGAGGGGAACAGCGCCGAGCCGCCGCCGCCGGTGAGCACGTAGCGCACGCCGCCGTGGTCCTGGACGCCGAAGGCGTGCACGTGGCCCATGTAGACGCGGCTGACCTTCGCCGCGGAGACGATCTCGGCGAACTCGCGGGAGCCGCCGATGAAGCCGCCGAGCTCGTGCACGCGGCCGACGCCGCCCCACAGGCTGAGCTGGACCGGCGGCATGTGGGTGAAGACGATCTTCCGGCCGGGGACGTCGAGCGCCATCCGGAGCCACTTGAGCTGGGTGCGGGTCACGCGCTTGGCGCTCGAGTCGAGGACCACGAAGCGCACGCCGGCGTGGTCGAAGAGATAGTTGGGCTTGCCGAACAGGCCGCGGTACAAGGTCGAGTGCGAGGGCCCGTTCGGCCGCGAGCGGTCGTGGTTGCCGATCACGGTGAGGTACGGCCGGCCCGTCCAGGCGCGGCGCAGGTGGCGCAGGAAGATCTCGTAGTTCTGGCGGGTGCCCTTGCTGACCATGTCCCCGAGCTGGACCGTGAAGGTCAGGTCCTGGGACTGGAGCTCGTGCATCTGGTCGTGGAAGACGCCCTCGCGGTTGAACAGCTTGCGGTAGATCCAGAAGCGGGAGGGCTCGACGTCGCCGAGCACGGCGAAGGACACCTTGTCGCCGCCGTGGCTCGGCAGGCGCGACAGGCGGCGCAGCTGCCGCTCGGTGCGGAAGCGGGAAGCCATCAGGACGAGCTTCTCCGGGACCATACCCATAGGATAACGGTTTTGATAGGATGCCGCCATGCTCAGGGAGCTGCGCGGGCTCGCGCGGGAAACGGCGGTCTACGGCCTGTCCACCGTCCTGGGACGGCTGCTGAGCTTCCTGCTCACGCCCCTGTTCTCGCACCTCCTCGAGCCCGTCGACAACGGCGCGATGCAGGCGCTTTACGCGTACATCGCCTTCCTGACCGTGATCTACGGCCTCGGCCTCGACACGGCCTACCTGCGCCTGGGGCGCCGGGACGGCAAGGCCGACGAATCGGCCTTCGGGGCCGCCTACCTGGCCGTCGTGGGGACGGCGCTGGCCGCCTCCGCCGTCATCCACCTCGCCGCCGCGCCGCTGGCCCGGGCCATCGGCCTGCCCGTCGAGATGGCCGTCCTCGTCCGCTACGGAGCCTGGATCCTGGCGGCCGACGCCGCCATGATCCTTCCGTACGCCGAGCTGCGCGGCTCGCACCGCGCGGGCGCCTACGCGGGCATCAAGCTCGTCGGCATCGCGATGAACCTCGTGCTCGCCTACGTGTTCGTGCGCCACATGCACCTCGGCCTGCGCGGGGTCCTGCTCGCCAACCTCACCGCCTCGCTGTCGAGCCTGGCGATGCTGGCGCCCGTCATCGTGGCGCGCCTCGGCGCTCCGGACCGGGCGCGGCTCAAGGAGATGCTCGGCTTCGGCGTGCCGCTGATCGTCGCCGGCGTGGGCTCGATGGTGGTGCAGGTCGCCGACCGGCCCATTCTCGCGAAAGCGTCCGGACTCGCCGAGGCGGGGATCTACGGCACCTGCTACAAGCTCGGCATCGGGATGATGCTGCTCGTCGGGATGTTCGACCAGGCCTGGAAGCCCTTCATCCTGGAGCGCGCGGACCGCCCCGACGCCGGCGCCATCGTCGCGCGCGTCCTCACCTACTTCGGCACGCTCGGGGCGTGGGCGTTCCTCGCCATCGTCTTCTTCGTCGGCCCGCTGGTGCAGGCGCCGCTGTTCGGCGGCAAGCCGCTGATCCACCCCTCGTTCTGGGGCGGCCTGACCGTCGTGCCGGTCGTGACCTTGGCCTACCTGTTCAACGGCCTGTACTTCGTCATGCTGGCGCCCCTGATGCTCGACAAGCGCACCGGCGCGGTGTCCGCCGCGACCTGGGCGGGGGCGGCGGTGAACATCGCCCTCAACTGGCTTCTGATCCCGCGCCTCGGCATGATGGGCGCGGCCTGGGCCACTTTGGGCGCGTACGCGGCGATGGCGGCGGCGGTGTGGGCGCTCGGGCGCGCGTCGCGCCCCGTCCCTTACGAGTGGAAGCGCCTGGCCATACTCGCGGGCTGGACCGCGGCGCTGTGGTGGCCGGCCTCGGGCGTCGGCCTGCCCGCCCGCTTCCTGCTGCTCGCCGCCTATCCCGCGGGGCTCCTGCTCACCGGCTTCCTCGGCGCCGACGAACTCGCCGAGCTGCGGTCCCTGCTCAGCGGCCGACGGGCTTGATGTCCAGGTAGCCCGCCTCGGGCCGCGGCGCGAAAGGGTCGTTGAGGGGGATGACCGGACGCGGAGGCTCGAGCGCGCGCGCGTGGTGCGCGATCAGCTTCGACCCCGAGAACGAGAAGGCGACCTCGACGCCCGCGCCCTTCCACGCGTCGAGGGCGCGCGCCAGGCGCGCGACGCGGGCCAGGCGCTCGGCGGACAGCACGGACGAGGCCGCGCCGGAGCGGGGGCCGGTCTCGCGGCCGGTGCGGCGGTCCAGGGCGTAGGACTCGGTGGCGGCGTCGCCGGAGAGCAGGCCGTCGAGGGGGCCCGCGGCCGCCTCGACGAAGACGCGCTCGCGGCGCCCGGAGCCGGGGTCGCGGGAGAACGCGAGGCCGGACGCGTCGGCCGGTACTATCTTCTCCACGCGCACGCGGCCGTCGTAGGCGAGGCCTCGGCCCGCGCGCTGGCGGGCGCCGAGAGGCCCGGGGCCCCAGGACGCCGCCCAGACCTCCTTGACCCGCTGGGCCGCGTCGGCGGGGCCGTCGGCCTTGAGGGCCGCGTCCTCCCCGACGATCAGGCTGGGGCCGAGGACGCCGTCGACCTGGGCGAGCCGCCCGTTCGCGATCCGCTCGCGGATGCGCTCGGATTTGCGGCGCAGGCCGAGGGACGCGTCGTCGAGCGTCCGCTCCAGCCACTCCGCGAGGCCGTTGCTCTCGACGAAGCGGGCCCACGCGCCGGCGGGGAGGTCGACGCCCTCGGGGCGGTCGGCGCCGCCGGCCAGGGCGGCCGCGGAAAAATCAGCGGCCTTGCCGGCGCGGGACTTCGCGCGGCGCAGGGCGGCGTCGCGGCAGGCGCGCGCGGCGGAGGCGGCGCCGCCGTCGGGGAGCGTCAGCATGCGGCTCACGGCGGCGACGCCCTCGGCCGAGGCGCGGGCCTCGTCGGCCAGGCGCTCGAGCGCGACGGCGTCCGCGGCGTCGGCGGCGTCCGCCGCGCAGTCCTCGGCGCGGCGGCGGGCGTCGCGCGCGGCGCGGGCGAAGGCCGACGCCTCGGCGCGGCGCATGTCCTCGCGCGCGGAGGCGGGCGCGGTCCTCTCCGCGGCCCGGCGGACGCGGGACAGGTCGTCGGCGGGCATCGCGCCGTCCACGGCGCGGGGGACCAGCTCCTCGAGGAGGGCCGCGCCGCGCCGGGGCCCTTCCGCCTGCGCCAGCCACACCTCGAGCGCGGCCGCGTCGCGCAGGCCGTCGTACGCGCGCGCCGCCTCGGCGGCCGCGACCCGCGCCTCGGCCTCCGACGGCGGCACCAAGGTCACCCGCCCGCTCGCCGCGTCGACGATCACGGCGTCGCCCTCGCGCAGCGCCCGCTCCTCGGAGCCGATCACCGGACGGTAGGAGTAGCCGGAGGCCGTCTGAGCGGGACCGTAGGAAGGCTCGTCGAGATAGAGCGCCGGCCCGCGGGCGTCCCAACGGCCCTGGCCGAGGGAGACGGCCGGCACGCCGTGCCGGCGGGCCGAGGCGCCCGCGCGGCTCGACAGGCCGCCTCGGCGCGTCACGACGGCCTCGGCCATGCGGATCGCCGCGTCGTCGCCTTCGGACGCCGCGTCGAGGACGAGCACATGCCCGCCCGCCTCCGCGACCTTGCGGTCGAAGGTCGCCCTCGCGCACACCGGGCGCCCCTGCCCGAGGCTCAGGGACAGTCCCGAAAAGGCGCCGGGAAGAGGCTCGGCGCGCGCGGGCAGGCCAAGGAGGAGGAGTACGGAAGCGAGGACGGCCGGGCTCATCGCGTTCGCAGGGGTTCGATGCGGGCGAACTTCGACAGCCCGGTGGCGGGGTCGCGCAGGGCGATCACGCGCACGCCCTGGGAGAGGATCTCGGCCGAGACGGCCTCGTACTCCCCGACCCAGCCGACGGTCTTCGCGCGCGACAGCCTCGAGGTGCCGTCGAGCGAGGCCGCGGTCTTCGCGGCGTCCTTCGGCGCGCGCTTCATGTCGGCGAGCAGGCGGGCGAGGGCGAACGGCGCGGCCGCCTTCGCGTCGCGGGGGGCGCCCGTGATCAGGGCGGCCCCGTGCGCGGCGAGCTCGGTCATCTCGCGCGCGTCGGCGGAGACGGTCTCCGCGTCGAGGCGGGCGACGAGGCCCCGGCCGCGGCGCGTCACCGCGAAGCCGAGCTCGTCGAGCGAGGAGGCGAGGCGCTCGTCGCCGCGCTCCGCCTCGAGGACCAGCGAGCCTCCGCTCTCCGTCGAGCGCAGGTCGGCCGACAGCTTCGCCGTCCCGTACGAGCCGGAGCCCGACGCCCACAGCGCGTCGCCGAAAGCGGTGAAGCGGAGCTCCTTCGAGGCCGCGGCGAGCGTCTTCGCCGCGCTCGCGCCGGGGCCGTCGCCGAGCACCGTGACGGGGCTCGCGCCGCGGACCTTGGCGAACGCGTCGCCGCCGCGCTCGCGCGCGTCGGACGCGTAGCGCGCCGACCAGTGGCGCAGGCCGCCCTCGCCCGAGACGATGGACTCGAGCCCGGGGGTGAGGCGGTCGGCGGGGGAGAGCGCGGCGCGCTTGACGCCGGCCTCGAACTCGGAGGACAACGACTCCACGCGGGAGACCGCGCCGGCCTCGCCGGTCAGGGACTGGTGGGCGGCGGCGGCCTTCAGGGCGAGAGCGAAGGCCCCGCGCGCGCGGGACACGGTGAGGCGGGGCGAGCCGGCGGCGCGCGCGGCGGCGTCGCCGGCGGTCGCGGCCTCGCGCCACGCGAGGGCGGCCGCGCGCAGGCGCGGCAAGGTCGACTCGTTCGCGGCGACGGGCAGGCCGCGGCCCGGCAGGAGCGCGGTCAGCGCGCTCCAGGCGCGCATGACGAGGTGCTTGAGCCAGGTCCAGCCGGTCCCGATCACGGCGGAAGGGACGGACTCGCCCAGCGACACTCGCGCGGCGATCGCCGTGCGCACGCCCGGCTTGGCGGCGAACGCTCGGTACGCGTCGGACATCGGGGACAGGGACAGCTTCTCGAGCTTGAGCGCGAACGACGCGGCCAGGCCGGGGACCTTCTCGACCGTGGTGCCGGGCAGGGCGGCGACGTAGGACCCCCCGCGCTTGACGACCCAGACGCGGGGCGCGGAGGCCTTCGCCCCGGACTTGGACTCGGCGAGGGCGGTCTCGACGCCGGCCTTGAGCCGGTCGCCGTTGGAGATGAGCGGGCGGCCCGGCGCGCCGAGCAACTCCTCCCACTTGTCCAGGGACTTCACGAGGCGCCGGGCCTCGGTGGCCTGGCCCGCGGTCGCGGCGGTGTAGGCGGCTTGGGCGAGGTCGGAGAGCGACATGTCGGCCTTGCGCGCGGCGAAGGCGAGGACCGCCTTGGACACGGCCGCGGCGGCGGCGGCCGGCAGGGTCTCCGCGGCGGTCTTGACCGCGGACTGGTAGAGACCGGGAGCGTCGGCCGGCGCCGAGTTGTTGGCGACGCCGACGAGGCCCGCCACCTTCTCGCGGGCACTGGAGAACTTCCCGGCCACGCCCGCGCCGCCGGCGACGTCGCCGTTGCGGGTGGACGAGTCGTAGGCGCGGTCGAGGGCCCGGCGCACGGACAGGCCGTCGCCTCCTTCCGCCTCCGCCTTGGCGCCCTGGTCGATCCCGCGGGCGGCGTCGTCGAGCGTCGAGGAGGCGCTGGGCGGCGCGTCCTTCGCGCCGGGGGCGTCCGCCTTCACGGAGCCCGGGGTCCGCAGCGCCGCTCCGGGCTGCGCGACGGGGGCCGTCTTGGCGACGGCCGGCAGGGACGCCGGCTTGACCGGCGCGCCGACCGTCTTGATCGGGAGCGCGGCGCCGGTCACGGGAACGGCGCCGACCTGGGCGGGGGTCGCGGCGCCGGGCGTCGGGGCCGGCGCGGCGTTGACGCCGCCGAGGCCGGTCTGCAGGCCCAGGCCGGTCGCGTTCGCGCCGCCGAGGGTGCCGGAGGGGTTGTTGGCGCTCGTGCCCGGGACCGCGGCCGCGGAGCCGGTGTTGTTGCCTCCGGAGACGGGCTTCTCGACGACCTGGGCGGACGCGAGGGCGGACACGAAAACGGCGCACGGCGCGAGCCGGATCAAGGCGTGGCGCATGGTCGGGAGTCTCCTGCTCTTATTATACCGATTATGGGGGGAAAAACGGCTCTCGCGCCTGGGCCCTTTGGCCCCCGCTTCCCGATATCATACACCGCCTTACCGTCGAACGCCAGGGCCGCGTTCACCCGGAATTCACCGGGCCGCTATCGAAGCGGCGGCGCCCGATTTGGTACCTTTAAACATATGACCAACACCCTCGACTCCGAGCTGTGGACGGCCCTCCTGCGCCGGCCCGACGCCTCCCTGCGCAAGCGCCTTCTCGAGATCTGGACCGCGGCGGGCATCTCCGCGCTGATCGCCTTCGCCTGGGCGGAGCCGTTCTCGGCCATGCTCCTGCCGTCCTGGGCCAAGCCCATCGTCATGTTCCTGCGCGGCGTCCTGCTCGTCGAGTCCTTCGGCTACGCCTATCACCGCTTCTTCCAGCACGTCGGCTGGCTGACGCGGAAGTCCGCGACCGTCCGGCGCAACCAGATGTACCACTGGCTCCACCACATGGTGATCTACCCGATCGGCGACCATTACAAGCGCGACACCGGCTACGTCGCCTCCGAGACGGGGCTGGCGCTGTCCTGGGTCGTCCCGGGCTGGATCGCGGCCTGCCTCGCGCTGTGGACGCACGGCGCCAACCTGGGCACGCTGGCCTTCGTCGTCGGCGTCGCGGTGTACGCGAAGTTCCTCGTCGACGAGACGCATTCCCGCTTCCACCTGGTCCGGCACCCGTGGAAGGACAGCGCGTACTTCAAGCGCTTGGCCGACATCCACCTGCTCCATCATTGGGACCAGGCGATGAACTTCACCATCGTGCACCCGCTGATGGACCGCCTGTTCGGGACCTTCCTCGAGCCCGACACGCACCGCGCGCAGATCGACGCCGTGGTCTCGGCCGACGCGCTGACCTTCTCCGACGCGACGAACTGGCGCTACATGCTCAAGGAGGCCTCTCCCGCCGAGTACGCGGCGTTCATCACGCAGGCCCGCCGCCATCCCCGCTCCCTGCGCAAGATCGAGCAGCTGATCGCCTGCCTCGAGCGGCGCCTGGCGCTCCATCCCGCCGAGGTCGAGGCGCTCGACCTCCACGTCCGGGCGAAGGACCTCCTGGCGCTCGTCCGGCCCGAGACGGCCGCCGCGTCGTGACGCGCGCGCTCGTCACCGGGGCGACGTCCGGCCTCGGCCGCGAGGCCGCCGTCCAGCTCGCGCGCCGCGGCTGGCGCGTCGCCGTCAGCGGCCGCCGCAAGGAGCATCTCGAGGAGACGGCGCGCCTGGTGAAGGCGGCGGGCGGCGAGCCCCTCGTCCTGTGCGGCTCGGTGACGGACCCCGCCGACGTGAAGGCCCACTACGCCTCGATCAAGTCCGCGTGGGGGGGCCTCGATTACGCCGTGCTCAACGCCGGCGTCGGCGACATGATGAGCGCCCGGGAGTTCAAGGCCGAGTCCGTGCAGTGGACGTTCGACGCGAACGTCTTCGGCGTCTGCCACTGGATGGAGGCGGTCATACCGGACATGCTCGCGCAGAAGTCCGGCATCATCGCGGGCGTCTCGTCGCTCGCGGGCTTCCGCGGCCTGCCCAAGTCGGGCCCTTATTCCGCCAGCAAGGCCGCCTTGATCACCTTGCTCGAATCGGCGCGGGTGGACATGATCGGCACCGGCGTCTCCATCGTGACCGTCTGCCCCGGCTTCGTGCGCAGCGAGATGACCGACCGGAACAACCCCGGCACGATGCCCTTCCTGATGGAGACGCCCGACGGCGTCGCCGCGATGCTCGCCGGCATCGACGCGAAGCGCCGGGTGGTCCATTTCCCGTGGCAGCTCTCGTACGCGAGCAAGTACATACTGCCCGCGATCCCCGACTTCCTTTATGATTGGATCGCGCATCAGTTCGCGCCGATGCGCGTGAAGAAGCCCACGGTCCGATGAAGATATTCCTGACCGGCGCCTCCGGGTACATCGGCCGCGCGGTCGCCGAGGGCCTGCGCCGCCGCGGCCACCGCGTGACGGGCCTCGTGCGCACGCCCGCGAAGGCGAAGGCCCTCGCGGCCCGCGAGATCGAGCCGGTCGTCGGAGACATGCGCGAGCCGAAGGGCTGGGAGCGCCCCGCCCGCAACGCGGACGTCCGCGTCCATTGCGCGGTCGAGTACGGCGCCGATTACGAGAAGCTCGACCGCGGGGCCGTCGAGGCCCTGCTCGGTTTCGGGGGAAAGCTCCTGTACACCTCCGGGGTCTGGCAGTACGGCCCCGGCGGACCCTTCGTCGAGTCCTCGGCGGGCAAGCCTCTGATGCCCTGGCGCTCGGAGCACGAGAAGCTCGTCCTCGCCGCCTCGGGCATCGTCATCCGCCCCGGGTGCGTGTACGGCGGAGCGGGCGGGCTGACCGGCCTCTGGTTCCAGGGCGCGGTCGAGCGCAAGGCCGCCCCCATCGTCGGCGACGGCGCCAACCGCTGGGCCGTCGTCCATCTCGAGGACCTCGCGCACCTGTACGCCCTCGCCGTGGAAGGCGAGCCGGCCGGAGAGATCCTCAACGCCGTGGACGCCTCCCGCTTCACGGTGCGCGAGATGGCCGAGGCGGCCTCGCGCGCCGCCGGGGCCGGCGGAGCGGTGGACGCCATGACCTTCGCCGAAGCCGAGAAGCGGTACGGGGGCATGGCCCACGGCCTCGCGCTCGACCAGCGCGTGGACGCCTCCAAGGCCGCGCGCCTCCTCGGCTGGAATCCCCGCTTCAGCGGCTTCCCGCCGGACGCGGACGCCTTTTTCGCCGCCTGGAACGCCTCCCGCTAGCCCCGGGGGGGTAATTGCTATACTCGGACCACAAAACAATGACTACACCACACGATTCGACCGCTGAAGACCTCTCCGAGACCGCGCCCCTGGGCAACGACGCCCCGGCGCCCGTCCTCGATACCACGCCTTACGCCGACCCCGCGGCCTACTCCCTGCCCCGGTCCCCGATCGAGAACGTCCTCCTCATCGACGGCGACAACGACCCGCACGTCCCGCCGGACGCCCGCGTGACCCGTCATACGCTCGTCCGCGTGTTCCTGAGACCCGGCGCCCTGCTGCCGCGCAACCTCGAGAAGCCGCTGGCCCGCCTGCCCAACTTCTGCACCGTCACCTCGCCCAAGGGCGGCGCCAACGCCGCCGACTTCGTCATGAGCCTGCACGCCGGCATGCTGCACGCCGTCCTCCCGCAGCACGTCCCTTTCCTCATGGTCACGAACGACGCGACCTTGACGGCGATGACCGCCGAGCTTCAGCGCCTGGGCCGCATGGCCACGGTGTGGACCTCGCACCGCGACATGGAGGCCGAGCTCCAGGAGATCGAGGGCACCGGCACCTACGAGAGCGCGGGCACGACCAAGGCCAAGAACAACCGCCGCCGCGGCGGACGCTCGCGCGGCGGACGCGCCGCCGCCCCGGCCCGGAGCGGACGCTCCCGCGGCGGACGCGGCCGCTCCTCCTCCTCCTCCTCCTCCCGGTCGACGCCCCCGGAGGCGGCGGCAGCGGCTCCCGCTCCCGTCATCCTCCCGCCCGACACCGGCGAGCCCCGCAAGGCCGGCGGCAAGACCCTCTCCGAGGCCGCCTGGACCTACGCCTCGCGCCTCCAGCGCATCAAGGACGTCCCGTCCCGCGTGAAGACCTTGCTCAACGACATCAAGAACCGCGCCGGCAGCCACGGCTTCTCCCCCGAGGAGATCCTCGAGGAGCTCAAGCGGCACCACGGCGTGAGGGTCGACGCCCAGGGCCGCGTGCAGGTCGAGAAGGTCAAGCCGGCCGAGCCGGAGGCCGTGACGGAGGACAACGCGTGAGCCGCCCGATCGCCGCCGCCTTCGCCGTCCTCGTCGCCCTCTCCGCGTCCGCGGCGCCGATGCGCACCGCGGGCAAGATCCTCAAGGCCCAGGCCAAGATCGCGCCGAGCCCCGACGGCCCCGTGTTCCACGAGGGACGCGTGACGATCCTCGATAAAGCCGACCACGTGGAGGAGTTCAAGGCCACGAAGCGCACGAAGGTGACGCTCGACGGCAAGCCGGCGAAATTCTCGAAGGCGGCCGTGCCGGGCGCTCTGGTGCTCAAGGCCCTCTACGACCCGAAGACGAAGGAGCTGTCCTCCCTCGACCTCAAGTCCGGGCCCAAGCCCGACGCGGACGACCCGAAGACCGCCGAGACCGTGCGGGGGGAGATCGCGAACACCGACGTGATCAAGGGGATCCTGACCGTGCGCACCGGCCGCCAGGCCATCAGCGAGTTCGTCGTGCCGGAGACGGCCAAGATCGTCCGCGAGGCCGAGGGCAAGCCCGGCGCGGCGGTCCCGTTCGAGGCGCTCCAGGTCGGGGACGCCGTCGAGGTCTTCTCGGCGGACGGCAAGACCGCCGTCGAGATCCACGCCCGCGCCGCCGCGCGCTGAGCCATGCCCGTCGAGCGCCATCTGCGCGCGCTCGAGGCCGCCGTCGACGGGCCGATGACGCTCGGCCAGCTGACGCACCGCATGCACCACGCCGGCTTCGGGCTCATCGTCCTCTTCGTGTGCGTGCCCTTCCTCCAGCCGTTGCCCCTCGCGGGGCTCTCGACGGTGTTCGGCGTGTTCATCGCCCTCCAAGGCCTCCAGCTCGTGCGCGGCCGGCCGGAGCCGCATCTGCCGGGGTGGCTCGCCCGACGCGCCCTCGAAGCCAAGACCTTGCGTCTGCTGCTCGGCGCCGCGCGGCGCTTCTTCTCGCTCGCCGACCGGTTCACGCGTCGACGCTGGCTCCCGCTCGCGGCCAACGAGCGGACCGTCGGCGCCGCCTGGGTGCTGTGCGGCCTGGCGCTCGCGCTGCCGTTCCCGATCCCGCTGTCGAACATGGTCTGCGCGAGCCCCGCGGCGCTGCTCGCTCTCGCCATGCTCGAGGAGGACGGGCTGATCGCGCTGCTCGGCTGGCTCGGCGTCCTCGTCATGATCGCCTTCCACATCGGCCTGCTCCTGCTCGGAGCCGAGGGCACCCGCGCGCTCTGGCGGGCGGCGTTCCCTTAGGTCAGATCTTCTCGGCGGAGTGCCGGATGTCCTTGCCGAGCACCATGAAGATCACGTCCTCGGCGACGTTCGTGGCGTGGTCGGCGATGCGCTCCAGGTTGCGGGCGATCAGGATGATGTCCATCCCGCGCTGGATCGCCGAGGCGTCGCTCTGCATCAAGGTGACGAGCTCGTTGAAGGTCTGGCTCTTGAGGCGGTCCTCCTCGTCGTCGCGACGGATGACGTCCCGCGCGAGCTCGACGTCGCCGCGCGCGAACGCGTCGAGGGAGTCCTTGAGCATGCCCGCCGCGACCTCCACCATGCGCGGGATGTCGCCGAGCTTGATCTTCGGCTCCTTGAGCAGGTAGACGCCCGTCTCGGCGATGTTCACGGCCTGGTCGCCGACGCGCTCGAGGTCGGAGTTGATCTTGATGGCGGCCGCGATCAGGCGCAGGTCGCCGGCCGCGGGCTGGTGCAGGGCGATCAGGCGCAGGCACACCTCGTCGATGTCGATGTGCAGGCCGTTGACCTGCCGCTCCCATTCCTGGACCTTGGAGAGATGGCTGTCGTCGCGGTCGACGACGACCTTCACCGCGTAGTGGACCATCTCCTCGCACAGGCCGCCCATGCGCAGCAGGCGCGCGCGAAGGTCCTCGAGATCCGCGTCGAATTGGCGCTTCATCAGCCGAACCTCCCCGTGATGTAGTCCTCGGTGCGCTTGTCGGCGGGCTGGGTGAACATCCGCCGCGTCAGCCCGTACTCCACCATCTCGCCCATCAGCATGAAGACAGTATACTCGGACACGCGCGCGGCCTGCTGCATGTTGTGCGTGACGATGACGACGGTGAGCTGGTCCTTGATCTGGATGAGGAGCTCCTCGATGCGGCCGGTCGCGATCGGGTCGAGCGCCGAGCACGGCTCGTCGAGCAGGAGCACCCGCGGCTCGACCGCGAGCGCGCGCGCGATGCACAGGCGCTGCTGCTGGCCGCCGGACAGGCCGACGCCGGGGGCGTCGAGCTTGTCCTTGACCTCGTCCCACAGCGCGGCGCGGCGCAGGCTCTTCTCCACGGTCTCCGCGATGAGGGCCCGGTCGCGGACGCCGTTGAGGACGAGGCCCGCCGCCACGTTCTGGGCGATGGTCATCGTGGGGAACGGGTTCGGGCGCTGGAACACCATGCCGACCTCGCGGCGCAGGAGCACCGGGTCGATCGCGAGCGCGTTGCGGCCGCCGAGCAGGATCTCGCCGTCGCAGGTGGCGCCGGGGATGGCCTCGTGCATGCGGTTGAGGCAGCGTATGAGGGTCGATTTCCCGCACCCGGACGGTCCGATGATCGCGGTCACCGTCTTCTCGCGGATCTCGAGGTTCACGCCCTTGAGGACGGGCGCGGCCCCGTAGCCGGCGCGCAGGTCGCGCACCGACATCGCGATCGCGGCGTTCTCGGGCGCCGCTCCTTCCTTCACGGCCGGCAGCGGCATCGGTCTCATCATGTCCATGGTGGGGTTCATCTCAGTGCGAGCTTCCGCTCGAAGGTCTCAGCCAGACGCGCGCGGTCACGTTGACCAGAAGCACGAAGATCATCAAGATAAGCGCGGCCGCCCAGGCCTGGTTATGCCAGTCCTCGTAGGGGGAGATCGCGTAGGTGAAGATGGTGTGCGGCAAGGTGGCGATGGGGTTGAGCCAGCCGTTGTCGGCGAAGCGGTTGCCGAAGGCGGTGAAGATCAGAGGCGCGGTCTCGCCCGCGACGCGCGCGAGCGCGAGGAGCGCTCCCGTCAGGATGCCCCGGCCCGCCGTGGGCAGGATGACGAGCAAGGTCACCTTCCAGCGCGGGACGCCGAGGGCGAGCGCGGCCTCGCGGATGGTGCCGGGCACGAGGCGCAGGAACTCCTCCGTGTTGCGCAGGACGATGGGGACCATGATGAAGGCGAGCGCGACCGAGCCCGAGAGCGCGGAGAATCTCTTCATCGGGTGCACGATCAGGGCGTAGGCGAACAAGCCGACCACGATCGAGGGCACGCCGTTCATCACGTCGGCGGCGTAGCGCACGGCGAAGGCGTACCTGCCGCGGCCGTACTCGGCGAGGTAGACGCCGCCGAGGACGCCGACCGGGATGCCCATGAGGCCGGCGAGGCCGACGACCTTCGCCGAGCCCACGATCGCGTTGGCGATGCCGCCGCCGTGCTCGCCGACGGGCTTGGGCAGGTTCGTCAGGAAGGCCCAGCTGATGGAGGAGGCGCCCTTCCAGGCGATGTAGCCGAGGATGGCGAGCAAGGTCCCGCTCGCGACGGCGGCGCAGGCCGCGGTGAGAGCGAACATCAACGCGTTGACCTTCTTGCGCCGGGCGTAGAGCGCGTCGTTCACTTGGCCCGCCCCAGCCGGTACAGCATCAGGCGCGCCGCGCCGTTGACGACGATGGTCACGGCCATCAAGGTCAGGCCGATCGCGACGAGGGCGGACAGATGCGCGTCGCTCGCCGCCTCGGCCAGCTCGTTGGCGATGACGGCGGCCATGCTGTAGCCAGGTTCGAGCAGCGAAGCCTTGATCTGGGGCGTATTGCCGATGACCATCGTGACCGCCATGGTCTCTCCGAGCGCGCGCCCCAGCGACAGGAACACCGCCCCGACGATGCCGGAGCGCGCGTACGGCAGGCTCACCCCGCGCACGACCTCCCAGCGGGTGGCGCCGAGGGCGTACATCGCCTCCTTGAGGGGGCGGGGGACGGTGAGCAGGACCTCGCGCGTGATGGTCGTGATGTAGGGCAGGATCATGAAGGCCAGGATGAGCCCGGCGGTGAGCATGCCGACGCCGTACGGCGAGCCCGCGGCGCGCATCGCCGGGACGAGCAGGAAGATGCCCATCAACCCGAGGATCACGCTCGGCACCGCGGCCAGGAGCTCGATCGCGAACATGAGGACCTCGGCGAGACGCTTCGGCGCCAGCTCCGTGAGGAAGACGGCGGCGCCGACGCCGAGGGGGACGGCGATCAGAAGGGCGAGGAGCGAGGACACGGCGGTGCCGTACAGGAAGGGCAGCGCGCCGAAGGAGTCGGCGACCGGGTCCCAGTCGGAGGTCCACAGGAAGGAGAGGCCGAAGGTCCTCCAGGTCTCGGCCGATTCGCGCGCGAGCTGCCAGGCGAGGGCCAGGGCCGCGAGGAGGATGATCCCCGCGAACCCGGCGATGACATGACGGAAGATGCGGTCCCCGGCTCTCTCGCGAGAGCCGGGGACCTTGCGGACGCGGTCGAGGACCGCGGTCGTCATGCTATTGGACGGCCTCGATGGCCTTGGCGACCATGGAGTTGACCGAGGCCGGGAGCGGCGCGTAGCCGAGCGCGCTCGCCATGGGCTGGCCGTCCTTGAGCATCCACTTGAGGAAGTCCTTGAGGACCGGGCCCTTGTCGCCGGCGTTCTTCTCGTAGATCAGGAGCCAGGTGAAGGTGGAGATCGGATAGGCCTCGATGCCTTCGGCGTCGGTGATCGAGACCTTGAAGTCCTTCGGCATCTTGACGCCCGCCGCGGCGGCGGTCACGCTCTCGATGGAGGCTTTCACGGACTTCCCGGCCTTGTTCCGGAGCGACGCGTGAGCGATGTCGTTCTGCTTGGCGTAGATCAGCTCGACGTAGCCGATCGCGTTCGGGGTCTGCTTGACGAGCCCCGCGACGCCCTCGTTGCCCTTGCCGCCGAGGCCGACCGGCCATTTGACGGCGGTGGCGACGCCGACCTTGGTCTTCCACTCCGGGCTGACCTTGGAGAGGTAGTCGACGAAGCAGTAGGTCGTGCCGGACCCGTCCGAGCGGTGCACGACGGTGATGGCCGCGTCGGGCAGAGCGACCCCGGGGTTGAGGTTGGCGATGTGCGGATCGGTCCAGCGCGTGATCTTGCCGAGGAAGATGTCCGCGAGGATGGGGCCGGAGAGCTGCAGGCCCTCGATCCCCTTGAGGTTGTAGGCGGGGACCACGGCGCCGAGCACCGTCGGGACGTGCAGGATCCTGCCGTCCACCTTGAACTGCTGCTGGGCGGTCATCGGGCCGTCGGTGGCGCCGAAGTCCACGGTGCGCTCGGTGACCTGGCGGATGCCGCCGCCGGAGCCGATCGACTGGTAGTTGATCTGGAGCTCGGGCTTCACCTTGTGGTACTCGTCGAACCACTTGGAGTAGATCGGATAGGGGAAGGTCGCTCCCGCCCCGTTGAGGGTCTTCATCTCGGCGGCCGCGGGGGCCGCGAGCAGGACGACGAGGGCGATGAGGCTCGGAATGCGGTTCATGTCATTCTCCGTGAGTCATGATATGGGTCGTATGTGACGATCGCGTGACGTTCGCCTAAAACTTGACCGACAGGTCGAGCTGGAGGCGGTTGACCGCCTTGTCGAGGTTAGTCGCCGCCGTGGGGGTGACGCCCGCCACGGTCGGGAAGCTCCGGTCGAGGGCGTCGGTGACGAAGCCCTTGACCTTCAGCTGCATCCAGTCGCGGGGGTTGTAGGCGACCCAGGCGATGTGGCCCGTCCGGTTCGTCCCGCCGTCGCCGAAATCCGAGTCGGCGACGTCGGCCACGGTGGCGTCGATCTGGGAGTACTTCCTGAAGTAGGCGGCCTCCCAGCTTCCCTTGGCCTTCGCGGCGCCGACGACGGCGCCGAACTGGTAGCCGTCCCGGCCCACGGGGCCCTGGACCTTGTCGTTGTGGACCTGGCGGAAGTTGCGGATCACCGTCGCCTGGAAGCTCAGCGGCACCTTGCCGACCCACGAGCTCAGCTGCGCGGTCGCCTCGCCGACGCCGAAGCGCGCGGCCAAGGCGCCGTTGGTCAGGCGGCGGTTGCCGTCCTGCACCGCGGCCTGGCCGAGGCTCGAGCGGTTCTCGTCGCTCCACTTGTGGTACGCCCCGGCGAAGCGCAGGCGGCTCTCGAAGGGAAGGGTCTTCTCGACGCCGAGCTGCTGGGAGAAGAACCACTGGTTCTTGCCGGAGTTGGAGTCCTCGTCGGCCACGGCCTGCACGCCGTTGGCGAACACCGAGAGCTCCGGTCCCGCGAACACCCACTCGAGGCTCTCGCCGAACCCTTCCGGGTTGAAGTCGTCGTCCCAGACGATATCCGCCGAGTACGGGCGCCACAGAGGGTTCGCCATGCGGCCGGCGTGGAGGGCGGCGGTCGCGTCGTCGTGGATCTGCGGCTTCCAGCGCAGGTTCATCAGGTCGATCCAGAGAGCCTTCTGGGAGCTCAGGTTGTCGTAGCTCTGGTTCGTGGACACCTGCTCGCCGGTGCCGGAGCCGAGGCGGATGACGGCGGTCAGGTTCTCCGGGAGCTCGATCTCGGGGCCGAAGCGCAGGCGGTAGCGCAGGCGGCCGCGGTCGTTCTGGCCCGCGCCGCGCTTGGCGCTCATGTCGTCGCGCAGGCGGAGGTCTCCGGAGAACTTGATCGACTGGATCGTGTCCGAGAGCTTGAGCTTGTCGAGCTGCGCGGACGCGGGGACGGCGGCGAGGGCGAGCAGAGCGGCGAGGAAGGCGCATGTAGGTTTCATGGACACAGAGTAACGCATCCATGAATCCGGGTCCGTACTGGCGGGGTCAACTGCGCGTGACGAACGCGTGACGCCAAGCCCAACGATTATGGGCGCCGCAGAGCTGCCGGACGTTCGCCGGATCGTCGGAACGCCCTCCCATGGACCACGGGACGATGTGGTCGAACTGGAGGAATCGGCGCTCGCCGCACCGGATTCCCTCGCGCGAGACGTAGGCGCAGCGGTCCTCGTCGCGTTCACGCACCTTCCGCTTCACCCAATCGGGAATGCGGCGCGTCTGTTCGGCGAGGGGACGCGCGTCAGGATCGGGCCGAGCCTTCCGCCTGGCCGGATCGACGGCGTCGAGCAGCGAGTCCAGCGCCGCCTCGAAGATCGACTCGATGTCGCCCATCGGGAATTTGTGGGCCAGAAGCTCGCGCACCCGCGTCAGCTTGGCTTCCGCCGCCTCCCCGAGCGTGAACACGTGTTCGGTGCGGAACTTGAACGCCCGGCCTGCCGCAATTCCCATTTCCGCCTGCTCACCGTTGACTGAGACCGTTTCAAAGCCTCCAAGGATCTTCTCTTTTTCGACCACCGCGATCACTCGTGTTCGTTCGGGCGGAGAGCTCGGCACCGGGCTCAGCGCGGCCGCCATACGCTTCAACTGGTCCATCGAAGCGCCCTCGGCCCGTGCCAGCACAGCCTCGTGGTTCTCCGGCGTGAGATGCTCACGAAGGAGTACTATCGCGGTGAGATGGACTTTGCCGGCGCGCAGCAGCCGCAGGATGAGGGGGTATTTGCGGCTCTCCTTCGCGACCGCGACGCGTCGGTAAGCCGTCCGCTCACAATACCCGAGCACCTGAGTGCAGTACACGAATAAGGAGGGGAAAGACCTCGGGAGCACCGCGCGGCGCGCGTGCAGTTCGCCGAGGATCGCGAGGATATCCACCAGATGCGCGCGCTCGCCGATGTTCTTGCTCTCCAGACGGCTGAACAGCTCGTCATCGGAGGATTCGGCGCAGAGGCGCAACAGCTCGGTTATTTCGTCGTAATTCGGGTCCATACTATCAGACGATCGGACCCCCGAAAAAGTTGCATAAACCTGCCACTTTGGCAGGTAAAAAATTACGCCGCTTTGAGGGAGAAGAAGAACGTCGACCCGCCGGGCTGGCGGCTCTCGACCCAGACGCGGCCTCCCTGCGCCTCGACGAGGTGCTTGACGATGGCCAGGCCGAGGCCGGTGCCGCCGGCCTCGCGGGAGCGGCTCTTGTCCACGCGGTAGAAGCGCTCGAAGACGCGCGCCTGGTCGCCCTCGGGTATGCCCACGCCGGTGTCCCGGACCGACGCGATCGCCTCGGAGCCCTTCGCTTCGACGGAGATCTCGACGCGGCCGCCGGGGTCGGTGTACTTGATCGCGTTGTCGATGAGGTTCGCGAGGACCTGGCGCACCTGCTCGGCGTCGGCGAGGGCGGTCACCGGGCTCGACGCGGGCGTCGCCAAGGTCACTCCGCGCTCCGCCGCGGCGGGGGCGAAGCGGCGCGCGGCGTCCGCCGCCAAGGCCCGCAGGTCGGTCGGCGCGAGGGTCGGCGGGCGGTGACCGGACTCTATAGAGGAAAGGTCGAGGAGGTCGTCCACGAGCTTGGAGAGCTGGACGGCCTGCTCCTCGATGGTCTTCACGAACCCGGCGCGGTGCTCCTTGTCGTCGAGCGCCCCGTCGAGCAAAGTCTCGGCGAAGCCCTTGATCGAGGACAGCGGCGTGCGCAGCTCGTGGCTGACGTTGGCGACGAAGTCCCGGCGCACCTGCTCGAGGCGGCGCAGGCGCGTGATGTCGTGGAGCACGACGAGCGCGCCGGCGGCCTTGCCTCCCTGATGGAGGGGGGCGGCGTGCGCGTCGAAGACGAGCTCCTCCGGGGAGAACAGCCTCAGCTCCCGCGCGGCGGGGGCGCCGCCGCGCAGCACCTCGCCCACGAGCTCGGCCAGGCCGTGGTGCCGCAGGCTCTCGAGATGGCCGCGCCCCTTCGCCTGCTCGGGGTCGATGCCGAGCAGGCGCGACAGCGCGGGGTTGACGAGCAGGACGCGGCCCTCCGCGTCCACGGCGACGACGCCCTCGGCCATCTGGTCGAGCACGGCCGCCAGGCGGCCCTTGTCGCGGGACAGCTCGCCGATCGTCTCCTCGACGCGCGCGGCGAGCGCGTTGAGCGTCTCGCCGAGGAGCGCGCGCTCGTCCCCTCCGAGCGGGCCGCGCACCCGCGCGCCGTACTCGCCGGCGGCGAGGCGATTGGCCACGGCCGCCATCTCCTCGAGAGGACGGCCGGCGGCGCGCGCCAGCAGCCAGGCGAGGATCAGCGCGGCGGCGAACACCGCCAGGGTCGTCCACAGCACGAAGCGCCGCGCCAGGGAGACCCGGCGCGCGACCTCGGTGAGGGGCAGCGACAGGCGGACCACGGCCCGGACCTTTCCGCCCGACAGCGCGGGGGAGGCCGCGTACAGATGATGGACGCCGATCGTGGCCGAGCGGCGCACGGCGCTCGCCTCGCGGCCCTCGAGCGCGGCGGCCACCTCGGGGCGGGCGCGGTGGTTCTCCGCGTGCGCGAGACCCTCCGCGTCGAGGCTGGAGTCGCCGAGCACCTCCCCGTCGGGCGCGATCACGGTCGCACGGCACTCGCACGCGGCCCCGAGCGCCTTCGCGTCGAGCGCCGCCTCCCGCGCGCCGAGCCGCGCCTGGATGAGGAGCGAGCGCGTCAAGTCGCCGGTCAGCTCCCGGCCCAGGTCCTCGGCGAAGACGAGGCCGAGCGCCCCGATGGCGACGGCGAGCAGGGCGCCGACGGCCAGCGCCAGGCGGGGGGCGAACCGGCCCGCGGGACGGCTCATGAGCCGGCCTTGATCCGGTAGCCGACGTTCTTGACCGTCGCGATCACGGCGCCCTCGGGCCCCAGCTTCTCGCGCAGGCGCGCGACGTGCTGGTCGATGGTGCGCGTGTCGATCTCCATCGAGCGGTCGTAGCCCCAGACCTTCTCGAGGAGGGCGTCGCGGGTCAAGGCCCGTCCGCCGGCGGAGAGCAGGAGCTTGAGGAACTCGAACTCCTTCGTGGTCAGCGCGACGGCCTTGCCGCGGACCGAGACCTCGTAGCGCTCGGGGTCGAGGGTGATGCCGCCGGCGCGCAGGACCCCGCCGGGGGCGGATTCGGAGACCGGGGCGGCGCGGCGCAGCAGGGCCTTCACGCGCGCGACGAGCTCCCGCACCCCGAAGGGCTTGGTCACGTAGTCGTCGGCGCCGAGCTCGAGGCCGAGCACCCGGTCCATCTCCTCCTTGCGGGCGGTGAGCATGATGACGGGGACGCGCGTCTCGCGGCGGACGATCTTCAGGAACTCGAAGCCGTCGAGCTTCGGCATCATCCCGTCGAGCACGACGAGGTCGGGGCGCTCCTTGCGCAGGGCGGCCAGGCCGGCCTCGCCGTCCGCGGCCGTCACCACGCGCCAGCCTTCCTTCTCGAGGTTGTACTTGAGGAGCTTGACCAGGTTGCGGTCATCCTCCACGACGAGCAGCTTTTCCTGCGCCACGACGACATGTTTCCATTTCGCGCCGCGGTAGTCAACGAATCAAGGGGCTCCCCGCATTGCGGGGAGCCCGCCCTATCCGCTATCATCTGCGGGCCGTCACGCGTTCGTCATCCGGCCGTCCACCCGATTTTACGCAGAGAGGACCCGACCACATGGCCTTCAGCTTCATCCCCAAGGACGAGAAGTTCTTCGAGCTGTTCGAGGCGCAGGCGATCCACAGCGTCGCCGCCGCGAAGCTGTTCCGCGAGATGGCCCAGAAGTGGAGCCGCGAGACCGGCTCCTTCGACAAGCTGCGCGAGATCGAGCACGAGGCGGACATCACCACCCACGACATCTACGACAAGCTCAACCGCACCTTCGTCACGCCCTTCGACCGCGAGGACATCCGGGACCTCGCCAGCGAGCTCGACACCATCACCGACCTCATCGAGTCGGCCGGCCAGCGCATGTTCCTCTACCAGATCGAGACCAGCAACCCCGACCTCGTCCAGCTCACCGACATCCTGTGGCAGGCCACCGAGCAGGTGCGCAAGGCCATCCACGAGCTGCAGAACCCCGAGAAGAACCGCCACGTGCTGGACTACTGCATCGAGATCAACCGCCTCGAGAACGCGGGCGACCACGCCCTCGGCGTCGCGATCGGCCGGCTGTTCCAGGGCAAGCCCGATCCGCTCGAGGTCATGAAGTGGAAGGAGATCTACGAGACCGTCGAGCACGCCATCGACAAGTGCGAGGACGTCGCCCACACGCTCGAGACCATCCTCGTCAAGCAGGCTTAGGGCCGTGGAGCACCACGTTTCCGGGTCGGTCCTCTTCGTCATCGGGCTCGCGTACCTGTTCGACTTCCTGAACGGGATGCACGACTCGGCCAACTCCATCGCCACCGTCGTCTCCACCCGCGTCCTCTCGCCGCGCTACGCCGTCGTCTGGGCCGCGTTCTTCAACTTCGTGGCCTTCGCCGTCTTCGGCGTGCACGTGGCGAACACCATCGGCAAGGGCCTCGTCGACCCGAACATCGTCGACACCGCGGTCGTGGCCGCGGCGCTGATCGGCGCGAGCATCTGGTCCTGGCTCACGATCCGGCTCGGCATCCCGGTCTCCTCCTCGCACGCGCTGATCGGCGGCATGGTCGGCGCGGGCATCTCCAAGGCGGGCACGGCCGTGCTCCAGTACGACAAGCTCAAGACCACCGTGGCCTTCATCTTCCTGTCCCCGATGATCGGGATGTTCTTCGGCTTCGGCCTGATGGTCGCCGTGTTCTGGCTGTTCCGGCGCAAGTCCCCGAGCCAGGTGGACCGGACCTTCCGCATCGGCCAGCTGCTCTCGGCGGGCCTGTACAGCCTCTCGCACGGCGGCAACGACGCGCAGAAGACGATGGGCATCATCGCCGTCCTGCTGTATTCGAACGGGCTCCTGGGCGAGAAGTTCTACGTCCCGTTCTGGGTCGTCCTCTCCTGCCACGCCGTCATCGCGCTCGGCACCTTGATGGGCGGCTGGAAGATCGTCCACACGATGGGCAACAAGGTCACCAAGCTCAAGCCCGTCGGCGGCTTCTGCGCCGAGACCGGAGCCGGCATCTCGATCATGATCTGCTCCTTCCTCGGCGTGCCCGTCTCGACGACGCACACCATCACGGGCGCGATCGTCGGGGTCGGCTCGACCCAGCGGCTGTCGGCCGTGCGCTGGGGCGTGGCGGGCCGCATCATCTGGGCGTGGTTCCTGACCATCCCGTTCGCGGCGATCTGCGCGGGCCTGGTCTACCAGGCCGTGAAGCACTTCCTCTAAGAGAGGCGGCGCAGGGCCTTCGGCGGCAGCGACCAGGCCAGGACGGCGGCTCCCGCCGCGGCCTTCGGCGTCTCCAGCAGGACGGCCTGCGATTTCTTCAGCGCGACGAAGCTCCGCGCCGAGCCCGCCAGAAGCCACGAGACCACCTTCGACAGGTGCGGCTCGTGCCCCACGAGGACCACGCGCTCGCCGTCGAGGCCCGACAGCCAGCCGGCGAGGCTGGCGGGGGAGCGGTGCGGCAGGAGGAAGTTCGTCTCGACCAGCGGCGCGCCCAGGGCCTTCGCGGCGAGCGCGGCGGTCTCTTTCGCGCGCGCCCACGGGCTGGTCGCGACGAGGTCGGCCGTACCGACGAGCCACGCCAGGCCCTTCGCCGCTTCGCGGGCGCGCCTGCGGCCGTCCATCGTCAGCGGGCGCTCGGAGTCCGGGCGTCCGCCGCGGGCCCAGTCCTCGCGCTCGGCGGCGGGGGCGTGACGCAGGAAAATGATCTCCATGGGCGATATGTTATCCTAAATCGCGATGAGCCGAATCGACGATTTCACGGATCTCCTGTTCCGGAAGCTCGCGATCGACGACCTCCACTTCGTCGAGATCGAATGCAAGAAGCGCGTCGCGCCGGAGGAGGCCGGGGACCTGCGCGACTGGCTCCTCGACCGCAAGGGCGTCAAGCACCAGAAGAGCGCCTTCTTCTTCGACCAGTTCCTCGACACTCCGTCCTTCGACCTGCTCAAGAAGGGGGCGAGCCTCCGCCTGCGCTACAAGAAGAACGGCACGGCCGTCTACCTTCAGTACAAGGGCCCCGGCTTCACCAAGGACGGACTGCTGTACCGCTCCGAGTTCGCCTCCGAGCGGCTCGACGAGCTCGTGCGCGAGGAGAGCCACCACGACATCGTGAAGTTCACCGACTTCAGCGTGGACGCCATCCTGAAGGACCACGCGGGCCCCGAGATGGGCCAGGCGATGCGCCGGCATCTGGGGGCGCGCACGGTGCGCCGCATCACGAGCGGCCCGATCATCGCGCTGTACCAGAAGGAGAAGTTCGAGGTGGAGCTGGGCAGCGCGTTCCTCGAGCCCTCTCTCGACCGCGTCTCCGCGTTCTACATCGCCAAGCGCGGCCTGCACGCGCTCTCGACCTTCTGCGAGTTCGAGAACGAGATCAAGGCCGAGGGCGGCTCCCTCGAGGACAAGCTCGAGCACCTCGACGAGATGCTCGACTTCAACAAGGCCGTCGAGAAGAAGTTCGACCTGCGGCGCGAGCCGCTCGACAAGTACCACCGCTGCGCGTCGTTCTTCCTGAAATAATCAGCGGAACAGCTTCCGCGCGTTCGCCATCTCCATCGGGTGCATCTCCGTGTCGCCCGGCGCGCGCTTGCTCAGCCAGAGGGTCTTGTCCTTGGCGGCGAACAGCGCGGCGTACTGGGCCTCGTTCGGGTTGAAGATGAGCTGGACCACGCCTTCCGAATGGTCCACGGCGCGCACGACGACGTTCTGCATGATCGTCGCGGTCACGTCCTCCTTATGCGTGTCGCCCTTCTCGCCCATCTCCGCCGAGAAGGTCACCAGGACGTCGACGCGGTCGCCCGGCTCGACGAAGCGCAGCTGGTGGGACGGGAAGGGCAGGGCCACCGCGCGATAGCCGGCGGGGAGGGCCGGCGCCTTCGCGGCGGAGGGAGCCGGCGAGGGCGCGGCCGCGAAGACGGGAGCGGCGGCGAGGACGAGGATCGCGGCGACGATTCGGATGTTCATGAGGGGCACCTCCGTGCCCCCTCAGTCTAGACGGGTGCCGTGTCGCGGCGGTTACGGGAGGTTAACTTTTCGGTAAAACCGCGGGCGCCTTGGTCCGGTCGGCGAGGGCGGTGTCGCGGTAGTCGGAGCGCGCGAGCGCCTCGAAGAAGGTCTGCGAGCGCACGAGCGCCGCGCCGGGGCCGGGGCCCACGCGCGAGTAGGAGCCGTCGGGCTTCAGGTGCCAGGCCTTCTGGTTGTCGGCCAGGCCCTTGCCCAGGATGGTGTCGCGGACGTAGCGCTTGAGCTGGAGGTCCTTGACCGGGAAGGCGACCTCGTAGCGCGAGTAGAAGTTGCGCGGCATCCAGTCCGCGCTCGACAGGTACATCTTGCGCGCTCCTCCCGCCCTGAAATAATAGATGCGGCTGTGCTCGAGGAAGCGGTCCACCACGCTGACCACCCGGATGTTCTCGGACATGCCGGCGATGCCGGGGCGCAGGCAGCAGATGCCGCGCACGAGCAGCTCGATCTTCACGCCCGCGTTCGAAGCCTCGTAGAGGGCCTCGACGATCTCGGGGTCCTGCAGGGAGTTCATCTTCGCGATGATGTGCCCCTTGCCGGTCTCCTTGGCGGACTTGATCTCCTCGCGGATCAGGCGCAGCATCTCGTCGTGCAGGTTGACGGGCGCGACGAGGAGCTCCTTGAGGCCCTCGGGGCGCCGGCCCTTGGCGAGCGCCTCGAAGTATGAAAGAGCCTCACGGCCGATTCCTTCATCGGCCGTGAGGAGGCCGAGGTCGGTGTACTGGCGCGCGGTCACGGGGTGGTAGTTGCCGGTGCCGAGATGGGTGTACGCCCGCTCGACGCCGTCCTCCTCGCGCACGATCGAGGTCACCTTCGAGTGCACCTTGTACCGGCCGAGATGGGGGACGACCTTCACGCCGGCCTTGCGCAGGGCCTCGGCCCAGCGCAGGTTGTTCAGCTCGTCGAAGCGGGCCTTGATCTCGATGTAGGCGGTGACCTTCTTGCCCGCCGCCGCGGCGGCGATGAGCGCGGCCATGATCGGCGAGTCGAGGCTGGTCCGGTAAAGGGTGTGGTAGACGCGCTTGACGCCGGCGTCGAGGGCCGCGGCCTCGAGGAACTTGACGACGATGTCGAACGCGTCGTACGGGTGGTGGAGCAGGATGTCCTTGCGCCGGACGATCTCGAAGGCCGACGAGGGCTTGCGGAACGGCGCCGGGACCTGCGGCTCGATCGGCGGATAGCGCAGCCCCGGCTTCGGCGTGTCGATGCGGGCGAGGGTGCGCATGTCGAGCGGGAGGTCGAAGCGGTACAGCGCCGACGAGTCGAGGCCGAGCGCGGTGGCCAGGAACAGGGCGCCCTCCGAGTAGGCGGGCGAGTCCACCTCGAGGCGGACGACCTTCGCGTGCACGCGGCGGTTGACGGCCTCGAGGATCTGGCCCTCGAGGTTCTCCTCGTCGTCCGGGCGCCAGCGGAGGTCGGCGTCGCGGATGATCTTGAAGGGGAAGGTCTCGATGACCTCGCGGTCGGGGAACAGGTCCTCGGCGCGGTCGGCGATCCAGCGCTCGACGAGGGCGTAGCGCTTGACGCCGTCCTTCGTCGGGAGCGTGATCAGGCGCCCCTCGCGGTCCTCGATGGTGATGACGGCGTACTCGCGCGGGAAGCGCACGAACACGTGCAGGCGCGCGCTGGCGAGCGCGGGCGGCGGCTCGGGGTAGCGGCGCACCATGACCTTGAGCTTGGGCAGGCGCTCCTGGATCTCGGTGTCGGGCGCGCGCTCGTCGAGGAAATCGGCCAGGATCTCGACGCCCTCGGCCCGCAGGGCGTCGATGATGTCCCTCAGGACCTCGGCCTGGCGCGACTTCTGGCGCAGGGCGTGCTCGCGGATCTGGGCGAGGACCTGGCGGGCCGTCATGCCGTCGAGGAAGCGGTGGCCGGCGCTGCGGCGGGCGATCTTGCCGATCTCGGCCACGCGGGTCATGAAGAACTCGTCGAGGTTCGAGCTGACGATGGTCGCGAAGCGCAGGCGCTCGAGGGCGGGAACGGTCGGGTCGGCCGCCTCGGACAGGACGCGGTCGTTGAAGGCGAGCCAGGACAGGTCGCGGTTGAAGAAGCGCTCCGCCGCCTTCAGGCCGACGGCCTGGGGCGCGGTCACGGCGGGAGCCGCGTCGACCTTGAGGGGGAGGATCTTGGAGCGGGCCATAGAGGGGGCGTCCGAGCCATTTTAGCCTTTATCGGACGGACCGGGCCATCCGGCGCGCGACGAACGCGTCACATGTGAATGACGATTTTGTCGTACAATAGTACGATGACGCCCGAACAGGTCCTCAAAGACGTCTTCGGCTACCCTTCCTTTCGCCCCGGCCAAAGGGAGATCATCGACGCCGTCATGGCCGGCCGCGACTGCGTCGGGGTCATGCCCACGGGCGCCGGCAAGTCGCTGACCTATCAGATCCCGGCCCGCCTGCTGAAAGGCGTGACCTTGGTCGTGAGCCCTCTGATCTCGCTGATGAAGGACCAGGTGGACGCCGCGGTCTCGGTGGGCCTGCGCGCGACCTTCCTCAACTCGAGCCTGACGCCGGACGAGCGCCGGGAGCGCATTCAAGGATTGGCCGACGGCGCCTACGAGCTCGTCTACGCGGCGCCGGAAGGCCTCGAGGCGGGAGCGGGCGCGGCCCTGTCCGGGGCGAAGCTCGCGATGATCGCGGTGGACGAAGCCCACTGCATCAGCCAGTGGGGGCACGATTTCAGGCCGGCGTACAGGAACTTGAAGGGCCTCAAGGAACGGTACGGCGTCCCCATATTGGCCCTGACGGCCACGGCGACGTTGCCCGTCACCAACGACATCGTCGAGCAGCTCGCCATGGCCGAGCCGCTGCGCGTGCGCGGGTCCTTCTTCCGGCCGAACCTCCACCTGTCCGCCTATCTCAAGACCGGCGAGAAAGCGGCCCCTCGCCCCGGGACGGTCAACGACACGAAGAATTCCATTTTGCGCCTCGTGCAGGGACGCAAAGGCCAGAGCGGCATCGTGTATTGCCTCTCGCGCAAATCGGTCGAGTCGATGGCGGAGTTCCTGTCGGGGCGCGGCGTGAAAGCGTTGGCGTATCACGCGGGGATGGACAGCGCCCAGCGCGAGCACGTGCAGAACGCCTTCAAGCGCGACGACGCCGACGTGATCGTGGCCACCGTCGCCTTCGGCATGGGCATCGACAAGCCCGACGTGCGCTTCGTCATCCACCGGGACATGCCGCGCTCGGTCGAGTCCTACATACAGGAGGTCGGCCGCGCGGGACGCGACGGCGCGCCGAGCGACTGCGTGATGTTCTACTCCTGGGCCGACGTGATGAGCTACGAGCGCCTCGTCTCGGACCTCGAGTCCACGCAGGCCGAGTGGCACCGCTCCCGCGCCCGGGAGATGTTCCGCACCATCGACCGCCGCACCTGCCGCCATCAGACCATGGCCAAGCACCTGGGCGAGGACATGCCCGCCTGCGGCGCCTCGTGCGACGCGTGCGCCGGCCTCGACCCCGTCGGCGCGTCGCCCGCGGTCGCGACGCCCCGGAAGATGTCCTTCGGCGTCCGCGCCCCGTCGGAGACCCAGTCCACCTCGGCCGGCAACTCGACCTTCTCCAAGCTCAAGGCCCTGCGCAAGAAGCTCGCCGACGCGCGGCACGTGCCCGCCTACATGGTCTTCAACGACGCGACCTTGATGGCGATGTCCTCGCAGATGCCGAAGAACGAGGAGGAGATGCGCCAGGTGTCCGGCGTCGGCCCGAAGAAGTGGGTCGAGTACGGCGAGATCTTCCTAGCGGCGCTTCGCGAGGGGTAACACCGCCCTCCGCGGACAGGCCGCCGTGCCTTTCACGACACGCTGACTCGCTCCGGGAACAGTTCTCGTGCCGTATTCGGCACTGAATCTCCGAACTGTTTCCGGAAACAGTTGTGGGTCTAGAATTTCGGCGCGCGGCGCTGACGGATGGCGGCCACGCCTTCGGCGATGTCCGCGCCCTTGAAGGTGACCGCCTGGCCCTTGGCCTCGTGAGCGAGGTAGGGGGAGAGATCGAGCCCCAGCCGCGTCTCGGCTTTGAGGATGCGAAGGCTCGCGCCCGAGCCCGAGGCCAAGCGCCCGGCGAGCTCGGCGCAGACCGCGTCCAGCTCGGCGGGGACCGCGGCCTCGGCGCAGGCGCCGCCCCAGGAGTGGAGGTCGCGCCCCGTGAACAGGCGGCCCGTGAACAGGAGGTCTCGCGCGCGGGCGTCGCCGACGGCGGCGCGCGCCAGAGGCCAGGCGGCCATGCCGGGGTTCAGGCCCAGGCGCACGAAGTTGAACCCGAGCTTCGCGTCCGAGACGACGACGCGCAGGTCGCAGGCCAGCGCCAGGCACAGCCCCGCGCCGACGGCGGTGCCGTGGATCTTGGCGATGGTGACCTGCGGGAGCTCGCGGATCGACAGGAAGTCGCCGTAGAAGCGCTTCATGACCCCGGCCAGCGCGGCCTTCGGCCGCGTCCTGTTCTTCTCGATGAAGGCGAGGTCGCCTCCGGCGGAGAAGGCGTGGCCCGCGGCCTCGAGGACGAGCACCTTCGATTTCTCGCGTCCGGCCCGCTTGACCGCGGCGGCGAACTCGCGGGCCATGTCCTCGGACATCGCGTTGAGCGCCTGCGGGCGCTCGAGGCGGAGCGTGGTGACGGATCTCTCGGTGCGCAGGCTGACGAGGCTCATACGCCGATTATACTAGAATCGTCCCGTGGGCCTGAAAGAACTGGGGAAGGAGCTCGAGAAGCGGGGCAAGGCCGCGCTGCGCGCGACCTTCCTCCAGCTGCTGCCCAAGCCGCGCCCGCACGCGGGCCCGGCCGACCCGTCGAAGGTGCGGCGCATACTCGCCGTGCGCCATGACGCGCGGCTCGGGAACCTCCTGCTGCTGACGCCCGCGCTGCGCCTGATGAAGGCCGCTTTTCCGGCGGCCCGCGTCGAGGTCCTGCTGGCCGACCGCTACGGCGATGCCCTCAAGCACAACCCGTGCGTGGACGAGATCCTGACCGCGCAGGCCGTGCCCGGCCTGCGCCTGCGCGGCTACGACCTGGCCTTCGATTTCTCGCCGCACCACGCCTTCTCCCTGTCGAGCGCCGTTTGGACGTATTTGAGCGGCGCGAAGCGCCGCATCGGCTTCGACCGCGGCGACGCGGCGAGGTTCCTCGACGACCTCGTCCCGGTGCCGGCGCGGCGCGCGCACGAGACCGCCAACCTCGCGTCCTTGGTCCGCCACGCGGCTCCCGGCGCCGTTCTGCCCCCGGACGAGGCCCTGCGCACCGAGTATCACTTCGGGCCGGGGGAGAAGGAGGCGGGAGCGAAGGCCTGGGCCTCGTGGGGCCTCGGCAAGGACTCCGTCGCGCTGTTCCTCGGCGCCCGCGCCGAGAAGCGACTGGACCCGTCGTGGTTCTTCGACCTCGGAGAGCGCCTCGTCCGCTCCGGGCGCAAGGCCGTGCTCACGGGCGGGCCGGCGGAGCGCAAGCTCCTGGAAGGCCGGACCATCCCCGCGGGAGTCGTCGTCGCGCCCGAGGTCCCGCTGCGGGAGTTCGCCGCCGCCCTCGTCCACGCGCGCGCGGTGCTCACCGCCGACACCGGGCCGATGCACCTGGCGGTCGCGCTCGGCGTCCCGACGCTCCAGCTGTTCAGCCACACCGAGCCCTGGCGCTTCGGCTACGCGCTGCCCGAGCACTCTTTGCTGGAGACCCCGGGGCGGCACCCGACGACGGACGAGGCCTGGTCCGCCCTGTCGGCCCTTCTCGCTAAAGCGGGCTGAGGCGCTTGATGTGGTCGGCGAGCGCCGCGTGCGCCTCGTCCACCGTCGTCTCGCGGCACGATTCCCACTCGGCGCACACCGTCCCGCCGTGGCGCGCGCCGCGGGGCCGCCACACCGCCTGGGTGTAGCCCGCGTAGAAGCCGAAGGTCGGCACGCCCAGGGCCGCGGCGAGGTGCGTCGTCCCGGTGATGTTGCAGACGAACAGGTTCATGCGCTTGAGCATGGCGCCGCTGACCCCCAGGCGCGCGGGAGGCAGGATCGGCACGGGTCGCTTCAGCTTGGCGACGATCGCGGCGACCTTGTCGTGCTCCCCGGGGCCGCCCATGAAGAACAGCTTCACGCGCGCGTCGTCGAGCAGCCGGTCCGAGAGCTCCGCGAACTTCTCCTCGGGCCAGCGGAAGGAGAAGCGGTCGAAGTTGCCGGGATGGATCACGACCCGGAAGGAGCCGCCGCCCGCGGGCGGCAGCGCCTCGAGAAGGCGGTCGGCCTCGTCGAGGTCCGCGATGGGCAGTCGCAGCTCCGGGTCCTGGTCGTAGGGCGCGTCGAGCGCGGCGGCCAGGCGCCCATAGCGGTCCCACATGTGCTCCCGCTCTCCCGGAGCGGGGAGGATCTCGTTGAAGGCCCCGCTGCGCCCGCCTCCCTTGTCGAAGGCGAGCCGCCGGGGCGCGCGCGCCGCGCGGGTGATCAACGCGGAGGTCTTCGAGTAGGAGGAGTTGAGGTCGACGATCAGGTCGCACGGCTCGGCGAGGAGCTTCCAGACGAACCGCAGGTTCCCGGCGACGCTCCCCGGCTTGCCGAGCACGAGCGACTCGTCGATGAACGGGATCAGCGGGAGGACCTGGGTCGACCGCCAGCCGACGATCAGGCGGATGCGCGCCTTCGGGTAGCGGCGGCGGATCGCCCGCAGGAAGGAGGTCGCGACGATGACGTCGCCGACCCGTCCGATGTACAGCGCGGTGATCCTCTCCACGGGGGGATTATATCACTCGTAGCGGAGCGCTTCGATCGGCGACAGCAGGGACGCCTTGCGCGCCGGCCAGAAGCCGAACACGATCCCGGTGCCCGCGGAGAAGAAGAAGGCGAGCAGGACCGACTGCGGCGTGACGACCGCCGCCCAGCCCGCGAAGTAGCTCATGGCGAAGGCGATCGACATGCCGAGCGCGATGCCGAGCAGCCCGCCGCACGTCGACATCGCGACCGCCTCGATGAGGAACTGGATGAGCACCGCGCGCCGGGTCGCGCCGATCGCCTTGCGCAGGCCGATCTCCCGGGTGCGCTCGGACACCGACACGAGCATGATGTTCATGATGCCGATGCCGCCGACGACGAGGGAGATCGCCGCGACGATGCCGAGCAGCAGCGAGAAGATCTTGGAGGTCCCGGACAGGGCGGCCTGGATCTCGGCCATGTTCCGAAGGGTGAAGTCGTCGTCCTTGTAGTCCGGCAGGCGGTGGCGCTTGCGCATCAGCGCGCGCACCGCCTCCATCACGCCTTCGGTCTGCTCCGGCCCCGTCGTCTCGATCGAGATCGTCCCGAGATACTGGCGGCCGAGGACCTTCTTCATCGCGGTCTTCAACGGCACGATGATCTTGTCGTCCTGGTCCTGGAAGCCGCTCGAGCCCTTGCGGGCGAGGACGCCGATGACCTTGAACTTGATGTGGTCCACGTTGATCGTGCGGCCCACGGGATCGGACTCGCCGAAGAGGTTCGTCACGACCGTCGGCCCGAGCAGGGCCACGCGGTCCATGCGCTCGTTCTCCTCGTGCGTGAAGAACCGTCCGTAGTAGGCCTGGGAGTTGCGCATGTCGGCGTAATCCGGCTCGGCGCCCGTCAGGCTCGTGTTCGTGTTCTTGTCGCCGTAGACGGCCTGGACGTTGCCCTGGACCTCGCCCGCGGCCCGCGCGATGCCGGGATGCGCGCGCCGGATCGCCGCCACGTCGTCCATCGCGAGCCGGCTGAAGGAGCCCATCGCCGCGCGAGCGCCGCCGCCGCCCATGCGCGGCGACATCGGGAACAGCATCACGAGGTTCGACCCGAGGCTCGACAGCTGGGTCTCCACGGATTTCTGCGCCCCCTTGCCGATCGCGAGCATCGCGATGACCGCGGTGACGCCGATCAGGATGCCGAGCATCGACAGCGCGCTGCGCAGCTTGTTCGCCCGGATGGCGCGCAAGGCGGAGCGCACGTGCTCGGCCAGCTCCTCGAAGGTCAGCGCGCGCGGGAGAGGGACGGCGGAGAGGGCCGCGGCGCCCGCGGCCTTGGACCGGTATCGGCCCGCGCCGCCTCGCGGCGCGGGGTTGCGCTCGTCGGAGACGACGACGCCGTCCTTGATCTTGATGACGCGCTGGGCGTAGGCGGCGATGTCGGGCTCGTGCGTGACCATCAGGATGGTGATGCCCGAGTTGTTGAGGTCGCTGAGCTTGTGGAGGATCCCCTCGGCCTGCTCGGAGGCGAGGTTGCCGGTGGGCTCGTCAGCGAAGATGATCTTCGGTCGGTTGACGAGGGCGCGCGCGATCGCCACGCGCTGCTGCTGGCCGCCGGAGAGCTGGTTCGGGGCGTGATCCATGCGGTCGGAGAGGCCGACCTCGGCCAGGACCTCCGCGGACCTCGCGTCGCGGTCCGGGTCGCCGGTATACAGCATCGGGAGCGCGACGTTGTCCCGCGCGCTCGTCCGGGCCAGGAGGTTGAACATCTGGAACACGAAGCCGATCGTGCGCGAGCGCAGGGCCGCGCCCTCGTCGTCGGAGAGCGCGGACACGTCGAGGCCCATCAGCTTGTAGGAGCCGGAGGTCGGCCGGTCGAGCAGGCCGAGGATCTGGGTCAGCGTCGACTTGCCCGAGCCCGAGGGCCCCATGATCGCGACGAAGTCGCCTTCGTCCACCGTCAGGTCGATGCCCTTCAGGACGTCGAGGCGGCCGCCGCCCACGAGGTACGTCTTCGTGACGCCGCGCAGCTCGATGAGCGGGGCCATGGGCCGGGCTCCTACCGGGGTCCCGTCGTCGCGGGAGCGGAGCCCGCCGCCGGCGAGGCGGAGGACCCCGTCTTCCTCGGCTTCGGCGCCGTGCCCTGCTGGGCGGCGCTGCGGCCCATGCCTCGGCTCATGAACGACAGCGGGCTCGACTCGGGGGCGGTCTGCGCCTTGTACTTGCCCGCCGCGATCAGGACCTTGTCTCCGGAGGAGAGGCCTTCGACGATCTCGATCTGCTCGTCGGTCTCGATGCCGGTCTTCACCTCCCGCGTCTCGGGCTTGGCGCCCTTCTCGGCCGCGGGGACCGTCACGACGCGCTTCCCGCCGGGAGCGTCCTTGATCGCGGCGGCCGGGACGAGCAGCGCGTCGTCCTTGCGCTTGACGAGGAAGCTCACGTTGGCGGTCATCTGCGAACGGAAGAACGGCGGGACCTTGTCGGGGCGGACCTTCACGCCGTAGGTGATCACGTTCGAGACGTTCTTGCCCTCGTACAGGATGTCGAAGACCTTGCCGTCCACCGGCTGGTCCGGATAGGAATCGAGACGGATGCGGACCTTCTGCCCGAGCTTGATCTTGCCGATGTCCGACTCGTCGACCTGCGCGTTGACGACGAGGGTGTCGGCCACGGCGAAGAGGACGGTGCCCGCGTCCACGGCCTGGCCGACGACCACGTTGCGCAGGATGACGTCGCCGGGCAGAGAGGCGAACACCGCGGTCGGCTTGTAGGCGTCCTCCCATTTCTTGATCTGCTCGGGGCCCTGGGCGCGAGCCGCGTCGAGGATCGCGTTGCGGTCGGTGGAGCTGATCCAGGCCACGATCTGGCCGTTCTTGACCTTGTCGCCCTCGTCGACGAGGAGCCTCTCGACGCGGCCGCCGACGGGAGGCTTGATCTCGACCCGGTTCTCAGGCGACACCGAGCCCGTCGCGTCGATGGATTGCTCGATCGAGCCGACGACGGCCTCGACGGTCTTCATCGGAGCCTTGCCCGCGTCCTTCGACGGCGAGGACTTGTACCTCCAGACGCCGCCTCCGACGGCGGCGGCGACGACGACGGCGATGATGGCGCGCTTCATGTCATTCTCCGAGCGCCCGTCCCAGGGCGCGGTGCCAAGCGGTCTCGGCGTCCATCGCGGAGCGTCTCGCCGAGAGGGCCTGCCTCTCCGCGGACACGCGCTCGGACACGATCCCTTCCCAGATCTCAAAGCTCATCAGGCCCGAGCCGTAGCGGATGTCGGCCTCGTCGTTGCGCTGCCGCGCGGCGGCGAGCAGGGCGTCCGCGACGAGCACCTGGTCCGAGGCGTCGGCGTAGTTGGACCAGGCCGTCTCGAGGTCGGACAGCGCGGTCTGACGGGCGGCGGACAGGTCCGACTGCGTCCGCTCGTAGCCGAGGCGAGAGGCCTTGGTGTTGAGGTAGGCGGCGGCCGGACCCCCGCCGAACAGGGCATAGCTCAGGCTCGCGCCGGCGCTCCAGGAATTGGTCCGGTTCGGGAACTCGGTGGGGCCGCCGCGGCCGCGGCTGTAGCTGGCCGACAGGGTCGGCCAGAACACCGAGTTCGCGGAGTCGAGCGACGCCTTCGAGGAGCGCACGGACGCCTCCGCGATCGCCACGTCGGTGCGCAGGGGGAGCAGGGCGCGGAAATCGTCGGGGCGCGCGGGCGGCGGGGCCGAGGCGAAGGCCCCGGTCGCGACGAAGGCCTCGAAGCCCTCGCGGCCCAGCTGACGCGACATGTCGCGCTGGAAGGTACGCACGTCCCGCTCCGTGGAGACCACGGCGTAATCGGCCTGCAGCGCCTGGGCCTTCGCGCGGAGCATGTTGCCCTTCGATTCGCGGCCCGCGTCGTAGCGCAGGCCCACGAGCTCCGCGTCGTGGCGGCGGATGACGGCGATGCGCCGCGAGGTCTCGAGGGCGGCCTGGGCGAAGAGCAGCGCGGTGAAGGTCTGGCGCAAGGAGGCGCGCAGCCCGGCGGAGGCCGACCGCAGCGACGCCTCGGCCGAGTTCAGCGCGGCCGACGCCGAGCGGATCGACGCAGCCTGCCCGGCGCTGAACAAGGTGAGCCCCGCCGAGGCGCTCGCCGAGTAGGACGGCTTGCGGGAGGAGTTGGACTCCGAGACGGAGTTCGACAGGGTCAGCGACGGCAGGAAGCCGTTGAACGAGGAATAGTAGGAGGTCCGGCTGGCGTCGACGCTCAGGCGCGAGGAGGCCAAGGACGGGTTGGCCGCCGCGGCCGCGGCCACGCTGTCCTCCCACGTCAGCACGGCCCCGTCGGCCGCGCGGGCGGCGGGCGCGAGCAGCAGCAGGGCCGCGAGGGCGGAGCTAGCGCGCATCGGGGGGGCCCGGCTCCATCGGAGGCTTCTGCCAGCGCGCGCGGAGCTCCTCCATCTTCTTCTTCTGCGCGTCATCGAGGAACGGCGCCAGGTCACGGTCGATCTCGGCGCGCAGAGCGGCCATGCGGGACTCCTCGTCGCGGCGGATGGCCTGGAAAGCGGGCTTCTTCGCCGTCAGGAGGGCGCGCAGCGCCTGGACCTGGTCGGGCCGGAGGTCCAGCTCGCGACGGAGCATCTTCACCACGCGCTCCGGCCGCGGGCCTTGCCGGCGCATGCGATGGGCGGCCGCGCGCTCCAGGCGCGCGCCGAGCCACACGCCGGCGAGCAGGCCAGCCAGGACCGCGACGAGGAGCCCGCGCCAGTGACGGATCAAGGCGCCACCTCGAAGGCGGAGCCGGCGTCAGCGGACACCGCGGCGACGCCGAGCGGGGCGTCCTCGTCGGGGTCGGGCATCGCGATGGCGAACACGAGCCCGGCCAACGCCAAGCCGAGCGCGGGGGCCAGCACGCGCGCGGCGAGCCGCTCCCACAGCGAGACGGAGTCCGAGTCGACGCGGGCCATCACCCGGGCGACGAAGGCCTCGGTCGCGCGCGGGTCGGGGCGGACGGGCGCCCGGAAGAGCGCCGGGCCGAGGCGGCGCAGCCGCGCGGCCTCGGCGTCGCAGGCCGGGCAGGCGTCGAGGTGGGCCGACACCGCCGCGCGCGCGGGGGCGTCCAGCTCGCCGTCGAGCCACTCGCTCAGCAACTCCCGGATCTTCTCGTGTGTCATGGCTTCTCCCTGATTAGACGATATCCGCGCCCGGAAAGTGTCGCGCCATCCCGGCCAATTCGGCCCGCGCGCGCCTGATCCGGGCCTTGACCGAATCGAGCGAGCAGGACATCGCCGCCGCGATCTCCTCGTAGGTCAGGCCCTCCAGCTCGCGCAAGGTCAGCGCGAGACGCTGCTCCGGGGGCAGGCGCGAGAGCAGGCGCTCGACGGCGTCCCGGTCCTCGAGGGACTTGGCGGGGGACGGCTCGGACAGCGCGCGGCCGAGCGCCTCGGAATCGGCCTCGAGCAGAGCCTCGAGCGAATCGGAGCGGCGGCGGCCCGCGGCGCGCAGGACGTCGAGGCAATGGTTGACCGCGATGCGGTGCAGCCAGGTGGAGAAGGACGCCTCGCCGGAGAAGCGGGGGAGCGCGCGGTGCGCCTTCAGAAAGGCCTCCTGCGCCGCGTCCTCGGCCTCGCCTGGGCCGCCGAGGGTCGCCGCGCACAGCGCCCTCACCCGCGGCGCGTGCCGCCGCACGAGCTCGGCGAACGCGTCGCCGTCGCCGGCCGCCGCGCTCCGGGCGAGCTCGCCGTCCCCGGTCTGGGTCATGCCTCGCTCAATGCCCCGCGTTCACGCGCTCGTCCTCGGCCCGCTCGGCCTGCCGCACCGCGCGGACCACCGCCGCGTGGGTCGCCTGGGCTTTGCCGCTCTCGATGCGCACGAAGAGGCTGTACGCGGCCGGGACGACGAACAAGGTCAGGAACGTCGAGACGCTGACGCCTCCGATCAAAGACAGCGCCATCGGCACGGTGGCCTCCGAGCCGGCGCCGCGCGCCAGCGCGGTGGGGACCGCGGCGGAGATCGTCGCGATCGAGGTCATCAGGATGGGACGCAGGCGCACCGGGCACGCGTCGAGCAGGGCCGCGCGGGGCTCGAGGCCCTCCTCGCGGCGCTGGTTGGTGAAGTCCACGAGGAGGATCGAGTTTTTCTTTACAATGCCCATAAGGAGGAGCAGGCCGATCATGGAGTTGATGTTGAGGCTCTTGTCGAAGGCCCACAAGGTCAGGAAGGCGCCGGAGAGGCTGAACGGGAGCGCCAGCAGGACCGTGACCGGGTGCACGAAGCTGTTGAACTGCGCCCCGAGCACCATGTAGGCGACGACGATGCCGAGGATCAGGGCGAACAGCAGGCTCTGGAACGACTCCTTGAAGGTCTTCGACGAGCCGGAGAAGAACACGTGATAGCCCTCGGGCAAGGTCTCGTTGCCGAGCTTCTCGATGTCCGCCAGGATCTGGGCCTGGGACTTGCCCGGGACGACGTTGGCATAGATGCCGATCGCGCGCTCGCGGTCCTTGCGGGTGATGGCCAGCAGCGAAGGCTTCGTCTCGAGGCGCACCACCTCGGAGAGGCGGATCATCTCGCCCCGGTTGTTGCGCACGAAGAACTTGTTGATGTCCTCCGGCGCGAGGCGGTACTTCGCCTCGGTCCGCACGCGCACGTCGTAGCGGCGGCCGTTGTCGGTGAACAGGCCGGCGCGCACGCCGCCGATCATCGCGTTGATCGTCGTGCCGATCGACTGGATCGAGACGCCGCGGGCGTAGGCCTTCGCCCGGTCGGGGTAGATACGGACCTCGGGCATGCCGCTCTTGTAGTCGGTGTCCACGTCGAGCAGCGAGCCGGTCTTCTCGAGGCGCCCCTTGAACTCGTTGGAGACCGCGATCAGCTTCTCCCAGTCGGGGCCGCGGATGGTGAACTCGATGGGGAAGCCGCGCGAGGCGGAGAAGCCGCCCTGCGACAGGTCCATGATGAGCGCGCGCAAGGTCGGGATCGCGTTCAGGGCCTTGCGCGTGTCCTTCATCACGTCGCCCTGTGTGGTGGTCTTGCCGGCCGCGTTCAGCCCGCGCTTCGGCAGGTCCTTGAGCGTGACGAACAGCATGCCGGAGTTGACCTCGCCGCCCTGGAAGCCGCCGACCGCCGAGTAGTAGCCCTCGACCGCGGGGTTCTTCGTCATCCACTCCTCGGCCTCCTTGATCTTCGCGTCGGTGTACTCGAAGGACGAGCCGACGGGCGTCTCCAGGCGGATGAGGAACATGCCCTGGTCCTGGGCGGGGACGAACTCCTTGCGGATTTTCTTGACGCTGATCAGCGAGACGGTGAAGAACAGAACGCCGAGGCCGATGACGGTCCAGCGGTGGGCGAGCGTCCACTCGAGACGGCGGCGGTAGGCCGACGCGCACCAGACGAAGGCGGAGTCGACCGCGCGGATCAGCGCGTTGCCGTGCCCGCCGACCTCGAGGAACTGCGAGCAGCGCATCGGGGCCAGCGTCAGCGCCTCGAGCAGCGAGAACGACACCGCCGCCGAGATCGTCACGCCGAACTGGAAGAAGAACTTGCCGATGATGCCCTTCATGAACACGACGGGCATGAAGATCGCGAGCACGGCGACCGTCGCGGCCATCGCGGCGAAGGTGATCTCCCGGGCGCCGAACACGGCGCCGGTGAGCTTGTCCTGGCCGAGCTCGCGGTGGCGCACGATGTTCTCGAGCACCATGATGGCGTCGTCGACGATGATGCCGATCGACAAGGTGAGGCCGAGCAAAGTGAAGGAGTTCAGCGTGAACCCGAGGAAGTAGGTCACGATGAAGGTGCCGAGCACCGCGGTCGGGATCGCCAGGAGGACGTTCAAGGTGGAGGACCAGGAGCCGAGGAACAGCCAGCACACCAGCGAGGTGAGCACCGCCGCGAGCAGCAGGTGATGCGTGAGGTTGCGCACCGAGTCCTTGATGAACTTGGTCGAGTCGAAGCGCACGCCGAGGCTCATGCCCTTGGGCAAGGTCCCCTTCGTCTCCTCCATCTTCTTCTTGATGCGGGTGGCGATCTCCACGGCGTTGGCGCCGCGCTGCTTGCGGATGCCGAGGCCGACCGCGCGCTTGAGGCCTACGCGCGAGATGCGCCGCACGTCGGCGAGGCCATCCTCGATACGGGCCACTTCTTTCAGCGCTATCGGGATGTGGATCGGGGTGCCGCCGCGCTGGGTGATGAGGAGGTTGCCGAACTCGCTCGGGTCGGAGAACTCGCCGAGGGTGCGGACGTTGAACTCCTTGACGTCGGTCTCGATCTGGCCGGCCGGGACCTCGGCGTGCTCCCGGCGGATCGCGGCGAGTATGTCTTCGACGGTGATCTGCTGGGCGCGCATCTTGTCCGCGTCGAGCCAGACGCGCAGGTTGCGCGGCACGAGGCCGCCGAGCAGGACCTCGCCGACGCCGGGCACGGTCTGGAAGCGGTTCTTGAGGTGGTCCTGGGCGTAGACCATGAGGTCCTTGACCGGCACGTCGCCGGACAGCGCCAGCCACATGATCGGGTTGTCCTCGGGGTTGACCTTGGTCACGATCGGCGGGTCCATGTCCTTGGGCAGGCGCTGCTGGGCCTGCGCGATCTTGGTCTGGACCTCCTGGAGCGCGACGTCGATGCCGCGGTCGAGCTCGAACTCGACGGTGATCGCGGCCTGGCCGAGCTTGGACGAGGAGGTGATCTCCTTGACGCCCTGCACCGAGGTGACGGCGTCCTCGATGATGTCCACGACCTCCGTCTCCATGATCTCGGGGGCGGCGCCTTCCCAGGCGACCGCGATGTTGACGATGGGGAAGTCCACATCCGGCATCTGGGAGACGCCCATGCGGCCGTAGCCGATCCAGCCGAAGATCATCAGGCCGAACATCAGCATCCACGCGAAGACGGGGTTCTTGATGGAAAGGTCGGACAGGGTCACAGTGAGCCTCCCGGGACGCCCGCGGCGACTTCGAGCTGCACGCGGGACCAATAAGCGTCGATGCGCGCCGCGTTCTGCTGCAGGCGCGTCTGCTGGAGCGAGTTGAGGCTGCCGAGGACCTCGAGGTTGGTGACCTGGCCGAGGCGGTAGTCGGAGCTCTGGGCCTTCGCGTTCTCCTCGGCGAGGCGCTCGGCCTTGTCGAGCGCGGCGGTGACGGCGACCGAGGATCGGAGCCTTTGGTGCGCGGAGCGGGCCTCGAGCTCGGCCAGCCGCACGCCTTCGTCCAGGGCCGCGCGCCGGGCCTTCCGGCGCGCCTCCTGCTGGCGGGTCTGGGAGCCGATCTCGCCGCCTCCATAGAGAGGGAGGGACCCGGTGATCGTCGCGTCCCACTTCACGTCCGAGGTGAAGCTGGGGGGGCGCTGGAAGTAGTAGTTCGCGTCGAGGCTGATGACGGGCCAGCGCGCGCGGGAGGCGACCTTCACGTTGCGTTCCGCGGCGGAGGACTCCTCGCGTCGGGCCTCGACGTCGGCGCGCACGCGCGCCTTCGCCAGGGCCGCGTCGAGCGCGGGGATCGCCGCGGCCTCGGCGGGGACCGGCGCGGGGGTCAGGCGCTCGTCGAGGCCGGTCAGGAACGCGAGCTTGAACTGCGCCACCTGCTCGGCCGCGCGCGAGGTCTCGAGCTGCGCGAGGTTCGAGGCGAGCTGGGACTCCGCGGCGAGCAGCTCGCTGGGGCGGGCGCGTCCGACCTTGCGGAACTCCTTGAGGTCCGTGACGCGGCTCTGGGTGATCGCGACCAGCGCGTCGCGTATGCGGATGTCGTCCTGCGCGCCGAGCAGGTCGAGGTAGGCGCGGGCGACGTCGCGGTACAGGAGCTGTCGGGCGCGCTCGAGGGAGAGCTCCGCGGCCCGGCCGAGGTCCTTCGACGCCCGGTAGGCGAGGAACTCGCGCATGCCGGTGAACAGCGGCTGATGGAGGTTCACCCAGCCCTGCTCGCGGTGGCGCTGGAGGAAGAGGCCCGACGCGCCGCGGGGGACGTCCTGGAGCGTCTCGGAGCCCATCAAGGCGAGGCGGGGGAGGACGTGGGAGAATATCTCGTCGGCCTTGGCCAAGGTCTCCTCGTAGGTCGCGCCGGAGATCGCGATCTCCTCGCTGCGCGCGAGCGCGAGCTTGTACGCCTCGGGCAAGGCGATGGGCCGGTCGGCCTGCGCCGCCGCGGAGAGGGGGAGGAGGAGGACCGCCGACAGGAGGAGCGACCTGCTCATACCATGACCCCGCTGCCGCCGAGGAAGAACGAGACGACGCTCTCCGCCTCCCGCTCGAGCGGCCGGTCGTGGCCCTCGATGACCTTGCGCATGGTCAAGGTCCGGCACAGGCTGAAGAACGCCCCGACCGCGAAGCTCATGTCGGGGACCGACTTGCCGCCGTCCTTGGAGGCCTGCGCGATGATCGCGCCCATCCGCGCGTGGTTGAGGCGGAACTTCTCCAGGAGCTTGCCGCAGGACTTGTCGCCGCAGCCCGGGAAGCGGCCGGTGCCCGCCTGCGCCATGAAATCACGGCTGTGGTCGAAGTGGTTGAGCACGACCTTCGCCGTCGCGACGAGCAACTCCCGGCCGGCGAGGCCGGTCTTGGGGAGGGACTCGAGCTCGAGGCCGAGGCCGTCCACGATGTCGGCGAACACGGCGGAGAACAGCGCCTCCTTGTCCTTGAAATGGAGGAACAAGGTGCCCTTGGCGACGCCGGCCTCGTGGGCGATGTCGTCGAGCACGATGTCCTGGAAGCCGCGCTTGACGAGCATGCGGCGGGCGGCGGCGAGGATCAGGCGCTTCTTCGAATCGGGGTCGCGGGCGACGGTCTTGACGGTGGCCATGGGATGTTCCTTTTATGACTGACTGGTTAGTCATTTATACTACCACAAAGTTCTCCTGGACGCAAGCCCGCCGGGTTTCGCTATAATCCCCGTCATGAAAAACACACGCGCCGCCGCCATCCTCCTCCTCGCCGCCTTCGCCCTGTCCGCCTCGCAGGCCGCCGCCAAGGACTGGAAGGACTCCGCCGAGCTGTCCGTCATCAGCGCCAACGGCAACACGAAGACGCAGACCATCTCCGGCCGCAACCTCTTCACCTACGACTTCAGCGACAAGACCAAGCTCGAGGTCGAGGCGGGCGGCCACGGGGCGCGCAACGAGGGCAAGGTGATGGCGGAGCAGTACTTCGCCTCCGAGAAGGTGTCCCACAAGATCAGCGACCTCAACTACCTCTTCGAACGCTACCGCTGGGACCGGGACGTCTTCGCCGGCTACGAGCATCGCCACAACTTCGCCGCCGGCGTCGGCCGCGAGCTGTGGAAGACGGACAAGGACCTGCTGATCGGCGAGCTGGCCCCCGGCTACGTCAACGAGGAGCGGGTCAACGACAAGCGCAAGAGCTTCGCCTCGGTGCGCACCTACGCGAAGTACACGCACGACTTCACCGAGACCTCGAAGTTCAGCCAGGACGCGGAGTACACGCAGAGCCTCGCGTTCGCGGA
>Ga0255338_1001297_pt1 | contig 48962 bp, 39 predicted proteins | sample MeOH1_35cm_T4_19_FD_203715 | JGI IMG/M metagenome (GOLD analysis project Ga0255338, IMG submission 203715) | Sandy soil microbial communities from University of British Columbia, Vancouver, Canada - MeOH1_35cm_T4_195 | ecosystem: Engineered > Artificial ecosystem > Sand microcosm > Unclassified ...
GGCGGTATACCGGGTGTGGAGGAGGTGGTGGGCCTTGGGGCTAAGCGGTGCGCCGAGGAACTCGTCGTAGACCCGGATGACATCCGGGTTCTCATGCGAGTGACGGATCTGGCGGTCGCGGTCGTCCTGGTACAGGCCGGCGATGCGCAGCTTGCGCCGCTCATTGTCGACGCCGTACGGCTGGCCGCCGCCGCCGATGCAACCGCCCGGGCAGGCCATGACCTCGATGAAGTCATAGGGTGATTTCTCTCCCGCCCGGCGGGCGGCCCGCACGCGCTCGAGGACGGCCGCGACATTGGCGAGACCGTGGGCGACGGCGATGCGCACCGGGGTGCCGGCGATGTTGATCTCGCCCTCCTTCACGCCGGCCAGGCCGCGCGCGGCCTCCAGCTCGATCTTCTCGAGCTTGCGGCCGGTGGCGTAGAAGTAGGCGGAGCGAACCGCCGCCTCCATCACGCCGCCGGTCGCGCCGAAGATGGTGCCGGCGCCGGAATAATCGCCCAGGAGCGAGTCAGCCTCGGCATCGGGCAGGTTGAGGAAATCGATGCCCGACTGCTTGAGCATCCGCGCGAGCTCGCGGGTGGTGAGCGCGACGTCCACGTCCTTGAAGCCGGAGGCGTACATCTCGTCCGTGCGCGAGAGCTCATACTTCTTGGCCGTGCAGGGCATGATCGAGACCATGCAGAGCTTGGCCGGGTCGATCTTCAGCTTCTCCGCGTAGTAGGTCTTGGCCAGCACCCCGAGCATCTGCTGCGGGGACTTGGCGGTGGAGAAGTTGTCGATGAAGTCCCAGTGGTTCTTCTCCATGAAGTCGGTCCAGGACGGGCAACAGGAGGTGATGAGCGGCAGCGCGCCGCGCTTGTGGACAAAGCGCTCGATGAACTCGCTCGCCTCCTCGACGATGGTGAGGTCGGCGGAGAAGTTGGTGTCGAACACCGCATGGAAGCCGAGGCGGCGGAGCGCGGCGTAGAGTTTCTTCGTCAGGTTGGTGCCGGGCGGCAGCCCGAACGCCTCGCCGACGGTGACCCGGACGGACGGCGCGATCTGGACGACACAGATCTTGCCCGGATCGTGCAGGGCCTCCCAGACCAGCGCGGTTTCATCGTTCTCGACGATGGCGCCGGTCGGGCAGTGGGCGGAGCACTGGCCGCACTTGACGCAGGGCGAGTCGGCGAGGGTGATGTCGCCGGCGGGGGCCATGCGGGTGTTGATGCCGCGGTCGAGGAAGGAGAGGGCCCAGACGTCCTGCATGTCCTGGCACACCTGCACGCAGCGGCCGCACTTGATGCACTTCTGGAACTCGATGACGATCGAACCGGTGGACCGGTCGGGGGGCGTGTCCTTCACGTACCGCTTGATCGACTCCATCGGGATGTTGAAATCGGCGGCCAGCGACTGGAGCTCGCATTCCCCGTTCCGGCCGCATGTGAGGCAGGCCTGGGGGTGGTTGGACAGGATCAGCTCCAGGGTGGAGCGGCGGACGTCGACGATCTCCCGGTCATGGGTGGTGATCTCCATGTCCGCCTCCAGCGGCGTGCAGCAGGCGCGGAGGAGCTTGTTACCGCCATGATTGCGGACGATGCAGATGCCGCAGGCCGCGGTCGGAAGCAGGTCCTTGTGCTTGCAGAGCGTCGGTATTTTCACCTGCACCTGGCGGGCGGCGTCCAGGATGGAGGTGCCTTCCGGGACTTCGACCTCGAGCTGGTTGATGCGGGCCTTGATGTTCATGGCTTGCCCTCCTGGGTGGTCGGGACTGGGGTGCCGACAGCCGGTACGCGGGTGGCGGGGGCGGTCAGGACTTCATCTGCTGACACCCCGGCCTTGGCCGCGGGCGCGGCCGCGCGGCTCATCTTGCGGGCGTAGCTCGGGCCGCCCTCGAGGTAGGCGCGGTACTCCTCCCCGAAGTAGCGCAGGGTGGAAAGCACGGGATTAGGGGCGGTCTGGCCGAGGCCGCACAGCGAGGCTTTCTGCATCGCGTGGCAGATGCGTTGGATGGTGGCGAGATCGTCGGCGTTGCCGCGGCCGCGGGAGATGCGGTCCAGGATCTGGAGCATCTGGTAGCCGCCGATGCGGCACGGCGCGCACTTGCCGCAGGATTCGTCGACGCAGAACTTCAGGTAGAACTTGGCGACGTCCACCATGGAGTCGGAGCGGTCCATCACCAGCATGCCGCCCGAGCCCATGATCGAACCGAGCTTCTGGAGAGTCTCGTAGCTGACGGGCGTGTCGAGGTGCTCCACGGGAATCACGCCGCCGGAAGGGCCGCCGGTCTGGACGGCCTTGATCTCCTTGCCGTCGAGCACGCCACCGCAGACGTCGTAGACGATCTGGCGCAGGGTGGTGCCCATCGGGACCTCGACGAGCTGGGCGTTGGCGACCTTGCCGGTGACGGCGAAGACCTTGGTGCCCTTGGAGGTGTCGGTGCCGTAGCCGGCAAACCAGGCGCCGCCGCGCAGGAGGATGGCGGGAACCGCCGCCAGGGTCTCGACGTTGTTGATCGCGGTGGGCTTGCCCCAGAGACCGCGCACGGACGGGTAGGGCGGGCGCGGGCTCGGGCTGCCGCGCTTGCCCTCGATGGAGGCGATGAGGGCCGTTTCCTCGCCGCAGACAAAGGCGCCGGCGCCGAGCCGGATCTTGGCCTCAAAGGTGAAGTTGGTGCCGAGGATGTTGGCGCCGAGCAGGCCGCGCTCGCGGGCCTGGCCGATGGCGCGCTCGATGCGCTCGACGGCCTTGGGGTATTCCGCGCGGATGTAGAAGTAGCCGCGGGTCGAGCCCATGGCGTAGGCGGCGATCATCATGCCCTCCAGGACGGTGTGCGGGTCGCTTTCCAGCACGCTGCGGTCCATGAAGGCACCCGGGTCGCCCTCGTCGCCGTTGCAGATGACGTAACGCTGGTCGGCCGGCTGGGCCCGCGTGAGCTGCCATTTCATCCAGGTGGGGAAGCCGGCGCCGCCGCGCCCGCGCAATCCGCTGGCCTTCATCTCGGCGATCACCTGCTCCGGTGTCAGCTCCACCAGCACGCGGCGCAGGGCCTGGTAGCCGGAAGCCCGCTGGAGGTAGTCCTCGATGTTGTCGGGGTCGATCTCCCCGCAGTTGCGCAGGACGATGCGGACCTGCTTGTCGGATTCCTTCCAGAGCAGATCGTCGAGCACCCGGCCGGCGGCCACCGATTCCGCAACCACGCGCGCGATGTCCGTGGTGAGGACGTTGGCGTAGGTGACGGCCGAAGGCAGGAGCTGCACCGCCAGACCCTCGTCGTAGAGGCCGAGGTCGAGCGCCCGGACCACCTGCACCTTCTCGGCGAGGCAGTGCCGCTTCAGTTCCTCGATGAGCGAGAACTGGAAGTACTCGGTCTTGCGACCGCTTTCCGGCACCGTGTCGGCGACGAGGATGTGCGTGACCGGGGCGTCCAGCACGTTCGAGCGGCGCCGGGTGGCGATGCAATGGTCCTCCAGCAGTCGGTGCCCGCCGAAATACTCGTGCAGGAGTGGGGCGGCCATTTCCGGCGTGACCCGGCCGTAATGAATGCGCGGCATCCCCGCGGCCTGGACTTCGACCACCGGGTCGGCGAAGGAATAGCCCGTCGAGCCGACCCGTTGCAGCGCGACGGCGGGCTGCAATTCGTGGCGGACCCGTTCCAGCTCCGCGAAGACCTTCTCGGCGCCGGCGGCGATGCCCCCGGTATCCAGCTGGACGCGGATCCAGTTGGCGGGCACTGCGGCGGGCTTGGCCGCCAGGGCGGCGAGATCGGCACAGGTGAGCGTGCTCATGATTTGGCCTCCGCTTTGCGCACGCCCTCGATCAGGGCGGCAATGTCGGTGGACTTGACCCGGCCGTGCGTCGTGCCGTCGACCACCACGGCGGGTGACATGCCGCAGCAGCCGATGCAGCGCACCGTGTCGAGGTGGACCTGGCGGTCGGCCGTGGTCTGCCCCTCGCTGATGCCGAGCCGGCTGCGGGCCTCGTTGAGCAAGTCGGGGGCGCCCTTCAGGTAACAGGCGGTCCCGTTGCACACGATGACGTTGTGCAGGCCCGGGGGCTGCAGCTTGAAGTAGTGATAGAAGGTGATGACCTCGTAGATGCGGGCCAGTTTCACGCCCAGCTCACGGGAGAGCTCCATGGCCACCTCGCGCGGCACATAGCCGTGCTGGTTCTGAATGGCGTGCAGGATCATGATGAGGTTACCCTCCTCGTTCCGCCAGCGCGCCACCTGGGCCTGCACATCCCGGCGGATGGCGGAGTCCAGCTTGCCCTGGAGCCGGCGCAGCCGTTCCAGCTTCATTTCGATCTGCCGGGAGAGTTTCTCGGAGACATCGCGTGGCACGAAGCCGTGGCTTCGCTCCAGGTTTTCAACCAGCGCCAGCATGGCCGCCTCCTCGTCCTGGAGATGGCTGATGGACTGACCCGCGCCCCGATTGGAGTTCCCTGCCCAAGGTGCCGTGCTTTTCATGGCAGGGTCACATTAGCACCCCGGGGGGCAAGCGACCTCGCGCGCTTTGTGCAAACCCGCGCAGGAATTGCAGTGACGCAGTGAGCAAGAAATAGTCAGGTCTGCGCGGGTTTTTTCGCGCAGGACAATCGATGCGCAGGCCCGCGCTTTGGGAACAATTCCGGCGCGGCCCCGGCCCGGCAATTTTCCCTTCGCCAAACGCCCCACCGGGCCCTTGGTTGCCCGCATGCCCCGCGTGGAAGGACTGCGTTCACCCTATGACAAGACGGTTGGCGGCCTGCACCATCTCGGCCGCATGCTCGACAAGATCCGCCTGCACCAGACGGGGAAGCTGCCGGAGGATTTCCGGCGCAATTACGGCCTCTCCGTCGGGCTCGACGGCCAGCTCTGCGGTTTCCTGCAGGTGAAGTTCGCCGACGTGGAGGCGAAGGTGCAGGCGGGCGGCACCGATGCGGAGATCGCCGAGTGGATCTTTGCCACCGGCCTCCGGCCCAACCGCAGCCAGGCCTTCATCTGGAATGAGCACTCGCGGAAGATGGGCTGGAATGACCGCGTGTCGGCCTATCTCGCGAGCGTCCGGTCGGAACCCGGCTGGGAACACCTCACCGCCGTGACTTCCTTCGACATCATCGAGCAGAGCGAGGAACGCGAGCCGCCGCCACAGAAGGGGTGAAACCTGGCGGGTGGGGTGCAGCGCGACCGTCACGTGCTGCGGGAAAATCAGATTTACGCTACTGTGCGACAAACCACCCGTTTGACAGCTTCCCGGGGGACGGATTGGTTGGAGTCGTTTCCTCGGGCGAATCCCCCACCGGCGAAACGAGGGACTATAGGTCCGCACGCTGCCCAGCCTCCCCATCCATGAATACTCCGCCCCATATCGTCCGCGGACTGTTGTTTCTGCCCTGCTTATTGGTTGCCGTCTGGGCGGAGCAGCCGGCGCCGAAGACCGTCACGCTCTTCATGGGCGTGGACCTCGCCGTCCAGCGCGATGCCAATTTCTACCGGGTCGTAGATGTGAACGGCAGCGAACTCCAGATCAGGATCGGCCGGAAGGAATTCTTTGTGCCCACGCGCGGACGGCTGACCGGCCTGAAGGTCGACTATGGGCTGAAGCTGGCCCAGGCCACGGTGACGCTGGACGGCTTGGAGAGCGGGCCGACCTACACCCCGGCCAACGACCCGCGGCGCAAGTTCGAGGCCCGGGCAGGCGCGGAAAGCGGGGCGCAGGCCGCCCGGGGCTGGAGCGAGGCCAGGCAAAGCGAAGCGCAGGCGTCGTTGGTGGCCGCCCAAGGGGGTTCAAAGGAATTCCAGAAGAATTACGAGGACATCATCGAGCAGGAACAGGCGAATCAAGGTGTCCTCAACCAGCAACTGGGGAGCGACTACTACTCCATTCCCAAGTTGGCGGATGATCTGGCCCTCGAACTGGCGCAAGGGAACTACGACGCCATGGAGGTTTCCTTCAAGATCTCGTCCCCCGTCGAGCTGGAGAATCCCTACATGGTCATCCTTTTCAAATACAGGGAGCGCGACGCCAAGGAAGACGACGTGGGCATGCTCATCCACGCGAAGCAGCTCGAGCCCATCGGACCGAAGCCGCGATACATCCGGGTGCGCGAGGGCGGCCTGCCCGTCGGCTTCAAATATGTGGACTGCTCCGTCCATATCTACAACCGCGGAACGGAGGTGGCCACCAACCTGTCGTCCAAGCGCGTGGAGCTAAGCCGCGAGGAGGCGCAGCAATACCTGGTGATCGAGCACATGGGCGCACACAAGCAGGGTACCGTGCCCGCTTCCGTGGTGCGGGGCGGGTTGTCCGCGGCCGTGCGCGGCCGGCTCACGGCCGAGAAGCTGGAGCGCACCTGCTACGTCAAGGTCTCGAAGGATGGCACCCTGCTCGGCGTGTTTGCCGACGAGGGCTGCGCCCAGCCGCTGGAGGATGCCGATACGATCGGCGTGCTGGCGGACAGCTTCTTCAGGCCCGCACTGGTGGAAGGCAAACCGGTGGACGGAGTCGCCCGGGTCCGGCTCGTCGACCTGGCGCTTTGAGTCCCGGAGCCGCAAGCATGCCGTGACCGGAAAGGAACCGGCGGCACGCTATTGTGTGACAAATCCCCCGTTTGACAGCCCCGACGGGCAAGATTGGCTGTCCAGGCCCTGCCAGTCGAATCCCCCACCGGCGAGACAAGGGACTTTCAGTCCGCGCGACGCCCAGCCCCCCAATCCATGAAAACCCCGCCCCGCCGCGCACTCTTTTTCCTGCCCTGCCTGCTGGTTGCCGCGTGGGCGGACCAACCGGCCTCCAAGACCGTCACCCTGTTCATGGGGATGGACCTCGCCGTCCAGCGGGAGGCGAGTTTCCACCGGGTCGTGGACGTGAACGGCAGCGAGCTCAAGATCAAGATCGGCAAGAAGGAGTTCTTTGTCCCCACCCGCCGACAGCTGACCGGCCTGAAAGTCGACTACGGACTGAAGCTGGCGCAGACCAAGGTGCAGCTCGACGGACTGCAAAGCGGGCCGTCCTACACCCCGCTCAACGACCCGGTGCGGAAGTTCAACGCGGCCTCGGGCGCGGCGGGCGGGGCGGCCGCCGTGCGCGACCTGGCCTATGGCCGGATGATCCAGGCCGAGATAAGCCTGGCCGCGGCGAACAACGCACTGTCCCAAACGCCCGAGACTTCCGCCAGCCGGGGGGCGGTAGAGGCCGCCTTCGAGTCGGCCTCGGCCGAATACTCGGCGGGAGCACAGCAAGCTGAGACGGGGAACGAGTTCGAGATGAGCCAGCAATTCAACACCGGTGCGTATGCCGACAAAATGCAGGGTGAGATCGCCGAGGGCAACTATGACGCCATGGAGGTCTCCTTCAGGGTTTCCTCCCCGGTCGAACTCACCGAGCCCTACATGGTGATCCTCTTCAAATACCGGGAGCGCGACGCCAAGGAGGGCGACGTTGGCATGCTCATCCATGCGAAGCAGCTCGAGCGTATCGGGCCGAAGTCGAAATACATCCGGGTGCGCGAGGGCGGCCTGCCCGTCGGGTTCAAGTTCGTGGATTGCACCGTCCACATCTACAACCATGGCGAGGAGGTCGCCACCAACCTGTCCGCGAAGAGCGTCGAGCTCACCCACGAGGAGGCGCAGCAATACCTGGTCATCGAGCACATGGGGGCGCACAAGCAGGGCACCGTGCCCGCAGCCGTGGTGCCGGGCGGATTGTCCGCCGCCATGCGTGGACGGCTGACCGCCGGTCAGCTGGAGCGCACCTGCTACGCCAAGATCTCCAAGGACGGCACCCTGCTCGGCGTGTATCTCGATGAGAGCGGCAACATGGCCTTGAGTGATCCGCTGGTGGCCGACGCCTTGGCGGAGAGTTTTTTCAAGCCCGCCCTCGTGAACGGCAAGCCGGTGGAAGGGATTGCCCGCGTCCGGCTGGCCGACCTGGCCTTCTGAGGCCGCCGGGCTCAGGCGCGGAGCATGCGTTCCCCGGGCCGGGCGCTGAATTGCCGCACCGGGACGATCCCGGCCGGCAGCGGCCGGGTGAAACGGTCGATCAGGCACCGGCGCCAAGTCGAAGGCGTGAAGTGGTGCACGGCCTTGTAGTCCCGGCAAAAATGGCTGGCGCTGGCATAGCCGCAGTGGCCGGCGATCTCGTCGAGGGTCAGGTTGGTCCGCCCCATCAGGTCCTGGGCCTTTTCGTGCCGGACGCGGCGGAACAGCTCCTTCGGGCTGGCCTGGCGCACCTCGGCGAACAGCCGCCGCAGGTGGCTGGGGGAAACGTGGATGACCTCGGCCACCTCCTTGACGGACGGGTTCCGCGCGAGGTGCTCGGTGTACCATGAAAGCGCACGCTCGACGCGAAAACTGGCGACATCGGTGAGGGCCATCGGCTGGGCGGCGCGGCGGTGGCCTTCCAGCAACAAAAGCGAAAGGTCCATCAGGCCCCGCTGGAAGTGCAACGGGCTGGCGACGACCGGCTGGCAGAAGTGCTGCTCCAGGTTGTCCGCGATCGTCTCCAGCCGGGCAATGTCGGCCGCGGCCAGCGGGCGGGACAGCCAGCCGCCGTGCTCGCGCACGATCTCATCCAGCGGGAAGGGCACGCTGCTGAAGTGCAGGGAAAGGCGGTGATAGGTGTGATGGCCGTCGTCGATCCACGCATGGGGGCATTCCGGCGCGAAGATCCACAGGGTGTGCTCCTGCAGGAACGGGCGGGTGCCGTCGCGGAAGAGCACGCCGCAGCGGCCGTCGATCACGGCATAGATTTCCCAATTGGTGCGCGTGTTGCAGCGCATGCCATGTTTCCAGCGTATACGTCCATTGGCGAAATAGCGAAGCACGGCGTGGTCGTGGGTGGGGTTGGCGCATGGTGGGCAGGGCCGCCGCCAGAACGAGCCCGGGCATATTCGGCCAGTCCGAGTCGGCCCGGCCAAGGAAAAGGCCGGCACTGTCGTGCCGGCCTCGCGCGAGTCGCCTTCCGGCGGCTCACCTCGCTAAACCCATGTCCATCAATAATTGTAGGTGATGGATAACTTCAGATTGCGGGGATCGCCGACCACGGCGGCCGTCCGGCTGCCGGCGGCCTTGATGTAGTCCTTGTCGAGGGCGTTGGCGATCTGCAGGCGGGCGGTATAGGCCTTGGTGCGGTAGGCGAAGCCGAGGTTAACCAGGGAGCGGCTGGCCACGAGGAAGGTCGGCTGGTTGGCCACGAAGGTGCCGTTGGGCAGGGGCTTTGTGGTGGTGTAGCCAGTGGCGTTTTCGCCGACCACATCGCTTTTGAAGTCCACGCCCACGCTCAGGCCGAAGCCGGCGAGGGAGCCCTCGGTGAAACGGTAGTCGGCGTAAAGGCCGCCGCTGCGATCCGGCACCGCGCGCACGCGGACCTCGGTGATGGGCTGGCGCATCTTGAAGGAGGTGTAGTTGCCGAGGACGTAGAGATTCTTGGTCACGGCGAAGTTGCCCTCGAATTCCCAGCCCTTCGAGTTGAGGTCGAGGTAGAGGGGGTTCTGGAGCGCATTGGCCTCCGCAATCCGGCCCAGGGCGATCAGGGTGTAGTAGTCGCTGTTCGGCACCGGGTAATTCTGCTGCGAGATGTCGAAGTGCGCGACCGAGGCGGTCAGGCGGCCGTCGAGCCAGGAGACCTTGGCGCCGAATTCCTTCTGCTCGCCGCTGGCGGCGCGGAAGGTGGGGCCGTAGGTGCCGGGGTTCAGCGAGCCGGGCATCGTGCCGCCCGAGGTGTTCAGGCTGTAGAAGAGCGAGAGGGCCTTGATGGGTTTGACGACCACGCCGTAGCTCTTGGCGGTGGTGGAGGTCCCGTAGTGCGGGAACGTGTTGGCAGGCGGGATGCCCGTGCTGTCCGTGCGATCGAGGTTGCCGAAGAAGCGGGAGACGCCGCCCGTCAGGATCAGGCGGTCCTGGAGCACGCTGAGGTTCTCATAGACGAAGAGCTGCAGGTCCGTCTGCTTGCCCGTGCGGTTGCCGCCGCCGTTGGTGGCGGTGGGCTGGGGATAGTTCCAGGCCGGGTAGGTGATCGAGTCGAGGGCGGTCACGGCCACGGACGGGCGCGAGGCGTTGGCATAGGTCTTGAACTGGACCTTGGAGGCGTTGGCCGCGAGACCCGCGATCGTGGTGCTCTTGTAACCTTCCTGGTCGAACTTCATCGCGTAGTCGTTGCGCAGGTGCAGCTCGTTGTAGAAGAGGTCCACGGAGTTGGTGGTGCGGGAGAAAACGTAGCTGCTGGGGGCCGGCAGGGGGACGCTGGTGGATGTGGCGATCGCGGTCGCGCCGCTCTGGTCGAGGGCCCAGACGACGCCGGGCTCGTATTTGCCGGTGTTGGGATTGCGCGTGGTGGTGACGCCGGCGATGGCGGCGCCCATGCCGCCCGTGTCCTCGCGGACGACGTGGTTGGCCATGAGCTGGAGCCGGGAGCTGACGTGGTTGCCGAGGGTCGAGAGCAGCTCGACGGTCACGCGCTCGGTGGCGCGGTGGCGGAAATCGGAACGGTCGCCGAAGGTCCAGTCGCGGGGCAGGCCGGTGGCGATGCGCGCATAGCCGTCGCTGCCGATCTCCGGGGCGATGGGCAGGCCGCTGACGATGGCCTCGCGGTTCTGCATGAACTCGCCCTTGACGACCAGCTTGTGGTCGGGGCTGAGCTGCCACGAGAAGGACGGGGCGAGCATATAGCCGTCGCGGAACTGGTTCTTGAGGTAACCGTCGTTCTTCCAATAGGCGGCGACGACGCGCGCGGCCATGCCCTTGTCCTGCGACACGATGCGGTTGACGTCCACGCTGACGGCGTTGCCGAAGTATTGGGCCAGCTCGAGGGTGACGGATTGCTGGTCCTTCATGAAGGGCGACTTGGTGATGGGGTTGAACTGGCCGCCGGGGCTGCCGCCGGGAACGAGGATGGCGTTGGGGCCCTTTATGATTTCCACGCGGTCGATGTTGTAGTTCATCAGGGAGGCGCTGTAGCCGTCCTGACCGGAGATTTCCGCGCCGTCGATGAACTCGTGGGAGACTTGGAAGCCGCGGATCATGTAGCGGTCGCCGCCGATGGGCAGGGTGGACTCCACCACCGGGGTGACGTACACGGCGGCGTCGAGCATGCGCAGGCTCATCGAATCCTTGAGGAAGTCGCTGGTGACCACGGAGACCGTCTGCGGGATGTCCTGGATGTCCATCGCCACGCGCGAGGAGCTGAGGGCTTGGGTGGACCGGTAGGGATTTTCCTGGGTCTCGGTGATGGTGAACGTCGGCAGGGTGACGACTTCCTCCTTCTTCTCCGCCGGGGTGGTCTGGGCGGAAACGCACACGGCGGCGCCCAGCAGGAGGGCGGTCGCGGTGGCGTGAAACAACGAACAGGGGTGGTTGGGATTCATGTTTTTATGGTTTGGTCAGTACCGGCGGCGTCCGCATTGCGGCAGATTGCCGGTGGGGTAGGGGCAGGCAGCACTAAGGTGCGCCAAGCTAATTGGCGCCGGCCGGCGTGCGTAAAGGGTGCTGCGCGCTCCGAAAATTGCACAAAACGCGCATGCACACCCCCGCACAGAGTTGGCGGGGTGCCCGGCGGCTTAACGCTGCGCGGTGATCCAGTCGTCCACGATGGATTCGAGGACGGAGAGCGGCACGTTGCCGGCGCGGAGCACCACGTTGTGGAATTCCTTGATCGAGAATCTGCCCGCGAGGGCCGCCCGGGCCTTCGCGCGCAGCTCCAGGATTTTCAGCTGTCCGATCTTGTACGAGCAGGCCTGGCCGGGGATGACGACATAACGATCCACCTCGGTCGCGGCATTCATCCCGGGCAGGCCGTAGTCAATCGCCTGCTGGCGGGTCCACCGCAGGGTGTGGATGCCGGTGTCCACCACGAGCCGGCGGGCCCTGAAAAGCTCGGCCTCCAGCTGGCCGATCTGTCCCTTGGGGTCGCCTTCATACCAGCCGTTTTCGGCCGCGAGTTGCTCGGCATACAGGGCCCAGCCCTCGGAGTTGGCCGAGTTGGCGCCGAAGATGCGATCCTGGCGGAAACGCGGCAGGCCGGGCAGCTCCTGCATCACGGCGAGCTGGAAATGGTGGCCCGGGATGGCCTCGTGATAGGTGAGGGTGCGCAGGTTGAGCATGCGGAACACCGGGCCCGGCAGCGGGGCCCAGAAGATGCCGGGGCGCGAGCCATCGCGGGCCGGTGTGCTGTAATGGGCGGCAGCGGTATTCTCGGTGAAGGGCGGCTCGCGTTTCACGATACAGGGCGCCTGGGGTTGCAGGTCGAAGAGCGACTGGGAGCGCCGCACCGCGTCGGCCAGGATCTCCTCATGGCGGGCCAGGAGGCCCGGCCGCGGGTCGGGATCGGCCGGCGGTTGCGAGTCGAGGTTGAGCTTCGCGCAGCGCTCGATGATGGAGCCCTCGGTGTAGCCGAGCTGGCGGAACAGCCGGTCCATCTCGGCCTCGATGCGCGCGACCTCGCGCCGGCCGGTCTCGTGGACCTGCTGCGGGGTGAGGTTGGTCGTGGTGTAGTAGCCGAGCCTGACCGCATAGGCCTCGGCTCCCCCCGGCAGGCGCCAGAGCCCGGCATCGGCGGTGGTCTGCGGCAGCTGTACCTGCAACAGCGACCGGGCGCGGGCAAAGGCGGGGATGATCTGCCCGCGCACGATTTGCGCGGCCGCGGCGACGAACGCCGCGCGGTCGGCCGGGGGCAGGTCCCCGAGCCGGGCGGCGCGTTCGTCGAGCGAGGCGACGAGCACGTTCTGCGCGGGGGCATCGCCCAGGAAACGATCGAACTGGCCGATGACCGACCGGGTGATGAAGTCGGGCATGAGGAAACCACGCTGCGCGGCATCGCGGGCCTGGGCGATGCCCTCGTCGATCTGGCCGGCCACCAGTTCCAGGCGGGCGAGATAGTTCTCGATGTCGCGCCGGTGGCGGACGGGGTGGGTCTGGCTGAGAAAATTGACGAGCGTGACGTGGAGCCCCCAGAACTGGTTGAAGACAAACAAGTGGTCTTCGAAGGGGGCCGCCTTGATGCGCTCCTGCAGGTCCCACTCGATGATGCGGGCCGAGACGAGCTGTTGCGGATCAAGCTGGGCGCGGTCAAAACGTGCCAGCTCGGCGAGAGCCCGGCGGGCGAAGTCGACCCGTTCCGCCTTGTAGGCCTTGGTGATGGGCGTCAGCTGGCGGTCGAGGGCATCCTGTTCGGCGCCGGTGAAGAACTGGGTGCGGGTGGCCCCCGACGGATCAGCCCGCATGGTCTCGGCCGTCAGGTGGTCCACCCAGGTGTCGAACGCGGGGTTGGTCGCAAGGACTGACGGCAGGCTGAGCGGCAAACATCCGGCGAGAACCAAAAGAAAACGGGAAAGCTTCATCTTGCCGGGGAAAAGTGTCGCGGGACGGGATTAAGTCCAGCCGGCACTCCGGGGATGCCGGGCTTGCGCTTGCCCGGCGGGCTTGCATCGTGCCCGGCAGTGACACCCGCCCCCCTGTCCCGCCCTGGCCTTATCCTCGCCCTGTCGCTGGGCCTGTTGCCCGGAACCCCGGCGCGGGCAGTCCCGGACAACCTGCAAATCTTTCTGCTCATCGGGCAGTCCAACATGGCCGGACGTGGCGCGGTCGAGTTGCAGGACAAGACGCCGCATCCCCGCGTGTTCATGCTCACGAAGGAACTGGCATGGGTGCCGGCGGCGGACCCGATGCACTTCGACAAGCCCGAGCGCATCGGCACCGGGCTGGGCAAGACTTTCGGCACCGTGCTGGCCGAGGCCGATCCCGCGGCGACCATCGGCCTCGTGCCCGCGGCCTTTGGCGGCAGCGCGCTCGACGAGTGGACGCCCGGCGCGCCCCACTACGTCAACGCCGTGGCCCGGGCGAAGGAAGCCATAAAGCATGGCCGGCTGGCGGGCATCCTCTGGCACCAGGGCGAGGCGGACCGGGCGCCGGACAAGGTGGCGACCTATCCCGTGCGATTCGCGAAGTTCATCGCCCATCTGCGCGCCGACCTCGATGCGCAGGATGTGCCCGTGATTGTGGGGGAAATCGGCCGGTTCTGTCCCAACGAGGGGCCGATCAACGCGGCCATCCGCCAACTGCCGGAAATGGTTCCGCATTGCGCCTTGGTCACGAGCGAGGGTCTCGCCGGCCGGCCGGAGCAGCCGGAGGTCGTTCATTTCGTAACGCCGGCCTTCCGCGAACTCGGCCGTCGCTACGCCGCGGCCTGGCAGGCATTGCAGCCCGCCCCGGTCACGATGCTTAATCCGCTCATGCTGGTGCCTAAATAATGGCGCGCGGGATGACCGCCGCCGGCTGCGTGAAGCGCCGTCCCGCGGCGTAGATGCACGACAGCGCCAGAGCCTGGACCACATGATAGAGATCATTGTGGTTGAAATGAACCGACGGCGCCCACCGGAGCTGCTGGATGAGTGCGCCGAGGACGGAGCAACCTATCCCCGCGAGCATCCAGCCGCTCCATTTCCGGCGAAGCCACAGCGCCGCGATGGTCCAGGCCAGCAGGATCGAGCCATAGTCCATGATGGCCACGACAAACACGGGCCGGAGGGCGGCCGCCACGGCGAACCCGGCAAATTTCAAGGCGATCAGCACGAGCCAGGGCCGGTGCCCGCGGCTGGCCGGCAGACACTCATGCAACAGGCTGAGCGCCAGTGCGGCGCTGAGCAGATCGATGATCAGCAGGGTGGCAATCCACCAGAGATTGGCGGCGGCGGACGGGAAATTCGGCGCGAAGCCGTGGTAACTGCCGCCGACCAGGGCCGACAGGGCGGTCAGGGCCAAGACCCGGACCAGCCATTGTGCCGCCGGACCGGTGGGGGTCGCCCGGCGCAAGCGCTCAGCCAGCCAAAGGGAGAGAACGCCCAGCAGGCAGTCTGTCAGGAGGGTGGCTGGTTCGTGGACGGTCAAAGGGTGTGGAGGCAGAGATTCTTTCCTGACGGTGCCTTCCCGTTGAAGGTCGCCATGCCGACTAGGCGGGGCGCACGGCCAGCCAGCCATAGGCTAGCGCATAGATCGCGCATTCGGCCAGCAGGAGGATGTAGCCGAGTTTGAGCCAGGGAGTCGTCAGGGTGGGTCTGACTCCCAGCCAGGGAAGCACGCAGAGGCGGCCACCCCAGAAGAGCGCGGTCGCCCCGCACACGGCACGGGCCAGCGGAGTGCCGTGCACCAACTCGGGGGCGAAGCCCAGCGAGAACAGTCCCAGCACGGCAATCATCGCCCCGATGGACACGTTCTGCGCCACGGCGAATCGGCGATGAATGAGCGGCAGGGTTGCGAGGTTTTTGTCCCAGTCGGGCGGGATGGGCGTGAAGCACGCCAGCCCGAGCGTGACAAAATGAAAACATCCCGCGGCGCGCACCCCGAGGATGATGAGCGCGTCATCCATGCCGTTACCGCGGCTTCTTCCGGGTGAAGGTGAGCGGGTCGCCGAACAGGGCTGGATTGGTGAGGTTGGCCTTGATCAACTTCTGGATGGCGCCGCGATCCTTGGTCGTTTCGGGCACCACCTTGTTGCTGACGCCGACCAAGGTGAGCTGCGTGTTGTCCGGGGAAAGTGTCCACTTGAAATAGACGTACTTGCGGTTGTCAGCATTGAGGTCCTGCACACTCATGAAGGCGGTGCCGGCGTAGTCAGAGTGGAAGGCGCGGTAAATGTCGCCATCGAAGGTGACTACGTAGGTGGTGTCGTCGAGCTGGCGCACGCTCAGGTGCTCCTCCTTCTGGTTATCCTTGTCCACCACCACCCACTCGCCGAGGAGGCGGGCGTCGACCCTCTGCGTCGGCTTGGGCGTGAGCGGGAAGTCGTAGTTGCAGCCGGCGAGCAAGAGGCAGATTGTGGCGATGAGCCCGGGCCAGCGAATTGTGGATTTCATCAGGGTAAGGATGACAGAAAGAGGGCGACGAACAAGGCGGGGAAACGTAAAAATATCTATGCAGGATCGAAACCTGGGCCATATATTTTCCTGGCGGAATACAGATCGACTTAGATTTTTGCCTCAAAGAGTCCCTGACCAAGGATACTGGCGGCGGATTGGCCTCGCACGGTCGAGCCAGTGCCCTTCGGACCAAGCGAGACCCCGATGGTGAGATCGGATTTGGCTTCGAAGAGGTTTGAGATGGGCAAAGGGACGGGGACGGATGCCGTTCCGGTCACATTATCGCCAAGTCTGACCGGTGGGGTGGTGACATCTGAAATGTTGCCGTACTCGACACTCGCCCCGCTTTGCACGCCGACAAAGTTCAGGTTGTTGTCGCGATCCCAGACCAGGATGAAATTGGCCGCGCCACGGACGCTGCCGTATTTGCCAAACTCGAGATCAGGCGTTGCCAGGCCGGCGGTAAGCGAGGTCTCACCCGAAACGAAATCCTTCTTCGCGCTGAACTCCAGCCCCGCCGTGAGCTCAAAGCCCACGCTCTTGCAGTCCGCCTTCAGCTTGGCCACGAAGACATTCACGCTGATTTTGAACGGGCAGTCGCCAAACGGCGGAACTTCTCCCGCGAACGTGGACGCAACCCCGATCTTGGGCGTACCGCAGGTGTATTTGTTGATGACCTCCAAACGGGCTAGGCGCATGACCAGCCCCAGGTAGGTATCCGCCGTGCGGGCGAATTCCGACCGGTAGCTCTGGGCCGCACCGGTCAGGGGCAGGTAGCTCAGTTGGAGATTGGTGCCGTTGCGAATGAGCGGCAACAGCTTGTCCTCCATCTCGCCGTAGGTGCTGGCGCACGCCGTCAGATACGCGTCATTGATCGCCTTCCCGGCCGCGCAGTCGGAGACCCCCTTGAACTTGGACTCCCGATCGGCCTTGAGCCGCGCGATATCGGACTCGTATTTCTCGATGGTTCTTTCCACCACCTCGTTCAACTCCACTTTCGAGTTGTTGATGGCCAGCAGCGCCATCCCGACGATCTCCGGGCTGAGGGGCTTGATGCGCCGGACCCAATCCTCAGGGGTCTTGAGGGAGGCCTGCCAGGCGGCATCGGCCGCGTCTTGTTGCACCTTGAGCTTGGCCGAGTTGTCGTAGATCAGCCGATAGAAGTCAGCGAGTTCCATATCCACCTTGATCGCCTCTTCGCCGGTTTGTGGCGGCCGTGGCGGCACGAAATGGTGGGGATTGAAATATTGGGCGACGGGGATGAGCCGGGTAAAGCTGGCCGGCGTCCCATGCTTGATGTCCTGCTGGTCGAGTGCCTTGGCGGCGGCGGGAGAAAAGTCGGTGGCGACGGCCGCCTGGAAATGTGTGTTGGCCGGCTCGGCCTGGCCCCGGGCCTGCGCGATGAGGCCGGCGGCAGCATGGGCGGCGGCATAGTGGGGCGCGAGGGCGAGGCAGCGGTTGAGGTATACCTCGGCCTTGTCGATCTCGCCCATTTCCAACCACGCCTGCCCGAGGTTATTGAGCACGGTGGGGCTGTCAGGAATCTTTTTGCTCAGATATTCCAGCACCGGCAGGCCCTTGTGCAGGTAACCGGCCTGGCAGAGCAGGGCCCCGAGGTTGTTGAGGGCAGTGGCACTCTCGGGTCGGGCCCGCACCGCTTCAACGGCGAGCAGCAAGGACGCGCCCGGGGAGCGCTCCACCCAGGAGACGGCTGCCGCGTTGGCCAGGGCTCCGCTGTTGCCGGCGAATTTTCCTAGTATCCGGTCGGCGTCGCCCAGATCATCCCTGTCCAGTCCGGCGCGCAAGGCCCGGGCCATCCGGTCCAATTCCACCGGGAGTGTCCCGGCGGTCAGGGAAGCGGAGGGTAGCAGACTTATTTCCGTTTCATTGCGGGCGGGAAGCTCGTAAACGGGTCGGGCGCGACGCTGGCGGACCGGCCTGGTGGGTGAGTCGGTGGCGGTCAGCGCCCCGCTCAACCCCAACGCGAGGCCGAGGATCATCGGTACAAGAGAAGCGCGGGTGCGTCTCATGCGAGGTCGCGGCTGAAGGAGTGGCGGTTGTTTCGGTTAGGCCGGGATCAGGAAGCTCGCTCGCGGCATCGGGCGGATTATTTTCCGGCAACCGGGGTCGAAATCACGGCGACGGTCAGTTTGTCTTCCGTGGAAAACATCACCGTGCACTGGCGCTCGCCTTTCTTGCCGACGACCATGTTGGCCCCTTCCATTTTCATGACGCTGACCGCCCAGCCTTCGCTTTTCAATTTCTCCTCATAAAACTTCATGCCCTCCTCCAGCGGGGCCTTGAATTTGGTCTGCACCTGCATCACATCACCCGTGCTGAAGGCCGAGATAACCAGCGCATCCTTGAAGAGCGGCACGTCCTTGGGTAACTCCGCCGGCCGGGGCATGCCTTTTTCGCTGGAGGTCATTTTTATCGCCCCCCCCTGGCCCTTGGCTTCAACGGTGGCGACATCGCCCTTCTGCTCCACGGTGACGCCGCCGACGGTGGTTTTCTGCGAGGTCTTTTTGCCGCACCCGGCGGTGACGAGCATAAGCACGGCGAGGGGAATCAGGATTTTCGAATACATGACTTCGTGGGGTTTGAGTTAGCCTGACGGACGAATGGCGCCAGACTGGCGTATACGGCCGGAAGGGGTAGGGCCCGGCAGTAGCCTGGCTGCGACCGTTCGCCGCGCCCCACGGGCTGACAAGGGGAAAGTCTCCGGGTCCCGGCATATTAGAAGGGGCACTAACAGGAAATGCCCAGCCGCCGGCAGCCCGGCGAAGTATCTGCATTATCGGCGGAGTATGCGCGGCAAACCCGGAAAAGATAAGGTCGCGGGGTGAGCCGCGGCCTGAGGGTGTTGTGGGTTAAACGCGCCCGGCTCAGAACCTGACACTCACGCCGGCGGTTAGGGCGAGGTCGTCGCCGACCTTGGCCTTGATACTGCCGAACAGCGTCACGTCACCGATCCACAGATATTTCACCCCCACTTGCAGGGTGGTGTTGGGCGTGACCTTGTAATTCATGCCCGCAAAGGCCTGGACGGTGAAAGCGTTGTCACTCGTGGAGAAGCTCGGGACGCCGCTGCCCGGCAGGTTGAGGGTAGCCCGGGTCTCACCCAAGCCGGCCCCGAAATAATATCCGAGCTTGTCCGCCGGGGTGGTCTCGGCGCGATAGTTGATCGTGAGCGGCTGGAGTTTGGTCTTCTGGTTGAACAAAATGGTTCCGCCCAACGGGACGGGCACCACTTCGGACTCCGAATGCTTGGTGTAACCGTATTCTAGCTCCACCTGGTGGGAAAAGTTGGCGTCGTTTTTGAATTCCCAGCCGATCCGGCCGGCCCAATAGGCATCCTTGTTGTCGGTGAGGTAACCGGCCTCAAAGCCGGCAACACCTGAGGCCTGGGCGGAAACCGCGAGGCAGGCCGTGAGCAATGCAATGGCGGGGAACTTTTTCATGGGGTTGGTTATGGGTTGGTTGGCCCGTTGACGCGGAACGCATAAGGAGGCCGAGTCGAAACCAGCAAGGGGCATTGCTGCGCGTTAATTGGTCTGTTCACCAATTGTCCTCGCCAGTGGGCAAATAAAAAAGCCGCGGCATCGAAGCCGCGGCCTTGAGTGAGATGAGAAATGCCCGGCTCAGATGCCGGCGCTGTTTTCGTCCGGAATGCGCATCGAGTAGAAGCTGCGATACACAAAGATGAGCGCGATCGCGAAGAAGAACACGCCGATGCCGGTCTTCAGGTTCTGGTTGGTCATCGTCACCGCGATCTCGACGGCGAGGAGGCCGAAGAGGGTGGTAAACTTGATGACCGGGTTCATCGCGACGGAGGAGGTGTCCTTGAACGGGTCGCCCACGGTGTCGCCCACGACGGTGGCGGCATGCAGCTCGGTGCCCTTCTGGCGGAGCTCGACCTCGACGATCTTCTTGGCGTTGTCCCAGGCGCCGCCGGCGTTGGCCATGAAGATGGCCTGGAAGAGGCCGAAGAAGGCTATGCCGATCAGGTACCCGATGAAGAAGTAGGCGTTGAAGAACGGCAGCGCGAGGGCGAAGCAGAACACGACGATGAAGATGTTCCACATGCCCTTCTGCGCGTAGACCGTGCAGATGCGCACGACTTCCTTCGAGTCCTTCTCGGAGGCGGTGGTGGCGTCGAGCTTCATGTGCTCCTTGATGTAGACGACGGCGCTGTAGGCGCCGGTGACGACCGCCTGGCAGGACGCGCCGGTGAACCAGTAGATGACGGCGCCGCCCATGATGAGGCCGAGGATGATCTCGGGCTGCACGATGGAGAGCGCGGCGACGACCTCCTTGAACGGTCCGGCGAGGCCGGAGGCGACCTGGTTCTCAAACATCTTTTGCAGGAGCATGATGATGCCGAACACCATGGTGGTGGCGCCCACGACCGCCGTGCCGATGAGCACGGGTTTGGCGGTGGCCTTGAAGGTGTTGCCCGCGCCGTCACCCTTCTCGAGCTGGTACTTGGCGTTCTCGAAGTCGGGCTTGAAGCCGAAGTCCTTCTCGATCTCGGCGGCGATGCCGGGCTTGCCCTCGATCTGGGAGAGCTCGTAGACGGACTGGGCGTTGTCGGTCACCGGGCCGTAGCTGTCGACCGCGATGGTGACCGGGCCCATGCCGAGGAAGCCGAAGGCCACGAGGCCGAAGGCGAAGATGGGGGCCGCGAACAGGAACTTCGCCGGCATCAGGGCGAGCAGGGCCGGGTTCTGCGAGAAGTAGTAGGATGCGGCCATGAGCAGCATGATGACGAGGCCCATCCAGAACGCGGAGAAGTTGCCGGCGACGAGGCCCGACAGGATGTTGAGCGAGGCGCCGCCGTGCTTGGAGCAGTTGGTGACTTCCTTCACGTGGCGGGAATTCGTGCTGACGAAGATCTTGGTGAATTCCGGGATCAGGGCGCCGGCGACCGTGCCGCAGCTGATGATGACGGAGAGCACCCACCACAGGGCGGGGGCGACGCCGGGCTGGTGCGCGAGCAGGAAGTAGGAGGCGAGGAAGGTGATGCCGATGGACACCGCGGAGGTGATCCAGACGAGGTGCGTGAGCGGGGCCTCGAAATCAAAATCCTTCTGGTCGCCGTACTTGGCCTGGGAGATGAACTGGTTGAGGAAATAGGAGACGAGCGAGGTGACGATCATCAGCGCGCGCATCGTGAAGAGCCAGATGATGAGCATCGCGCAGAGTGCCTGGCTCTCCGCCAGGGCGAGGGCGAGGAAGGCGACGAGCGCCACCCCGGTCACGCCGTAGGTCTCGAAGCCGTCGGCCGTCGGCCCGACGGAGTCGCCGGCATTGTCGCCCGTGCAGTCGGCGATGACGCCGGGGTTCTTCGGGTCGTCCTCGGGGAGCTTGAAGACGATCTTCATGAGGTCGGAGCCGATGTCGGCGATCTTGGTGAAGATGCCGCCGCAGATGCGGAGGACGGAGGCGCCGAGGGACTCGCCGATGGCGAAGCCGATGAAGCAGGGGCCCACGAGTTCCCGCGGGAGGAACACGAGGATGCAGATCATGAAGAACAGCTCGACGCAGACCAGCAGCAGGCCGACGCTCATGCCGGAGCGCAGGGGAATGCAGAGCGTGTTGAACGCGTTGCCCTTGAGGGCGGAGAAAGCGGTGCGGGAGTTGGCGACGGTGTTGATGCGGATGCCGAACCAGGCGACCCCGTAGGAACCGAGGATGCCGAGGATGGAGGCGAGGAGGATGACGACGACGTGGACGGCCGAGTTATGCGAGAGCACGCCGAAGTAGTAGACCATGCAGGCGCCGATGAGCACCCAGAGGATGGCGAGGAACTTGCCCTGCGTGAAGAGGTAGGTCTTGCAGGTCTCCCAGATCATGTTGGAGACGCTGGACATGGAGGCGTGCACCTGCAGGGCCTTGGTCTGCGTGTATTGCACGATGCCAAAGGCTGCGCCGATGGCACACATCAGGATGCCGAGGTACATCAGCGTCACGCCGCTGACGCCGCCCAGGCCCTCAAAACGCACCTGCGTGAGGTCGGGGATGTTGATGTCGGCTTCCCCCGCGAAGGCGGGGGTTGCGAATGCGGCCAGCGCCAGGACCAGCGCGCCCAATTGTTTCCAAGGGTGTGTTTTAAGCATGGGGGTAGAATTAATTGTTCGCGAATCTGTCATAGGGCATTGTGGTGGCCAGTTCAAAGTCCGGAGCGGACCGTAACCATTGACGTTTTACTCCGCCGGGGCCTGACTGTATATTCCAATTCCACCGCCAATGTTGCTACTTTCTGTGCATGATTTGTTGAAGGCCTACGCCCGGCCCGCGGGCGGGGAACGGCACAAAGTGGTCGAGGTGGCGGAGTTCACGCTGGAGGCCGGCGCGCAGCTCGCGCTGCGCGGCGAAAGCGGCTCGGGCAAGACGACCTTCCTCCACCTCCTCGCCGGCATCCTGGCGCCCGATGCAGGATCGATCGTGCTCGCCGGCCGCGAGGTCGCGACCCTGGGCGAAGCCGGGCGCGACCGGCTGAGGGCCGAGACCATCGGCTACATTTTCCAGACCTTCAACCTGCTCCAGGGGCACACGGTGCTGGAGAACGTGGAATTCGGCATGGCCTTCGGGCGCGGCGTCGACCGGGTGCATGCGGAGGAGCTGCTCAAGCGGGTGGGGCTGGGCGACAAGCTTGGGCATTTCCCGCGCCAGCTCTCCACCGGCCAGCAGCAGCGCGTGGCCGTCGCCCGCGCGCTGGCCAACCGGCCGAAACTCGTGCTGGCCGACGAGCCCACCGGCAACCTTGACGCGCGCAACGCCCGCGAGTCGCTCGCCCTGATCCGCGAGGTCTGCCGCGAGAACGCCGCCGCCCTGCTGCTGGTGAGCCATGACGAGGCGGTGCTCGCGCAGTTCGAGGCCGTGCGCGACTTCGCCGAGCTCAACCGGGCGGCCCCCGGGGAGGTGGAGCCATGATGATCTGGAACCTCATCTATCGCAGCCTCCGCCAGCACGCGCTCTCCACGCTGGTCACCGCGGGCAGCATTGCGCTGGCCGCCGGGTTGCTGCTGACGGTCTGGGTGGTGAAGACCCAGTCGCAGGCCGTGTTTGCCGCCACCAACTCCGGGTTCGATGCCGTACTCGGCGCGCGTGGTTCCAAGCTCCAGCTCGTGCTCAATGCCATCTTCCACCTCGAGGCCTCGCCCGGCAACATCGCGGCCGCGGACTATGAGATGATCCGGCGGCATCCGGCGGTGAAGACGGCCATCCCCCTCGCGCTGGGCGACACGGTGCAGGGCTGGCGGATCGCCGGGACGACCGAGCAGCTCTTCCAGGACATCGAGTATGCCCCGGGAAAACGCCATGCGTTCGCGCCGGGCGGCCGGAATTTCAAGCTCGGCACCACCGAGGCGGTGGTCGGAAGCTATGCGGCCAAACGGCTCGGCTGGCGGGTCGGCAGCACCTTTCATCCGCACCACGGGCTCAGTGCGGACGCGGGCCAGGAGCACGAGGAGGTCTACACGGTCGTCGGCGTGCTGGAGCCGACCAACACGCCGGTGGACCGCGTCATCTGGATTCCGCTGGAGGGGGTGCAGACGATGAGCGGCCACAATCCGCTGGCGGCGACCGAGCTCAGCGCGGTGCTCATCCAGCTGCGCGCGCCGGCGGCCGGGCTGATGCTCAACAACCAGCTCAACGCCTCGGGTGGCAAACTGACGTTCGCGTATCCCATCGGCAGCATCGTCGCGGAATTGTTCAACAAGATCAGCTGGGTGGACAAGGTCCTGACGCTGGTCGCCTGGCTGGTGGCCGCGGTCGCTTCCGGCTCGGTGCTGGTGAGCATCTACAACTCGATGAGCGCCCGGCAGCGCGACCTCGCCATCCTGCGCGCGCTCGGCGCCCGGCGGCGCACGATCTTCGGGGCGGTGGTGGGCGAGGCGGCGGCGATCGGCCTGCTCGGGGCCGTGACGGGCTTTGCGGTGTTTGCCGTGCTGGCGACGGTCGTGGCCGGCCTCATCCAGGCGCAGACCGGCGTCGTGCTCGATCCCCTGCGCTGGAACCCGGTCTTCGGGTGGGGGCCGGCCGTCTTCGTCGGGCTGTGCGTGCTCGGGGGGATCGTGCCCGCCCTGAAGGCCTACCGCGTGCCGGTGGCCGAGACCATCGCCCCCGTCTCGTAAGGCGTGGCGTCAGGACAACAGCAGGAGCGGTCAGAACGACCGGACCGCGCGGATGGACTGATGGTTTCCCTTCATGCTGTAGCCCTCGATGCCGCTGTTCAGGAACGCGTGGTCGTAGGCGTAATTCGCGTTCTTCGATTGGGAGCACCAATAGGAAACCTTGCTCGACACGCCGGTCACCAGATTCTTCTGGAGATAGATTTTATGGAGCTCGTCCTTGGAGGGCAGCCGCCAATCGGCAAAACCACCTCCCCGGTAATTGGTGCACAACGCCGACGCACTGTTCCAAGGGCCATAGCCTTGATCAACCGCGGCGGCGATCAGGCCGTGGCCGCTGCGATCCACATAAAAGACAATACCACCGCCATAGGTGCTGCCGAGGGTCGGGGTGTTTTGGGCCGGAGTGGCGTTGGCGGACGTGGGCGGGATTGGCAGGTTTCCGCCTTTGTCGCCCGCCGCCAAGGCGGACGGCGAAAGCAAGAGGGTGGAAACGACCAGCAAAACGGCAGTAATATTTGAGGATAGAAAACGATTCATGATGAGATAGCGGGGTTGGGACTGGGGTGGATTGATTGAGCAGGGTAAGGGATTCCCGGCGCGTTTTATCCGGGAGGCGCGCCCAAGTCAGGTGCTTCTGTTCCCCCACCGTCCAGATAGCCAGCACCATACCGAGATATGATCATCTATTCCACCCGACCCGCCTTGGCTGTCATCCACGTCCGGCCTGGTGCATAGGGAGCTTGACGACTTTGCTAGGGTGGGGCGCATATTAGCCCTTCCTCCGATGGATTTCACCGTCTTCATCACCCTGGGCGTCACCGGCCTGGCCGTCGCGTTCATCCACGCAGCGATCCCGACGCACTGGCTGCCGTTCGTGGTGGTGGCGCGGGCGCAAGGCTGGTCCCGGGGCCGGGCGCTGCTGATGGTGACCCTGTGCTCCGGCGGTCACATGCTGATGATGACCGGGCTGGGCCTGGCGCTTGCATGGTTCGGCCTGCAGATTGACGAACACTGGACCGAGACTTTCCCCTATGTGGCGGGCGGAGCCCTGATCGCGATGGGCCTGCTCATCCTGTTCCGCCACTGGCGAGATTGGACCCATGGCCACGGTGAATGGATCGAGGGACATTGCCATCACGATCCCGGACATGAGCACCACCACGATCCGGTCAAACCTCTGGCGCGAACCAGCGACTGGGCGGCGGTCGGGGGCTTGTTCACCATGCTGACCTTCTCCCCCTGCGAGGGCTTGCTGCCGGTGTACCTCTCCGGCGTGCAATTCGGCTGGGGCGGCGTGACCCTGTTGAGCGTGATTCTTGCCCTGGGCACCTGGACGGCGATGCTGCTGTTCACCTGGCTGACTCTGCTGGGGGTGGAGCGGGTGCGCTTCAAATGGCTGGAGGAGTGCGAGGCTCCCGTGCTGGGCACCCTGTTGATCCTGTGCGGGTTGGCCTTTATCGTCGTCGAACACCTGCACTGACCGCCAAAGTCTTTGACCGCCGCGCCAAGAGAGCTACGTTACGCCCCTGATGAAATCACCCCTCCATCCCGGCATTCTGCTCCTCCTCGGAGTAATGGCCGTGGCCGCGCGCGGCGCCGAAGCCGAGGTCGTGGCGGTGGGCTTCGACAAGCTCGCGTCGTATGAATTCACCGCGCCGGAGGATCCGGCCAAGGCGGCGGCGGCCGAGGCGCAGATCCCGGAGCGGATTCGCGAGTTCAATGACAAGAAGGTGGCGGTGACGGGCTTCATGCTGCCGGTGAAGATGGCGGCGGGGCTCGTGACGGAATTTCTCCTGGTGAAGGACCCGATGATGTGCTGCTACGGCGTCATGCCGAAGGTCAACGAGTGGGTCGTCGTCCGGATGGTCGGGAAGGGCGTGCCGCCGCTGATGGACGTGCCCATCACGTTCGAAGGCACGCTGCAGGTCGGCCAGCTCTACGAGGGCGGCTACCTCACCGGGCTCTACCTGCTCAAGGGCGACCGGCGCATCGAGCACAAGGGCTAGGGTGGAGCGGCGCGCGATGGGCGCCGACCCCGATCAGCGGCGGTCGCAGACCGACGCAAGGGGGAATTCCTACCGTGAGATGTCGCGCTGCGACAGGACCCGGAAGCCGCACGTGTTGAGGGCGCTGGCGGCAAGGTCGTTGTCCTCCACGCTGAGCGCGAGGGCGGAGCGCCCCTTCGGGCGCACGAGAAAGGCGTAGGTGTAGTGGATGTTCACCTCGACCGTGACCAGCGCCGCCAGCACGGCCTGCAGCTTGGACTCGTCGCTGAACTCCACGGCGAGCACGTCGCATTCGGTGAAGAAGAAATTGTTGGCCGCCATCAGCTCGCGGGCGCGATCCGGGTCGTCGACGATGATCCGGTCGAGCGCGGTGTCGGTCTGGTCGATCGTGGTCATCGCCATGATGTGGACGTTGTGCTTGGCCAGCAGGCCGACCAGGTCGCTCAAGCGGCCCACCCGGTTCTCGATGAAGACGGAGAACTGCTTCACGGGCTCGGAGGCGACAGGGGCGGCGGTATCAGACATCAGTGGGAGACGTTGCCGGGAACCTAGACCGGGGGGCAGGGCCGGTCAATGCCGCCTTGAGCTGGCGGGGGTGGTCACCCAACCTGCAGGCATGTCCAGCCCCGACGCCCATGCCCGCACCGCCCAGCGCGCCCAGGAAAGTGCGCAGATCGTGCTGAAGGGCATGGTGCTGAACGCCGTGCTGGCGGCGATCAAGTTTGCCGGGGGAATCTTCGGCCACACCTACGCCCTCATCGCCGACGGGGCGGAGTCGCTGCTCGACATCCTTTCCTCCACCCTGGTGTGGATGGGCTTCCAGGTGGCAGCGCGGCCGCCGGACGCGGATCATCCCTATGGGCACGGCAAGGCCGAGTCGCTGGCCGGCCTGGCGGTGGCGCTCTTCATTTTCGCCATGGCGGGCTGGATTGGCTGGCACGCGGTGCACGAGATCATCAATCCGCACGAGGGTCCGGCCTGGTGGACGCTCCTGGTGCTCGCGGGGGTGATCATCACCAAGGCGATGTTCTCCCGCCAGATGGGTGCCGTCGGCGAGGAAGTGGGCAGCACGACCCTGGGCGTCGAGGCGCTGCATCACTGGTCGGATGCGATGACCTCCGCGGCGGCCTTCGTCGGCATCGCGATTGCCCTGGTCGGCGGGAAGGGCTGGGAAACGGCCGACGACTGGGCGGCGCTCTTCGCCTGCGTGATCATCGCCTTCAATGGCATCGGCATGATCACCAAGGCGCTGGCCGACGTGATGGACACGGCCGCCCCGGCGAAATTCGAGAACGAGGTGCGCGCGATCGCCCTGCGGGTGCCGGGGGTGCTGGCGCTCGACAAGGTGCGGGTGCGGAAGAGCGGGCTCAGTCACCTCGTGGACATCCACGTGCAGGTCGATGGCGGCCTCACGGTGTACGACGGGCATGGCATAGCGCACGCCGTCAAGGACGCCCTCATCGCCTCGGCCGCCCACGTGATCAGCGATGTGAGCGTCCACATCGAGCCGGTGCAACGGCCCCCGGCCGGCGGCGCTACCTGAAGTGCTGGGCGACCTTCCAGCCGAGCCACACGCCCGCCACGCTGCCGACCCCGCTGACCAGGAAGCAGCCAAAAAAATCAAAGCCAAGCAACACGCCGACATACCACCCCACGTAGCTGAATATCATGGTGCCCCCGAAGATGCACAGCTTGTTCATGGGCCGCAGTGTACCCGCGGAACGCCACCCGGCGAGCCGCAACTAATAAGGCAATCCGCTCTCATTAATTCGCTGGGGAAGCCCAACCTTTCCCGTTTACTCAGCATCCCCAAGACGTAGGTTCAGGCCCGATGAAATCCGCCGCCAAACCGCTGAGCAAGAACCTGCACCTGGTCCGCTGGGTGAAGAAAATGGCGGCCCTTTGCAAACCCGACGCCATCCACTGGGTCGACGGCTCGCAGGAGGAATACGACGCGCTGTGCGACCAGCTGGTCCAGAGCGGCACCTTCACCCGCTTGAACCAGAAAAAGTGGCCCGGGTGCTTCCTGGCCCGATCCGACCCGGGCGACGTGGCGCGGGTGGAGGACCGGACCTACATCTGCTCCCTCGCCAGGGAATCGGCCGGCCCGACCAACAACTGGGTCAATCCCTTCGAGATGCGCAAGAAGCTCAAGGGGCTGTTCAGCGGCTGCATGAAGGGCCGGACGATGTTCGTCCTGCCGTTCAGCATGGGACCGATCGGCTCGCCCATGTCGCAGATCGGCGTCCAGCTGACCGATTCGCCCTACGTGGTCGTCAACATGCGCATCATGGCCCGCATCGGGCGGAAGGTTTTCGAGCTGATCGACCGCGACTTCAAGCGCGTGGTGCCCTGCGTCCATTCCGTCGGCGTGCCCCTCAAGAAGGGCCAGCCGGACGTGACCTGGCCGTGCAATCCCGAGAAGTACATCGTGCATTTCCCCGAGACGCGCGAGATCTGGAGCTACGGCTCGGGCTATGGCGGCAATGCGCTGCTGGGCAAGAAGTGCTTTGCGCTCCGCATCGCCAGTGCGATGGCGCGCGACGAGGGCTGGATGGCCGAGCACATGCTCATCCTCGGGGTGGAGAACCCCGCGGGCGAGAAGACCTATGTCGCCGCCGCCTTCCCCAGCGCCTGCGGCAAGACGAATTTCGCCATGCTCATCCCGCCCCCGCATTTCCAGAAGCAGGGCTGGAAGGTGTGGACGGTGGGCGACGACATTGCGTGGATCAAGCCGGGCGCCGACGGCCGCCTGCACGCCATCAACCCCGAGGCCGGGTTCTTCGGCGTGGCTCCGGGCACCGGGGCGAAGACCAACCCCAACGCCATGTCCTCGCTGGCCCGGAACACGATCTTCACCAACGTCGCGCTGACCGATGACGGCGGCGTGTGGTGGGAGGGCATGACCGATGAGCCGCCGGCACACCTGATCGACTGGCAGGGTCGCGACTGGACCCCGGCGCTCGCCAAGGAGAAGGGCGTGAAATCGTCCCACCCCAATTCGCGTTTCACCGCCCCCGCCGCGCAATGCCCGACGATCGATCCGGACTGGGAGAAGCCCGAGGGCGTGCCCATCAGCGCCATCATCTTTGGCGGCCGCCGGGCGACCACCATGCCCCTGGTTTACCAGGCCTTCAACTGGAGCAGCGGCGTCTACATCGGCGCCACCATGGGCTCGGAGATGACCGCGGCCGCCGCCGGCACCATCGGCAAGGTGCGGCGCGACCCGATGGCCATGCTGCCGTTCTGCGGCTACAACATGGGCGACTACTTCCGTCACTGGATCAGCATGCAGCGCAAGATCACCGAGACGCCCCGCATCTTCCACGTGAACTGGTTCCGGAAGGACGCGGCGGGCAACTTCATGTGGCCCGGTTTCTCGGAGAACATGCGGGTGCTGAAATGGATCGTCGACCGGGCGCGCGGGGGCGGCCGGGCCAGCGAGACGCCGATCGGCTGGATGCCGCGCTATGAGGACCTGGAGTGGAAGGGCCTGGACCTCTCGCACGAGCGCTTCGACGAGCTGCAGTCCGTGGACCGGGCTGCCTGGCGCACGGAGGTGCTCAGCCACGAGGAGCTTTTCCTCGACCTGCACGCCGCCCTGCCGAAGGAGATGATGTTCGAGCGCGAGCTCCTCATCTGCCGGCTGCTCTGAGCCCGCTCGACCGTTAGCATTCATTACCGGATAACTTTTGTTGTCAGCGGACCGGGTATCCGCATGCTCCCGCCCCGATGCCCCCCCCGACCCCCCACGAAGACCGGGTGCACAGCGAGCAGTTCCTGCATACGCTGATGCGCCGGCAGCTGAAACTTTCCATCGCCTGTGCCGCCGCCTTCCTGGTGGTGTTGCTCGGGCTGCCAGTCGCCAATTACCTGGCGCCCCAGCTGATGGCGACGCGGGTCTTCGGCTTCACGCTGACGTGGCTGCTGCTCGGGGTGTTGTTTTTCCCGGCCGTCTGGGCCATCTCCTGGATCTTCATCCGCCGTTCCATCTGGCTGGAGGAGGACGAGGTCCGGTCGGTCAAATCCCTGGGGGAGGACCGCTGAGCCATGGCCCCCCTGCTGCCCGTCGCCTTTCTCGAGGCCGTCGATCCCTGGATCTTCGCCTTCTCGTTCGTCACCGTCGCCGCGACCATCTGGATGGGCTTCCGTTCGGCGCGGACCTCCAAGACCGCCAGCGATTTCTTCGTGGCCGGCCGCTCGGTGTCCGTCGGCTGGAACGCCTCGGCCATCTCCGGTGAATACCTGTCGGCCGCCTCCTTCATGGGCGTGGCGGGCATGGTGATGTCGAGCGGCTATGATGCGCTGTGGTATCCGGTCTGCTACGCATGCGGCTACCTCTTCCTGCTGCTGTTCATCGCCGGGCCGCTGCGCCGGTTCGGCGCCTACACGATCCCGGATTTCGCCGAGGGCCGGTACGATTCGCCGTTGTTCCGCAAGATTGCCGTCTGCTTCGTGCTGTTCATCGGGTTCTTTTACACCATGCCGCAGATGAAGGGCGCGGGGGTCACCCTCGCCTATATTTTTCCCGGCATCCCGTATTGGGCGGGCGTCGTGCTCGTCGGCGCGGTGATCACGCTCAATGTCGCGCTCGGCGGCATGAAGGGCATCACGCTGGTGCAGGCGTTCCAGTACTGGATCAAGATGTTCGCGATCAGCGTGCCGGTCTTCGTGCTGATGGCTGTGTTTGGCTTCTACAACGTGCACGTGGGCGCCAACAACGCGCCCGGTGAGTCCGCCGCGCCCGCCACCGGCATCGAGCGCAAGGCGCTGGTCGAGAAGGCCCCGCGGGACGACAAGTGGATCGCCCCGTTCGGCCCGCTCACCACCAAGGCGGTCAACGCCGCCGCGGCCGCGCTCCCGGCCGAGCAGCGCCCCGCCTACCTCGCGGAGCACCAGAAGCCCTATTCGCTGCTCTACACCTACTCGCTTATCATTGCGCTCGTGTGCGGCACGGCGGGCCTGCCCCACATTTTGGTGCGCTTCTACACCAATCCCGACGGCGTCGCCGCCAAGCGCACAACCATGTGGGTCATGATCCTCATCGGCATCTTCTACGTGTTCCCGCCGATTTTCGGCGTCATCGGCCGCAACCTCATGCCCGAGCTCTACACCGGGCTCGCCGGCATCAAGGGCACCGACCAGGTCGTGCTCAAGCTGCCAACGCTGCTGGCGGAAAAGTACGGGGTGCTCGGCTCGATCCTCAGCGGCATCACCTGCGCCGGCGCCTTCGCGGCGTTCATGAGCACGTTCAGCGGCCTGCTGGTCTCGATGACCGGCGCGCTGGCCCATGATGTTTACGGCCGCATGATCCGCCCCGAATCCAACCAGGCGGAGCGGCTCGTCGCCTTCAAGTTCGCCGCGGTCCTCACCGGCGGCGTGGCCATCGTGCTCGGCTGCTTCGTCGAGAAACTGGAGATCAACTTCATGGTCGGCCAGGCCTTCGCCATCGCGGCCTCCAGCTACTTCCCGCTGCTGTTCATGAGCGTGTGGTGGCGGGGGATGACGATGAAGGGCGCGGCCGCCGGCATGCTGGCCGGCGGCATCTGCGCCCTGATCGCCGTCGCCCTCACCAACGTCAGCACGCTGGCCCTCGACCCCGGCGAGATGGGCCGGATCTTCGCGGTGTTCAAGCCGTTGAACGCCTTCTGGGCGCAGCATCCGCTGCTCCGCATCCTGTGCGAGCAGCCGGCCATCTGGACCGTGGCGCTGGCCATCGGCCTGATGATCGTGGTCTCCAAGGCCACCGCCGCGCAGGTGCCCGGGGATATCCGGATGAAGATGCTCGTGCTGCACGCCCCCGAAAAACTCGGTCTCAAGCAGGAGTATATCCAGGAGCACATCGCCGGGGCCGGCCATTGAGGTCGCCGTCCCGACCGCGCCAGCCCGGCGACTTTCACTTTCATGAGCACCGCCCCGGCGGTTGAATCTTCCTCCCGCAGGCCGCCGCCCCGCTCGTTTGGCGAGGTGGTGCGACAGCTCGGCCCCGGCCTCATCATCAGCGCCGTGATCGTTGGCTCGGGCGAACTGATCGTCACCCCCAAGCTCGGCGCCGAGGAGGGCTTCAAGCTGCTCTGGTTCATCGTGCTGGGCTGCCTGCTGAAGGTCTTCGTCCAGATCGAGCTCGGCCGGCATGCCGTCCTGCGCGGACAATCGACCCTGGCGTCGCTCAACACGCTGCCCGGGCCGCGGGCGATTGTCTCGTGGGTGCTCTGGCTCTGGCTCGCGATGTACCTGTCACTGGTCTTTCAGGTGGCCGGCATGGTGGGGGGTGTCGCGCGGGTCTTCGCCCTCGGCGGCATGACCCTGTCGATCAACTGGCTCGCGGTGCTGATCGGTGGAGGTACCGCGGTGCTGCTGGTGATCGGCCGTTACCGGCTGGTGGAAAATCTCTCCACCCTGTTCGTCGCCCTGTTCACCCTTGCCACGCTGGTGGCCGTCGGACTGCTCCAGCAGACCGGTTTTGCCGTGACGGCCGGGCAGCTGGCGTCGGGCTTCACCTTCGGGCTGCCGAACCGGTTGGTGACAGCGTTTGCGGCCTTCGGCATCATCGGCGTGGGGGCTTCCGAGCTGATCTACTATCCCTACTGGTGCCTTGAGAAAGGATATGCCTTGAATGTCGGACCGGACGACGGGACGGCCGAGTGGCGGGAGAACGCCCGGGGCTGGCTCAAGATCATGCGGGTGGATGCATGGGTGTCCTTCGTCCTCTACACCACCACCACGCTGGCTTTCTACCTGCTCGGGGCGGCAATCCTGCATGCGAAGCAGGTCCAGGTCGAAAACGCCCGGATGATCGAGACGCTCTCGCTGATGTATCGCGAGGTGTTCGGTGAATGGAGCCTTTGGATGTTCCTGGTGGGGGCCTTTGCGGTGCTCTACTCGACGATCTTCGGCGCGACCGCGTCGAACGCACGGCTGGCGGTGGATGCGCTCGGGCTGTGGGGCGTGAAGCGCTACCGCGATGGCGCGGAGCGGCTGCGCTGGTTGAAATATGCCTGCGTGGCGCTACCGGTGGCCTTCACAACGGTGTTCATTTTGGTCGGCGCCCCGGTCAGCCTCGTCTTCATCGGGGCGGTGGGGCAGGGGCTGATGCTCCCGTTTCTGTCGGGCGCGGCCATCTATTATCATTACACCAACCCGCACCGCGATCTGCGGGCGGGGCGGGTTTCCCTCACCTGCCTGATCGTGGCCTCGCTGCTGATGACCGCGCTGGGGATGTACCAGGTGGGCAGCGAAGTCCTGCGGCTGCTGGGCAGCTGAGGCGGTGGCTTATTCCTCGTCGGGCGGGGTGAAGCCTCGGCGGATGACATTCTCGGCCACGAGCCGCGGGAACAGGAAGTTCTCGAGGTACTCCCGGCCGCCGGCCTTGGTGCCGCCGCCCGACATCTTGAAGCCGCCGAACGGGTGCCGCTCGACGATGGCGCCGGTGCAGCCGCGGTTGAGGTAGAGGTTGCCCACGAACATCTCCTGCCGGGCACGCTCCAGGGTTCGCGGGCTGCGGGAGAAGAGGCCGGCGGTAAGGGCGTAGTCGGAGGCGTTTACCATGGCGAAGGCTTCGTCGAGGTCCTTGGCCTTCATGATGGCGAGCACCGGGCCGAAGATTTCCTCGCGGACGATGGTGTGCTCGACCTTGCAGCCGGTGAAGACGGTCGGCGGCACGTAGTAGCCGCCGCTGGCGATCACCTCGGGCGCCAGCTGGGCCTGCCAGGCGAGCTGGCACTCCTTCTTGCCGGTCTCGATGTAGCCCAAAATGGATTTCTGCGCGGCTTCGTCGATGACGGGATTGACGATGGTGCCGGGCTTCACGGGATCGCCGACGGGGAAGCTGGGGCAGGCGGAGAGGAAGCGTTCGACGAACTTGTCGTAAACGCCCTCGAGCACGATGAGGCGCGACAGGGCCGAGCACTTCTGGCCGGCGTAGCCAAAGGCGCTGTAGAGCGCGGCCGGGATCGCCTCGTCGAGGTCGGCGTCGTTATCGATGATCATGGCGTTCTTGCCACCCATCTCGCAGACGACCTTCTTGAGGTTGAGCTGGCCGGGGAGGACCTTGCCGGCGGTCTCGTAGATGTCGCAGCCGACGGAACGCGAACCGGTGAAGGCGATGAAGTCGATCTGCGGGTGCGCCACGAGGTGCGCGCCGGCATCGGCGCCGGAGCAGGGGAGGAAGTGCAGGGCGCCCGCGGGGGTGCCGGCCTCCATCATGACCTCCATCAGCAGGGCCCCGATGATCGAGGTCTGGCGGGCGGGCTTGATGATCATGCAATTGCCCGCGACGAGCGGCGCGACGGTCAGGCCGGTCAGGATCGCGAGCGGGAAATTCCACGGGGCGACGGAAACGCCGACGCCGCGCGGGGTCCAGAACTGCTGGCATTTTTCACCGGGAACGGCCTGCGTGACGACCGGCTTGGCGAGCTTCACCATCTCGATCGCATAGAAGCGCAGGAAATCGATCGCCTCGGAGAGGTCGCCGTCGGCCTCGACCCAGGGTTTGCCGGCCTCGAGGATGAGGAGGGAATTGATCTCCAGCCGGCGCGACTCCATGAGGTCGGCGGCGCGCAGCAGGATGGCGGCGCGGTCCTCAACCGGCGTGGCGCGCCATTTCGGGAAGTAGGCGACGGAGGCGGCGACAGCCGCCTCGGCGTCCGCCACGGTGCCCACGGCCCAGTAGCCGACAATCTGCTTCGGGCGGGCGGGATTGACCGAGGGCAAATAGGGCCGGTCGGTGATCTTTTTGCCGTTGATGATGACCGGCCACTTCTTGCCGAGCTGCGTGGTCTCGTAGGCCTGCAGGGCGGCGCGCTGCTTCTCGCGGTTCGCGGCGAGGGTGAAGTCGGTGTTCGCCGCGTTGACGAAGGTCCCGGCCGGACGGGGCTTGCGGGCCAGCGGCTCAGGCGCGGCGGCAATGGCGTCGACGGGGTTGCCGAGGAGCTGTTCCTTCGTGGCCTCGCCCATGTTCTTGATGCGCAGGAAGCCCTCGTTGGAGGTGTTCTCCAGCAGGCGGCGGACCAGGTAGGCCATGCCGGGCAGGAGCTGGCCGATGGCGCAGTATTCGCGAACGCGGTGGCCCATCTGGAGCAGCGCAGCCTTCAGCTCGTCGGCCATGCCGAAGAGCGCCTGGAACTCATAGGCCTTCGGGTTGATGCCGAGGCGCTCGGCCTGGGCGATGGCGTGTGCGCAGGAGCGGACGTTGTGCGAGGCGAAATTCGGCGTGATGACGTCGATGTTCTCGAGGAGAAACAGCGTGAGCTTCTCGTAGTTGGCGTCGGACTCCGGCTTCTTCTGCCAGACGGGAATGGGCCAGTCGCGCTGCTGGGCAATGATGGTCTCGTAGTCCCAGTAGGCGCCCTTGACGAGGCGGACATTGAGCTTGCGGTTGTGCTTCCGCGCCCAGGCGACGAGATCGCGCAGGTCGGCCTCGCTGTCGCGCAGGTAAGCCTGCACGGCGATGCCGATGGCGGGCTGCTGGGCGAACTCCGGCTCCTCGAAGATGGATTTGAAAAGAGCGAGCGTGAGGTCCTTGAGCTTGTAGCTCTCCATGTCCAGGTTGACCAGTGCGCCGACGGCAATGGCACGGCGGAGGATGGGACGAAGGCGCTCCTTGAGCGCGGCGATGGAATTCTCCGGGTCCGCAGGGTGGACGTCGGGCGTGAGCGCGGAGATCTTGACCGAGAGATTGAGGCGCGGGATCGGCCCGGCGGGTCCGATGTCACTGAAGGCCGGTTCGGATTCTTTGGCGAAGAACTTGGAGACGGAGTCGAGGATCTCGAGATTGCGCTGCAGGAACACGTCGGCCTCGGCGTCGCTGACGACGGTTTCGCCGAGGAGGTCGATCGTGGTGGCCAGGCCGAGCTTGGCGTTCTTGCGGATCTGCTTGATGAGGTCCTCGCCGGTTTCCCCGGCGACGAACTGGCCGGCCATATCGACGATCTGGGCCTTGACCGGCGTGGCGACGAGCGCGGGCGCGAAGGACGAGGCGGCGAGGCCGGCCTTGAGCGCGGGGTTGAGCTCGACCGCCTTGTCCCCGAGGTATTCCTGCAGGTGGCGGACGATCTCGGCCGACGAGTTGAGGGACGGGAGGACATCAACAAAGCGGAAGAGCTGAGTCTTGAAGACCGGATCCTTCATGGACCAGTCCATGAGGCGGGCGTAGGCGCCCTTCTTGGAGAACAGCGCCGGCGGCGGCTGTTGGTCCATCAGGGCGAAGAGCTGTTCGCCCTTGGCGCGAATCGCGGTTTCCAGTTTGGGATCGGGGGTGAGAAATACGGACATGGGGATATTTTTTTGGATTTTCCCGCGGTGTCATAAATAGGCAAGGAAGGGGACGACCGGATGCCCGGGCAAAACGCCCGCTAATCCGGCCGTTTAGGAGCAACGCGGGGACGGAATTCTGCAACCCGCAGTCACCGATTCGGGTACTGTCTTATAGGCTTGGCCTAAAGCGGTTTGCGTGGCAGGAGGTTTCTGCAACTTGGTGACGGTACGCGGTGTTCTTAGCGTGAATGAAGATCCTACAGTGCAAGCCACATCCCAGAGCGTAACGGCTCCACCCGACTTCACCACGTTCATGCGCAACTACCAAGACATGGTCTACTCCACAGCAGTGCGGCTCATCGGCAATGAGACGCAGGCCGAGGACATTGCGCAGGATGTGTTCATCAAGGCCCACGAGCATTTTGACAACCTTCGCACCAGCCCCACGGCCGGCGGCTGGCTCAAGACCGTGGCGACCAATCTCTCGATCAACCACATCCAGCGGTACAAGAAGCGCTGGAGCTTTTTCTCGGACCTGGTCCACCGCGACGACGAGGGCGGGGAGAAGGAAGTCGAGTTCGCCGCCCCGGACACCTTTTTCAGCGGGGTCGACTCAGGCGAGCGTCGCGAATGGGTCGAACGGGCCCTGGAGAAACTGCCCGACCACCAGCGCGTGCCGCTGGTGCTTTATCATTTCGAGGACCTGCCCTACGAGGACATCGCCAAGAAGACCGGCGTGTCCCTCAGCAAGGTGAAGACCGACATCCTCCGCGGGCGCGAGGCGCTCGCCAAGATCCTGACCCGCAGCGGAGCCAGCCACGAGCAATTCGAAAACTGAAGGTGACCCATGAACCATAAAATGACACCCGAGGAACTCGAGAAATTCATCCACCGTGAATTGCGCGCGCTGCCGCCGCGCAAGGCGCCCGCCGGCTTCGAAGCGCGCCTGCAGGCCCGCCTTGAGGCCCGCACGGCCGCGGGCGCCCAATCACCCGAACAGCTGGAACAATTCATCCACTCGGCCCTCCGGTCGCTGCCCAACCGTCGCGCCCCGGGCACCCTCGAGGCCCGCGTCTTGGCGGAAGTCGAGCGCCGCGCGACCATCGCGTGGTATCACAAGAGCTGGAGCTACTGGCCCGCGGGCGTGCGTGCCGCGTTCCTAGGCCTCGGCACCGCCGTGGCCGGGGCGACAGTCGTGGGCTTCTACCTGCTGAGCCAGGGTGCCACCGCCGGGGCGATGGCCCAAGAGATCGGGGCCGGCTTCGGCTGGATCACCCGCATCATCGGCGCCGTCACCTGGACCGCTCATTTCACCCAGCAGCTGATTGCCGGCATCCCTTCGCTGTGGTTCTACGGCGGCCTGGCCTTCATCGCGGCGATGTATGCCACCTTTGTCGGGCTCGGCACTGCGGCCTACCGCTACCTCTATCGCAGCAACTAAGTCACCTCTTTCCATGAAAACGGCCAGTCTTTCCAAGTATTACCTACCCCTGCTGCTCGCAGTCGGCCTGACCCTGGGTCTCGCCCTGCGCGCCCAGGAGAAACCCGCCGCTCCGGCGGAACCCGAAGTTCCGGCGCAATCGGCCGCCGTTACCGCCCCCGCCGAACCAGCGAAGCCCGAGGTCACGGCGCCGGAGCCTCCGCCAGCCCCCGAAAAGCCCGTCCGGGAGCTCGTCCCGGGCGACAAGGAATCCGAGGCAACGGCGGAAGCCGCCAAGGACGCGGAACACGAAGCCGCTCCCGCCGCGGAGGATGAAAGCCAGAATCAATCCCACCGTTCGCGCCGCCGCGGCAACAACGAGCGGGTCAGTTTTTTCAGTGACAGCACCCTCGCCGAAGGCGAGGAGGCGCAGGCCGTGGTGTCCATCATCGGCTCGTCCACCTCGGCCGGCGAGGTGCGCGACGCGGTGGTCTCCGTCATGGGTGGCAGCCGCGTGACGGGCGGCACGGTGGGTGATGCGGTGGTCAGCGTGCTCGGCAACACCTACATCAACGGCCACGTCAAGGGCGAGACCGTGACGGTCCTCGGCAACGTCGAACTCGGCCCCAAGGCGGTGATCGACGGCGAGGTCGTATGCATCGGCGGACAGATCACGCGCGACGCCAGCGCCGTGGTGAAGGGCAATGTGCAAAACATCGCCATTGCCGGAAAACACTTTGATTTCAGCCCGCTCACCACCTGGTTCCGCGAATGCGTGCTTTATGCCCGGCCGCTGGCCTTCCACCGCGACCTGTTCTGGGCCTGGTGCGTCGCACTGGCCTTTCTGGCCTTCTATGCCCTGATCGCCCTGATCGCCCCCGCCGGGGTCGTGAAATGCGCGGTGACGCTGGAGCAGCGCCCCGGCTACTCCCTGCTGGCGGCCTTGCTCACCCTGTTGCTCACGCCGGTGGCGTTCATCCTGCTGGCGCTCACCCTGGCCATTGCGATCGGCTTTGTGCTCATCCCCGCGTTCTCCCTCGGGCTGTTTTTCGCCTCCATCTTCGGCAAGGTCGTGATGCTCGCCTGGCTGGGCCGGCGTATCACCAAGCTGATGGGCGACGGTCCGCTCGCGCACCCGGTGTTCGGCGTGCTGATCGGCGGACTGATTGTGCTCGGGCTTTACACCATTCCGATCGTCGGTTTCGTCACCTACAAGCTGCTCGGGATTCTCGGGCTCGGCGTGGTGGTCTACACCCTGATCCTGCAATACAAGGCCAGCCGTCCGCCGAAGCCGGTGAAAGCGCCCGTAGTGCCGGCAGCGGCCACCATGGCGGCGACATCCACGGGCTTCGAGGCGGTTCCGCCCGTCGTGCCGGTGGCGATGCCGAGCGCCGCGCCGGCCGTGATCTCGGCGGCCACCTTGCCCCGCGCCGGTTTCTGGATCCGGCTGGCGGCTTCCCTGCTGGACCTGATCCTGATCGGCGTGGCCGCGGGCATGTCCGAAAGCTTGTTCCGGGTCTTCAATTTCCACCCGGGCGGGGCCTTTCCGTTCTGGATCACGCTCTATTGCGTCATCATGTGGGCGACCAAGGGCACGACCATCGGCGGCATCATCTGCGGCCTGAAAGTGGTGCGGCTGGATGACCGCCCGGTCGACTGGGGCGTGGCCATCGTGCGCGGCCTGAGCTCGTTCCTCTCATTGGCCGTGGTGGGCTTCGGCTTCATCTGGGTCGCCTTCGACGACGAGAAGCAAAGCTGGCACGACAAGATCGCCGGCACGACCATCGTCAAGGTGCCAAAGGGCACGCCGCTGATTTAAGACAGATCTCCCCCGGCGCAGGGCACCTCCAGCCTTGCGCCTTTTGTTTAAAGGCTTTCGCTGGGGCCCATGGCAAAACCTACGGTTGGGATCATCATGGGCAGCACCTCGGATTGGGAGACGATGCAGCACTGCGCGTCGACGCTCGACCAGCTTGGCATCGCCTATGAGAAGCGGGCGCTCAGCGCCCATCGGACCCCGCACCTGGCCATCCAGTGGTGCTCCGGTGCCGAGGAGCGCGGTCTGCAGGTGATCATCGCGGCGGCCGGTGGCGCGGCCCATCTGGCCGGGGTGGCGGCCGCCGTCACCCCGCTGCCGGTGCTGGGCGTGCCGATGGAGTCGGCCTCGCTCAAGGGGATGGATTCACTGCTTTCGATGGTCCAGATGCCCGGTGGCATCCCGGTAGGCACGCTGGCGATCGGCAAGCCGGGCGCGATCAACGCGGCGTTGCTGGCTGCGGCAATCCTGGCGTTGAGCAACAAGAAGGTCAAAAAAGCGCTCAACGACTTCCGTGCGGCCCAGACCAAGAAGGTGGCCGAGGCAAAACTGCCCTGAGGCAGATTCGCGGCGGGGTGCTCTCACTCCCGAAGGATACGTGGCGAAGGCTGAACCCCGCTGGTTCAGCCTTCGCCACGGCTATGGCCGGCCAGGCAGGGATGCCTCCTTTATTGAATCTTGCGGCGCAGGGTTTGAGGCAGGCACAAAAAAACTCCCGCCCTGACGGGCGGGAGTTGAGATTTTCTACTGCTGGTCGGCTTAGTATTCGAAGTTGGCCGACAGGCGCATGTAGCGCGGGGTCTGCCAGGAAGTCGGAGCAAGGTAACGGTAGTCCTTACTGCCGTCATCTAGCTGAGACTGTTCAAACACCTCGGTGGCGGTACGGCCATTGAGGAGATTGAAGATATCGAGACTGAGGGTCAGGCGCTCCTTGCTCCACTTGGGCCGATAGACCAAGGAGAGGTCGGTGCGGAATTGCCAGTCCGTGGTGCCAGCGGAACCACGGGGCACCAGCATGTAGGAAGAGCCATAGGCGCTGCCCAGGATGGAGTCGTTGTAGGCACCGATGCTGTTGATCGGACGGCCGCTGGCCAACAGAGCATTCACACCGATAGAGAATTCAGACGTAACGGCATAAGAGCCGAAGGCCTTGAATTGATGGCGCCGGTCGTTCGGCAGTGCGCCGTAGGTATTCCGGGTCAGGTCGGGGGTGTCGAACAGCTGGGTGATACCAGCGTCGTCCTGACCGTTGTCGGACAGAACCCAGCCTTCATAGTTACCGTAGGACTGCGACCAGGTGTAGGAGAACTGGGCGTTCCACTTGCCGTCCCAGACCTTTTCCAAGGTAAGCTCGACGGCGTTATAATTACGCTTGGCCGCCGGGTAGCCAAGCTGGGCGACCGTGAGGTGGGCGTCTTCCGAGGCGTCCAGGGTGCCGTTGCCATTGAAGTCCCAGAACATGTGGATGGGACGGCCGGGATTGGCGAGGACGTAGGCGTTGGCCCCGCTGAACGTGTAGGTCGGGAAGCCATTGGCCCGGGCCCAGGATTGCAGAGCCGCGTTGACCAGCATGTCGTCCATGGCGGTGCCGTTGATCTTACGATTCGTGAAACGCAGGCCGAGCATCCAGTCTTTGGACAGGGCATGCTGCACACCGAGGACCCATTCATCCTGGTACATCGGAGCAATGTCCATGTCCACGATCTCACGGCGATCATGCACGGTACCATCGGAGAGGAGGTCCTGGCCGCCCATCTTGGCGCCCTTCACGGGCGTGCCATCGGCATTGACCGAGGTGAGGATGTAGTAGTCGGCGGTGAAATATTCGCCACCGGCCAGACGCACGTTGGTGTTGGAGGCGACCGGCAGGTGGTAGCGGCCATAGTTGGCGTAGACCTTGGTGGTCTTGTTGCCAAACAGGTCATACGAGGCGCCGATGCGCGGGGCCTTCTGGCCGTCAACCTTGATGAAGGTCTTGCCTGCTGAGTCGAGGTTCTCGAAGGACTCGCTGCGGAGGCCGAGACGGAGATTCAGGCGGTCATTCAGCAGCGTCCAGTTATCTTCCGCATACCAAGCATTGGATTTAACCTGGAAGGAGCCGCCGTTGCGGTAGACGCGCTCACGAACGTAGCCGACATTCGGTGTGCCGGGGGGAACAACGACACCGTTCACCTTGCCGCTCGAGGGAATGTTGTAGTAGCGGTAGTAAACATTACCGGAATAAATAGTCAGATCATTGGAGAGATTGTCTTCACGATCCAAGCCGGCGCGCAGACGGTGCGTGCCCACTAAGTTGAACGAGTATTCCGCATCCAAACGCTTAGCTTTGCGATGGTCGTCAGCAAGGGACACGGTGCCGTTCGGATTGCCGCCGACATATTTTAGACTGCCGGAACGGCCATCCAGAATGTAGGGTTTGACGTCCAACGAGCCTTGATCCGTCAGGTTCTGGTCGCTCGTGCCGTAGAGGGCGGAGAGGGTCAGCTTCTCGAAGAAGGTGCCGGTGTAGCGGTAAATCTTGGTCGTGCCACCGCGATCGGTAAAGCTGATCGAAGGCGTGCCGCTCTTGTCAGCCGTGTGAGTGGACATGCTGTACGGAAACTGGGTGCCAGTCACGCGGGATTTATCGCGAAAGGCAGTAAACTCCAGGCGATGATTCTCGAAAGGGGTGATATCAAGCTTGGCGCCCCAGAAAGGATCATCGGATTTCTGCGAGAGGTATTGGGCGCCGGCGCTGGTGACGTCTTCCTGCTTGATGTTGCGGGTCTGGTAGAGGCCGTAGAAGAAGATCTTGTTCTTCCAGAGCGGCCCGCTGGCGAAGATGTTCGCGGTCAACTGCTCGCGCTTGTCGGCGCCGTTGTAGACAAGGAGGTTGTTGGCGCCGTTGGCATCCTTGTAGTAGGAATCGGGAGAGGTCTCGTAGCCCTGACTGGGCTGCCAGTAAACATTGGCGCCGGCATGATACTCATTGGAGCCGCTCTTGGTGGAGGCGCTGATCACGCCACCGGTCGAACGACCGAATTCGGCGGAATAGGCACCGGTCTTCACTTCGAACTGGCTGTAGAACTCGAACGGAACGGTCGCGGGATCGAGACCATTGCGGAAGTTGCTGATGTTGAAACCGTTTACGAAGTAAGCGTTTTCAGCGACCGAGGCGCCACCGAACGAAACGAGATTGCCGAAGGCCGTGTCACCGAGGGTGGTGCCAGGAGCCAGCAGGGCGATCGAGCTGGGATTGCGGGCGATGGGGAGCAGGTCGATCTGCTTCTCATTGAACACGGAAACCGATTCCGTGCTGCTGAAGTCCACCGGATTGACCGAGAGACCGCCGACCACGAACTTCTCGAGTTCGAGGACGTCACCAGAGCCGACCAGCGTGCTGGAGCCGATGGCGACATCGACATCCTTGGTCTGGGCAAGAGTGCCATCGTTATAGGAGACCCGGTAGGTGCCGGGGGGCAGAGAACCGATGCGGTAGGAGCCGTCGGACGAAGCTGTGATCGAGCGCTTGAAGCCCGTATCAAGATTTTCGGCAGTAACGGCGGAGCCGGCAGCAACCTTACCATAAAGGGCGCCGGAGGTTTGCTGAGCGTAGACCGTCGTGCTGCTTACCATGAAGGTAAGGGTGAGCACGATCGCCATTGTAAAAACACCCGCCGACAGGCGGATGCGCGTGAGTGCATGAAGCACCCCGTTATTGCTAACGGAACGAGCGTTCATAGTTAGTAGTAGTGTGTTGTGTTAGGACAAGATGCCCCCTTGCGGCGGCCATCCTGTGTGGTGTTCGGGTAAGATGAATCAGGCTCGTGTCATAGATTCAACCTGAAATTTGCCCATTTGTAATAATCAATCCACCCCTGTTTTGGGCCGCCGGCCTTCGTAAAGTCCTCTAACTTGTCATCATACCAATCAGACTAAATTTGATGGATAGCGGAATTTAACAATCAACGGTTGGTGCCGGTGGTGATAGGCTGAAATATCAGGAAAGCCGTGAAGAATGGGCTTTGCGCCAAGCTTTTTGCGTCCGTTTGTCTTCAACCCCGGCAAGGAAAGCAGGCCGTTGGTGGCCGCAACATGGCTGATCTCGACTTGGCCGACGCCACTGACTTGGAGTCGCAAGGGAGTTTGGGGCGAATCCAGGGGTACGGTGAACTCCCGCTTGATCTTGGTGCGGGGTCGCGCGGCGTAGCCCCGGAATTCGATGGTGTGGCGTCCGGCCAGTTCGTGCCAGGAACCGTCGGGGGCCTGTTGTTCGACCAGCACCTTTTGCACGGCGGGTGCGATGTTATGGACCACGAACTGCAACTGCCAGGCGCCGCAGACCGGAGTGGCCTGCCTGACCAGCTCAGGATTCCTGCCGGCCCGTTTGAGCCAGTCGCACCACTCAGCCAGCCGCTTGGTGTCGGCATCGAGTATCGCCTCGTTCTGTCCCTGGACCAGCGATGAGCGCGTCCGGGTCCACATCGCCCGGGCCGCCGTGCGGCCAGCCTGTAGTGCCCAGCCGAACTCCCGGGCCGTGTCAGCGGCCGATCTCAGGCGGGTGATGACGCTGGCCGTTTCGCCCTTGGCCAGCAGGCGGCGCCATTGGAAAACTTCCCGGGCGGCCCGACGGACGAACATATCGCGATCGGCGAGATACACGCGGAAGGCAATGCTCGCGGAGAAGGCCTTGGGCCACGCATAGGTGGCAGACTGCATTCGCTGGAAGAACTTTAACTCAGCCTGATAGGGTTTCAGGGATTCGTTGCCGGCAAAGACATCCCATCGGTCATTGATCTGCCAGCGGGCATAGCCGGTGAACGCATGCGCATCAGCGGCCAGCAGCGCCCGGGCCTGCGTGCGGGCGGATTTTGACTTGAAGACCCGCTCGAGCCCCCGGGCCAGCATCGCCGTGGCATCGTCCTGGGACGGTTCCAGCCAGAGGTTCCCCGCGGCCGCATCAACGACCGTGGTGGTCTCATGCGCGAGCCGGTAGGCCTCCCACGAGGTGATCAGGAGGCCGTCGGCCTTGACTGTGTGGCAGCGCTGCCACCACGAGCGGATGTTGGCCAACCGGTCGCCGAAGACCGGCAGCGGCTCATAGCGGAATGCCCCGTTCATCGGGCAGCCGTAATACCCGATGTCCTGTTTTTTCAGCGCCGGGTGCAGGTCGCGCTCCGCGAAATTGAAGAATTCGACCCGGGGTTTGCGGAGGAAAGGGTAATAATACCAGTCATAGGCCGTGATGCCACGCGGGAGCAGCGGGATGGCCTCCGGGATGAAGTACAGCATGTCCGCCCACAGGCCCAGCTGGAGGCCAAGCTTGGTGGCGACACCGTGCAGCCGGTTCACATGTCCGGCGAAGTGGCCCGCCAGCCCCAGGCGGGCGACTTCCTCGCGGCAACGCGGGCATTGGCCCAGATGAAAGGACTCGTCGAGGCCGACATGCACCTTGCCCGCCGTGCAGTACGGCGCCAGGTCGCGCAACAACTTGACGGCGATCTCCAGCGTGCGCGGATGCAGCGGACAGATCTGGCCGCTGACGAGGGGATCGCCGCGCTCGTCCCGCAGCTCATTGAGGTCGCACAGGTCGGGATGCTTGATCAGGTACTGGGTGTGGCCGAGCAGGTTGACGATCGGGACCACGCGAATGCCGTTTTGTGCACCGCAGAGCACCAGTTCACCCAATTCCCCGTAGGTGTACGCGTCGCTGCGGCCGATGCCGGGCAGGCTGGGGTAGTGGACCGCGTCCTCCAGATGCAGGTATAATTCCTGGTAGCCCCACGCGGCATAGCGGGGCAGCAGTTTTTTGAGGACATCCAGCCGCTCGACCTGCCGGGCCAGGTCCCATTGGAAAGCGCGAAGCATGGGCCAAGGTTCGCGCCGGGGGCGGACCGACTCAACCGCGTTCCTGCGCCAGCAACTGTTCCAGTTTCACGATGTCGGCCGAGAACAGGCGAATGCCTTCGGCGGTTTTCTCCGTGGCCATGGCGTCCTCGTTCAGGGCAAAGCGGAAGCCCTTCTCATCAAAGGTGACCTTCTTCAGGTCGGCCCGCTGGGCGGCGACGGGGTCGAGCTTGCGCACGAGTAGTTCGCTGGCCGCCTTGAGTTCGCCCAGCAGCGGCGGGGCGATCGTGAGCAGATCGCAGCCGGCGAGCTCGGTGATCTCCCCCTTGTTGCGGAAGGACGCGCCCATGACTTCCGTCGCATAGCCGAATTTCTTGTAGTAAGTATAGATCTGCGTGACGGACTTGACCCCGGGATCCTCGGCGGGGGCGTACTCCTTGCCGGTGCTTTTCTTGTGCCAGTCGAGGATGCGTCCGACAAAGGGCGAGATGAGCTTGATGCCGGACTCGGCGCAGGCCACGGCCTGGGGGAAGGAGAACAGCAGCGTCAGGTTGCAGTTGATTTTCTCCTTTTGCAGCTGTTCGGCCGCCTTGATCCCCTCCCAGGTCGAGGCGATCTTGATGAGGATGCGCTCGCGGGAGATGCCGGCCTTCTCGTAGAGCGCGATGATCTCGCGGGCCTTGGCGAGGGTGGCATCGCGATCGAAGGACAGGCGGGCATCGACCTCGGTCGAGACACGGCCGGGCACGATCTTCAGGATCTCCCGGCCGAACAGGACCAGCAGGCGGTCGATGACATGGCCGATGGCGGCGGCCGGACCAGCTTCCTTGACGGCCTGGTCGATCAGCCAGGTGTAGTCCGGCATCGCGGCCGCCTTGAGAATCAGGCTGGGGTTGGTCGTGGCGTCGCGCGGGGCGAACTGCTTCATGCTGGCGAAATCACCCGTGTCAGCGACCACGACGGTGAATTGCTTGAGTTGGTCCAGTTGGTTGGTCGTGTTCATGGGGAGGAGGTGTTTTGCGGGAGACGGACGGATGGATGGGCGAGGAAATAGCTCTTCAACCACGCGATGCCGCCGGCCTCGTCGGTGAAGGCGCCGTCGAGCTGGGATTCAAAAGCGGCATCGAGCGCGGGCTTGAAGTCGGGCCCGGGAGTCCGCCCCAGGGCGATCAGATGCCGCCCCAGCACGATGGGCTTGGGCGCGGTGTGCTCCAACGCAAGCCGCTGGGCGGCGGCGCGCAGGAAACCGAGACGCTTTTCCGTTTCCGCCGAGACCAAGGGCGGCCGGCCGAGGTGATCGGAGCGCATCACGGCAATCAGGTCGTCAAGGGTGGCGGGTGCGATCTTGCGGGAGAGCCGGCGCACCGTCGTGTCGCGATACTCGGCCGGGCCGTCGTGATGGAGCAGATGATTGATGACCAGCGGCCGCACGTATTCGATCAATCCGAGCGGCGCGCCGATGCGGGGCAGAAAGGTTTCCGTCAACGGCCCACCGGCGGCCTCATGCTCGGGGCTGGTCCAGCGCAATTTGCCGCGCCGCTCGGCCTGCTTGGTGGTGCCGGCCTTGCCGAAATCGTGGGCGAGAACCGCCAGGGAAAGCAGCCGCCGCGTCGCCGGCGACCCGTTGCGCCAGGTAGCGAGCCCGACCAACGCGTCAAGGCAGCAGCCCGTGTGCACAAACACATCCCCCTCCGGGTGCCACTCGGGTTCCTGGGGCAGGCCGTCGAGGGCGGCGATTTCCGGGTAGTGTTTCAGCCAGCCGGTTTGTTTCAGCACGAGCAACCCGCGGGAGGGCTTGGTCGACTGGGTGGCCCACTTGTCCCATTCGCCCCAGATGCGCTCCAGCGGCAGTTCCTCATGGGTCGCGCTGATCGAGCGGCAGAGGGCGGCGGTCTCGGGGGCCAGCGTGAACTCGAACCGTGCGGCCAGCTGAAAGGCCCGCAGCACCCGCAGCGGATCCTCGGTGAAGGCCGGGCCAGTGTGCCGCAGGATTTTCTTCTGCAGGTCGGCGACCCCTTGGTGAAAATCCAGCAGCCGGTTCTCGAACGGGTCGTAGGCGAGCGCGTTCACCGTGAAATCCCGCCGGGCCGCCGCCTCGGCCTCGGTGAGCGCCGGGTCGGGCGCGACGGCAAAGCCGCGGTGTCCCGCGCCGGTCTTGGATTCGCGGCGCGGCAGGGAGAAATCATACTCGCGGTCGACCATTCGCACCTTCAGCACGCCGAAACTGCGCCCGACCACGTCGGTCGGACCGAAGGCCGCCAAGGCCCGTCCCATCGCCTCGTAATCCAGGCCATAGACCTCGACATCAAAGTCCTTCGGCGCCAGCCCGAGTTGCCAGTCGCGCACGCAGCCGCCGACCAGCCGGGGCCGGCCGCCGGCGGAACGCAGGGCGGAGAGGGCGGCCAGGAGTGGCGGGGGGATCTTCATGCTTCGGTTTGACGGAGGGCGCTCCAGGTGAGCAGCAGCCAGCCGACTAGCAGGGCCAGGCCCCCGAGTGGCGTCACGGGCCAGAGGAATTTCACCGGACCACCCAAGGCCAGAACGTAGAGTGAACCGGAAAACAACAGGACGCCCCCAATCCAGCAGGCCCCGATTCGCCTAGTTGCCGGATTGGGCCAGTTGGCCAGGGCGAACAGGGCGACGGCATGGACCAATTGGTAAAAAACGGCCTTTTCCCAGGTATGTAGCTGACCTGTGGCCTCCAAGGTGGCCTTCAAGCCATGGGCGCCGAAGGCCCCCAATGCCACTCCGGTAAACCCGAGCAGACCGGCGGCAAGAAGAAGGGGACGAGGCGCGGAATTCATGAAGAACCCAAGTGTGCGGACATCCCGGTCGAAAACAAACATGGTTTGCATCCGGCCGGCAATTGGTGGATCAAAACCATCGCCGCGCGGGCAGGAATTCTCCTATAAGCAGCAGGCTTTTAGCGGTTAAACGGCTCATTCGGCGGGATCTGAAAATGTGAAAGGTTGGGTGTTGACAGGGTAGGGCGAAATCCTTCCCTTTGGCCCCTTTCCGCAAATGAAAACCTATCTGGCCAAGAAAGAGACAGTGCAGCCCAAATGGTATCTGATCGATGCCGAAGGCAAAGTGCTGGGCCGTCTCGCCGTTAAAGCCGCCAACATCCTGCGCGGCCGTCACAAGCCTACTTACACGCCCCATGTCGACACCGGCGATTTCGTCGTTGTCATCAATGCGAACAAGATCGTCCTCACCGGCAAGAAGGAAGAGACCACCGAATACATGTCGTTCTCCGGCTACGTCGGCGGCGAAAAGTATCGCAAGCTGGCCGACGTCCGCGTCAAGAAGCCCGAGTTCATCGTCATGCAGGCCGTCAAGGGCATGCTGCCGCGGAACCGGCTGGCCGCCAAGATGCTGACCAAGCTCCGTGTTTTCCCGGGCGCGACCCACGACCATGCGGCCCAGAACCCCGTAGTTTTAAAGTAATCCATGAGCGCTGAAACCTCCGTTTTTCTCGGCACCGGCCGTCGCAAGTCCTCCACCGCCCGCGTCCGCATCACGGCCGGCACCGGCAAGACCGCCGTCAATGACCGCAAGTTCGAAACCTATTTCACGCACGACAACTTCGTGAAGCGCGCCCTCGCCCCGCTCGTCACGGCGGACAGCAAGGACAAGTTTGATGTCACCGTGAACGTCGCCGGCGGCGGCATCAGCAGCCAGTCCGGCGCCGT